>ERZ888423.433-NODE-433-length-42921-cov-7.798208_pt1 | contig 42921 bp, 36 predicted proteins | sample MGYA00520523_ERZ888423 | MGnify/ENA primary metagenome ERZ888423 (study PRJEB32303, sample SAMEA104408611) | aquatic metagenome | biome: Brackish water; feature: Pelagic; material: water | place: Baltic Sea | collected 2014-06-08T10:24:00 | depth 30,27 m ... | reverse complement strand
GTCGTGGTTCATATAGTCGTGGTTCATCTGCAGCAGTTGGGGTTCAACACCGCGTACAAGGCGCCGACCGCATCGGGTGCCGGTCGGTGATAGACGTGCATGCCGCGCCGGTCGGACTCGATGAATCCGGCACGACGGAGTTGTGTCACGTGGTGGCTCACCGTGGATTCGCTGAGCCCGAGTGCGGCGGCGAGTTCGCCGCTGTTCTCCGCGCCTGCCGAGGAACTGAAGAGCAGCGACATGATCTTCACCCTCGCAGGGTCCGCGAGCGCCTTGAGTCGGAGCGCCACCTGAAGTGCATCGTCGTCACTCATGGGTCCGGCTGCCAGGGGTGCGCAGCAGACGGGAGCGGAGATGTCGATCGTCGGCAAGGTCTTGGGCACCATTCGATAATGCCACGGCATTGACATATATCAAAAAGGTGGCATGGTGGCGGTAGCACGCTAATTCGATATAAGTCTCACAGGTCCGGAGGATCCCATGTCCAGAGTCCAACTCGCACTCAACGTCGACGACCTCGACGAGGCAATCACGTTCTACTCCAAGCTTTTCAACACCACGCCCGCCAAGGTCAAAGATGGCTACGCCAACTTCGCTGTTTCCGAGCCACCGCTCAAGCTGGTGCTCATCGAGAACCCAGGCAAGGGCGGCACCCTCAACCATCTCGGCGTGGAGGTCGCGAAAACCGAGACCGTGCACGCGGAGATCGAACGACTCACCTCAGCAGGGCTTTTCACCGAGGAGGAGATGAACACTACCTGCTGTTTTGCCACCCAGGACAAGGTGTGGGTGGTCGGTCCGGCGGGTGAGAAGTGGGAGGTCTATACGGTGCTGGCGGACTCCGACACCTTCGGCGCCAGCCCCCAACATGCCGAGGGCGGCACCGCCGAGGGGGGTGTGTGTTGTGGCGGCGAAGCTGCGGAATCGGCGAGCGCCTGCTGCTGACGTTGCCCGCGTAGATCAGCTGCGGTCCCGGCTGTGAACGTGCTGGACGTTGTCAAAGTTGTAGCGAAGCAAGGTGCGCCCGCGCATCGTCGGGAATCGGTGTTGGGCCGTCGTCGTCGATGAGCACCAGCACCGTGTCGCACAGACTGATGCACGCATCGTCGTGGAACAGGGCGGTGGAGGCGACGTAGGAGGTGCGGCCCACGTGTCCGATGCCGATCGCGGTGTGAATCAACGCCGGCCACGGCGCCTCGTGCAGGTAGTGCACGACGATCGTCGACGTCACGATGCGCAGGCCTGGTGATTCGCGGTCGTAGGCACTCGTGAAGATACGTCGGTTGAGGGTCGCCCTGGTGTTCTCGTGCAATGTCTCCAGTGCGACGTTGTTCAAATGCCTGTTGGCATCCATGTCCGCGAAGCGTGCGTCGATCGAGTCGTGCACCGGATACGACGCCGCAGCGAGTCGTGCGGGATGCGGCCGTGGCACGGTGCTGACAAGGGGGTTCGGACCAGATTCCATGTGATCGAAATTAGCCCCTCGTTGCCAAATCGTCGGCGTCGGTCGCCACCACACCGATCAACAGGGGACATCAAATCAACAGGGGACATCAAGCTCGCGAGTGTCGAGCCCTTTCGCGTCCGGCTCAGCGAGCTAGGAGTTCACCGTTGACGTTTTGCGCTGCTGCACGTGTTTGGTGATCCACTGGGCGGCAAGTTTGACCAGTCCGGACTCCGGGTAGCTGCTGTGGGAGTCGAAATCGTCCCCGCTCGAGCAGATCGGGTCGTTGGTGTTGCACAAGTCGGCGGTACGCGCTCCGAAATCGGGACTGAGTAATGTCAGCGGCCGGCCGAGACGCGCCGAAGGATTGCCGAAGACCGCGACGGCCGCGACATGTGGGACAGCGGCGGCCGGCAGAGGTTTGGTGTAGCCGAGCCCGGCGATCGGTGATGTGGTGACGACGTCCATGACCGCGGCTCCTTGGGAGTAGCCACCCAGCACGATCTTGGTTTCCGGGCACGTGGCGGCGATGGACTGAATGCGCTTGCTCGCGTCGTTCGCTCCAGCGGCCACCTGGCTGAAATCCCACGAAGCCGGGTACTTCACCGCGTAGGCGCCGATCGACTTGCCTTTCACCATCGGCTGGAGGGAGTCGACCAAGGCTTTGCCGACCACGCCGAGCCCAGCAGGTTCGTCAGTTCCCCGAGCGAAGACGATTTCGATGTCGTTGCACTTCGGGGCGGCAACAGCGGTGGGTACGCCAATGCTGGTCAGAGTCACGAGGGCCGCGAGCGCCGACAAAGCGGCCGCGATCACAACGCGGACGCGTCGCAATGCGGCGGAAATCGTCAGATTCCTGCGCCTGGCGGTGCCGATGGCCGTCTCCTTCCTCAAACTGAAGTCGCTGCTGAGCTCCGTCCGCCATTCTGTACCTAATTATCACAGTTGTCACTCTCGTAACAGGCTCAGGTGAGTAGCCTTGCCGCCGATTTGAGCGCTCGAGAATGAAACCGTCGGGGGCCGCCATCGGTCCGAACGCGATGATCACGGTCGCGGTGGTTGAGAAAGACCACGTCCCTCAAGATCACGTCCTTCAAGACCACGTCCTTGAGGGCCTTGAGGGCCTTGAGCGCGCTGAGGCCCTTGAAGCCGTGTCGCCGCCCGCGAACGAATTGGCCTGCCAGCAAGCCGCAGAAGATGCCGACAAGGAAGACCCTCCGGGTACGTCGGTTCCTCTGGTGAACCGCGGTTGCTGCAAGGAATCCGCACAGCGCAGCGACAACGGCGACCACGAGCAGCAGCGACATCAGCAGCGCGGCACCGGGTAACCCCATTTGGCAACCTCCAGCCCGTCGTCTCAGTCGGCGGCTCGCCCGATCCAACCACCGCCGCCGCCGAAGCTGCCCCGACCATCACCGTTCGTGACCAAAGCGAGCAGAAACCGTTAGGCGGACCGCAATCCCCGGTCACCGCCACCTCAGGCGGCCCGCCACCTCAGGCGGCCCGCCACCTCAGGCGGCCCGCCACCTCGGGGTACCAGAACCTCGGGGCACCAGAACCTCTTTGATGTGGCGCCCCAGCGCATCGCCTCGACCACAGTTGACCTGACGATGATGAATGGTCGCATCACCCACGGCCGATGACTGGCGCAGATCCACGGTGATCCAGGGCCATTGGTCCCCAGCGCTGGGGCCTAGTGCTCTGGTGTCGCCGATGACGGTGGCCCACCATTGGGGATATGGAAGGCACTTCGTCGGGCACGGGCACGGGTCAACAACCCGGGAGCGCCCTCGCGGGTGACCTGGCCGCGCAGGTGCGAGAGACGCACACCGGTGTCGTTGTCCTGCTCGGAGACCGGGCGTACAAAGTCAAGAAGCCAGTGGTTACCGACTTTCTGGATTTCAGCACCACTGCTCACCGGGAGCGCGCTTGCCAACATGAGGTCACCCTGAACAAGCGCCTCGCTCCGGACAGCTATCTCGGGGTGGCCCATTTCTCCGATCCGAAAGATGGTCCACCCGAACCGGTGATCGTGATGCGCCGCCATGCCGACGCCACCCGGCTCGCAGCACTGGTGAACAGCGGCGCACCGGTCCACGAACACCTGGCAGCCATTGCCCAGGTACTGGCTCGTTTTCATCTGGCGGCGGAGCGCGGTCCGAGAATCGACGCCGAGGGCACCGTCGATGCGGTGTGGGCGCGATGGAGACAAAATCTTGCCGAGCTGGAAAGGTATGCCGACGCCGTGGTGGCACGCGACTCGCTGCGCGAAGTGACGCGGATGGCCGGGCAGTTCGTCGCCGGCCGTGAGGCATTGTTTAACCAACGGATAGCTGAAGGTCGCATTGTCGACGGTCACGCGGACCTGTTGGCCGATGACATCTTTTGCCTACCGGAGGGGCCGGCGCTACTAGACTGCCTTGAGTTCGACGATCAGCTTCGGTATGTCGACAGTGTCGACGATGTCGCATTTCTGGCGATGGATCTGGAATTTCTTGGCCGTAAAGACCTCGCTGACTACTTCGTCGATCAGTACACCAAGTGCGGCGGTGATCCGGCACCGCGCGCGCTGGTGGATTTCTACGTCGCCTACCGTGCGGTAGTACGCACCAAAGTCGACTGCGTGCGGGTGTCCCAAGGCCACCCCGAAGCATCTGCTGACGCCGGTCGACACCTCGATCTTGCACTGGAGCATCTGCGGTCAGGCACGGTCCGGCTCATCATCGTCGGGGGTGGGCCCGGCACCGGAAAGACCACTCTGTCGACAGCGTTGGCTGCCCAGGTGGGAGCCCACGTTATCTCTACCGACGAGGTACGTCGACGGTTACAGGATGACGGCGTAGTGTCCGGTGCCGCCGGCGAACTCAACGCTGGTCTCTACTCACCGACGAACGTCGCCGTTGTGTATGACGAGGTGCTACGACAGGCGCAAGCCTGGTTGACGCGCGGACATTCGGTGATCCTCGACGGCACGTGGCGGGATGCACAGCAGAGCGACCGTGCTCGCGAACTCTGTCGTCAGACCTCGGTGCCCATCGTCGAATTCAACTGCGCCGTACCAATCGCTGAGGCGTCGGCCAGAATCCAGCACCGACCACGGTCGGCTTCGGACGCAACACCGGACATCGCCGCGGCCCTCAGCGGCGCCGGGTGCGGCGGGCGCGAAGCCCACGACATCGATACCGGTCGGCCACTGGTCGACTCCGTCAAGGAGGCTCAAGAGATATGTTGGCGGGCAATCTAACCCGTGCGCACCCGACTAGCGGCCACCACTGCCCCTCCCGCAGTGGTGGGTTACGGCGTAGGAAGAAGACGGCATGGGAGGAAGATGATGAGCAACAGAACCTAATCGAGCAGGCAGCCGAGCGTCTCGGCTCGCTCGACCTACCGTTCTTGTTTTTCGGCGACGCCGCTCAGGTTAGTGCCAGCGTCCGGCCGTGGGTCGACTGCGAGGCTTACTGGGGTGCGGTTGCGTGCTGTGTCACGTAGCGCACGACGTCGGTGAGTGTCCGCAGGGATGCGTAGTCCGACTCTGGGATGTCGACGTCGAGCCGCTTGTGGATTCCGACGAGGAAGTTCAGCCAGTCCATCGAGTCGAGGTCGACTTGATCCCGAAGCAGCAGGTCGTCACGGATGTCGTCGGGCTCGACCTCTGGGGCGATGGTGCTCAGCACCGCCAGGACTTCACCGCGAATATCGTTGTGCACCATGATTGTTTCTTACTTCTCCAGGTCTTCAGGCTGCTGAAGCAGCTCGTTGATCGCGGCTAGGAACAACGCACCGCGGTGGCCGTCGCTCGCGCGATGGTCGGCCGCGAGTGACGACTGAACGGTGGTGGCGATGCGGATGCCTCCGTCGACGGCGCACACTCGTTGCGCGGGTTTCCCGAATCCGACCAGGGCCACCTGGGGTGGGTAGATCACCCCGAACACGGCGTCGACACCCTGTTCGCCGAGGTTGGTGATGGTAATGGAGGGATCCGACATCTCCGAACTGCGCAGGGATCCCGCCCGTGCCCGGGCGACCAGATCGGTGAGGTCGGCCATCAACTCATCGAGATCCTTCTCCGGCACATCGTGAATGGCCGGCGCTACCAACCCACCCCCGCGAAGAGCGATCGCAACGCCCGCATGCACACCGGAGGCAGGTTCGTAGCCTTGCTCCCGCCAGAAACCGTTGAACTCGCCGAAGCGCTGGGCGGCCACTGCCACGGCTTTGAGCTGCAGCACCGCCGGCAGCACCCGTTCGGTGATCGGCCGCTGCGCGTTGCGCTCGGTCAGCCAGGTCAGCGCCCGCTCCATCAGGATCTCGTTGGCCAAGTAGTAGTGCGGTATCTCCCGCTTCGATCGGCTCATCGCGGCCGCAATGGACTTGCGCATCTGGGCGGCGCGGTCGGCGGCAGCTGCGGCCCTGGGCTTCTCCCTGGGCGCCGACGCTGCGGCGTGCTCCACGTCGCTGAGGGTGACTGCTCCCTGCGGGCCGTTGCCTGCCACGGCGTTGACGTCGACGTTCAGCGATGTGGCGAGCCGGCGCGCGGCAGGGGAGACCCACCGGCGCCGGTGTGGCGTACCCGTCGGCTGCGGCGGCGCGGGCGGCTTCTGGGATGCAGTGTTGGTTTCCGGCTCGGCGACGGCGGGCGCCATGGCTGTCGCAGTCCGCTCCTGTCGCGGGGATTCAGCGATTTCACCGGGCTCCAGCAGGGTCGCCAGTGCCGTTCCCACCTGGACTGTTTCGCCGATCGGCACCAGCAGATCCTGAACCGTTCCTTCGCGCCAACATTCGATTTCCACCGCGGCCTTGGTGGTTTCGACAACCGCGACGACCTGGCCGCGGGTCACCGGATCGCCCGGTTTGACGAGCCATTCCTGCAGGGTCCCCTCGTCCATGTCCGAGCCCAGGGCAGGCATCTTGAATTCGATCATGGCTGTGCACCGAACAGGCTCTTCACAGCCGCGACGATCTTGTCCGGCTGCGGCAAAGCTGCCTGCTCCATGTGCTTGGCATACGGCATCGGTATCTCGGCGCTACAGACCCTGGCGACCGGTGCATCGAGCTCGAAGAACGCGTTCTCGACGATGCGCGCGCTGATCTCGGCTGCCAGACTGCCTGTGCGCCAAGCCTCGTCGACGATCACGGCGCGGTGGGTCTTGCTCACCGACGCAACGATTGTGTCGGTGTCTAGTGGACGTAGCACCCGCAGATCGATTACTTCACAATCGATTCCGGCCAGCGACAGCTCGTTCGCCGCGTCCAGTGCCTTTGGCAGGCAGCCACCGTAGGTGATAAGCGTGACGTCAGATCCGCTGCGGCGGATCGCTGCACCGGAGATACTGGTGGGCCTCAGTGTGTCGATGTCGGTTGCTGTGTTGTACAGCTGGACGTGCTCGAAGATGATCACCGGGTCAGGATCGGCGAGTGCGGCACCGAGCATTCCGTAGGCATCCTCCACGGTCGCTGGTGCCACCACCTTGATGCCGGGGATGTGCGCGTACCAGCCTTCCAGGCTGTGTGAGTGCTGAGCGCCCAGCTGTCGGCCGGCTCCGGTGGCCATCCTTACTACGAGCGGCACCGAGAACTGACCACCGGACATATGCCGCAGCGCCGCCGCTGTGTTGACGATCTGGTCTAGCGCCAACAGGCTGAAGTTCACCGTCATCACTTCCACGATTGGGCGCAGACCGCCCAGCGCCGCGCCGATGCCGATGCCCACGAATCCCAGCTCTGAGAGCGGGGTGTCACGCACGCGGTCCGAGCCGAACTCCTCGAGCAGGCCCTTGGTCACGGCATAAGTGCCGCCGTAGCGGCCGATGTCTTCTCCCAGCATCACTACTCGGGTGTCATCGCGGAGGGCGTCGCGTAGTGCGTCGTGCACGGCGGTGCGGTATGTCGTCTTCACGTGATCATCTCCGAGTGGGGGGTCAACACATCGCGTTCGAGATCATCGACGTTCTCCAAGGTCCCGGCTTCGGCGAAGGCCACTGCGTCGGCGACCTCACGTTCGGCTGCGGCTTCGATCGCGCTGATCTCGTCGGCAGTCAGCGTGCCGTCCTGCAGACATTTCTCGGAGAACGTGGTGATGGGGTCGCGGTGGCGCCATTGCTCGACCTCGGCCTTGTCGCGATACAGCTCAGGGTCGAACATGGAATGCGCGCGAAATCGATACGTGCGGAACTCGATGAAGAATGGGCCACCGTTGGTGCGGATATGCTCGGCACCCTGCCGGGCCGCATCGTGGCAGGCGATGACGTCCATCCCGTCCACCGCGAGGGTTGGGATTCGGTACGACGCCGCCTTCACGGTGAGGTCGGTCTGCGACTGTTCCCGCTCCAAGGCGGTGCCCATCGCGTAGAGATTGTTCTCGCAACAGAACATGACGGGTAGCTGCCATAGCTCAGCCATGTTCAGCGACTCGTGAAATGCCCCTTCGGCCACCGCGCCTTCACCGAAATAGCAGGCAGTCAACCGACGTTGGTTAAGCATCTTGTCGGCGAGTGCCAACCCCGCCGCCACCGGTAGACCGCCGGCGACGATCGCATTTCCGCCGTAGAAGCGGGTCGCGGCATCGAAGAGGTGCATCGACCCGCCCCGGCCGCGTGAGCAGCCCTGCTGCTTGCCGAACATCTCGGCGATGATCGCCTTCATCGAAATTCCCCACAGCAGCGCGTGGGCATGTTCGCGATAGGTAGCGACCACCGCATCGCCGGGCGTCAACGCCCGCAGGGACCCCGCGGCGACCGCCTCCTCACCGACGTAGAGGTGCAGGAAGCCGCGAATCTTGCTCTCGCCGTATAGTTCTGCGCACTTCTCCTCCATACGCCGCGCTCGGACCATGTCCGAGAACAGTGCGTGGGCCAGTTCGGTGTCAGTCATTGCGAAGCCTCCGTCACCCGGGTATCGGGAGCCGACTCGATGGTGGACGTGTCGCCCTCGGGCAAGCCCAGCTCACGCGCCTTCAGCAGGCGGCGCATGATCTTGCCGCTACGGGTGTGCGGCAACGAGTCGACGAACTCGATGTGCTTGGGCGCCACAGCGGCTCCTAACCGTTTGCGCGCGTGCCCCAGCAACTGCAGCCGCAACCTGTCGTCGGCGTCGAACCCGTCCTTCACCGTGACGAACGCCTTCACCACCTCGCCGACGGTCGGATCCGGTATGCCGATGACGGCCGCCTCGGCCACCGCGGGATGATCGGTCAGCGCGCTTTCTACCTCGAACGGGCCGATCAGATGTCCGGCCGACTTGATCACATCGTCGGCACGGCCGACGAACCAGAAGTAGCCGTCGGAGTCGCGTTTGACGAGATCACCGGTCAGATACATGCCGTCGGCGAAGCACTTCCGGTAGCGGTCCTCCTGGTTCAGGTAGCCGCGGAACATCGACGGCCACCCGGTCTTCAGCGCCAGTTCGCCCTCGACATCCGGTTGGTCGATGATTGACACGGACCCGTCATCGCCGCGATGCACGACGAAGGCGTCCACTCCGGGCAGCGGCCGACCCATCGAGCCGGGCTTGATATCGAAGGCTGGAGTATTGGCGATCATGATCCCGCCGGTCTCGGTCTGCCACCAATTGTCGTGGATCGGCAGACCCAGCACCCGCTTACCCCACCAGACGGCTTCGGGGTTGAGCGGCTCGCCGACGCTGGCGACGAACCGCAGCTGTGGGAATCGGTAGCCCTGTGCTGCTTCCGGGCCGGCCTTGATGAGCATTCGGATCGCGGTGGGCGCGGTGTACCAGACGGTGACGTTCTGGTCCTGCAGGATCCGGTACCAGCGGTCGGCGTCGAACTCCGACTCATCGATGATCGAGGTGACCCCGTGCAGCAGGGGAGTGATCACGCCGTACGACATTCCGGTGACCCAACCGGGGTCGGCGGTGCACCAGAAGATGTCGTCGGGGTGCAGGTCAAGCGCGTATGACCCGGTCAGGTAGTGCATCGTCATGGCACCGTGGACGTGGATGGCGCCCTTGGGTGTGCCCGTGGTTCCGCTGGTGAAGTGAAGCAACGCCGGATCGTCGGCGGTGGTGGGTTCGATGGGCGCGACATTGTCAGCCGCGCTCATCCGGCGCCAGAAGTTTAGTGTTCCTGTCTCGTCGTCGTCGTCGTCGGCATCGACGACGATGACGTATCGAACCGAGGTCAGCCGATCCCGGATCTTGGCGATCTTGCGCGTGTAGATGGCCCTTGTGGTCACGAGCACGTCGGCCTGACCGATGTCGATCCTGGTGGCGATCGGCTCGGGGCCGAAGGCGGAGAACAGGGGGCACACCACGCTGCCATTGCGCAGCGCGCCGAGGATGGTGATGTACAGCTCGGGAATGCGGTCCATCATGGTGAAGACCCGATCACCCTTGTCGATGCCCAACGACCGCAGCACATTGGTGAATTGCGCTGTGAGGTGACCGAGTTCGGCGTAGCTCAGGTCGCGCGTGACCAGCGCGCGGTCCTGATCCGACTGAGTGACGAATCGCAGCGCGGTGCGTGTCGCCGCGGATCCGGCGGCGTGCCGGTCGACGGCGGCGTAGGCGATGTTGCATCCACCCGACGGCATGCCGGCGCACAGTTCGGGAACCTCGTCCCAGGTGAAGTCCAACCGGGTCTGCTCGTAGTCGGTGAAGTTGGGGGGCAGCCGCCAGTCGCCGGACGATTTGTGGATGACGGTCACGATGGTTCCCCGCATTTCGGCGACTCCAGGATTCCGCGACGCAGGGCGGGACCGATGTTCGCCATCACCCGTTCCAACAACGCGCTGGACGCGTGGCCGTCATCGGCGACAGCGGAAAGCCCGCGGTGCGCTAGGTAAACCCCCAGACGCCGGTCGATCGGCCAGCTGGCGTAGATCGGTCCGGCGAACTCGGACTTGAGGAAGTCCCAGGAGATCGACTCCAGTTCCTTCTCCATCAAGCTGGTCGGCGTCATCCCGATCCCTTCGATCGCTGTAGCTCATGGTGCGCGAACCAGGACGGCGAGAATAGAGAAGAAAGTCACTACGTCGGGGGTCGGTAACTCGCCTCCATGCGGCGCCGCACCAGGAGGTCCTGCGACGGATGGAGTTCTCGGACCCGCGTCCCTGCTGTGCCGTCGACGATGTCGGTGATGTCGGTGAGGGCCCCTATGACGGCTTCGTTTCCGGTGTGACGCGTGAAATCACAAGCAGCTTGAACTTTGGGGCCCATCGATCCTGCAGGCAGTTCGAGGCCGGCCAGCTCGTCGGGGGTGACGCGGCCCAGTCGGGTCTGGTGCGGGGTTCCCCAGTCGGTGTAGACACCGTCGACGTCAGTGGCGATGACGAGTAGGTCGGCGTCGAGTTGCTCGGCCAGCAGCGCCGACGCGAGGTCCTTGTCGATGACGGCCTCGACTCCGCGCAGCTCGCCCCGGTCGTCCTGGTTCTCGTGGTCGCCGTACAGCGTTGGGACACCACCGCCACCGGCGCAGATCACGATGACCCCCTGCTCCACCAGCATTCGGATCGACCGAATTTCGAAGATCTTCATGGGCTTTGGGCTGGCGACCACTCGCCGGAACATGTCACCGTCGGCTGCGATGGCCCAGCCGTTGGCTGCCTGGAGGCGCTCTGCAGTCTCTCGGTCGTAGACGGGCCCGATCGGCTTGGTGGGGTGGTCGAATGCAGGGTCGTTGCGGTCGACTTCGATCATCGTCAGGATGGTGGCCAGCGACTGTTCGGCCGGCAGTAGGTTGCCCAGTTCCTGTTCGATGACGTACCCGATCATCGCGTCGGTCTGGGCGCCGAGCACGTCGAGGGGGTAGGCAGCGACCCCATCAGCAAGGTCGTGGTAGGCCGCCGACTGCAGTGCCAGTAGCCCTACTTGGGGGCCGTTGCCATGTGCGATGACGATCTCGTTACCGGGGGTGATCGCGGCGATGCGTTCGGCGGCGACCCGGATGTTCGCCCGCTGATTTTCTGCCGTCATGGGTTGGCCGCGCTGCAACAGCGCGTTTCCGCCGAGTGCGATCACAATCCTCATAGGTGTCGGCTCGGCTCGGCTCAGCTCAGCGCCGAGACGAGAACCGCTTTGATCGTATGCATCCGGTTCTCGGCCTGCTCGAAGGAGATGTTCGCCGGGCTCTCGAAGACGTCCTCAGTGACCTCGATGCCGTTGGACAGGATCGGGTATTGGGCCGCGATCTTGGCGCCGATTGTGGTCTCGGAGTTGTGATACGCGGGCAAACAGTGCATGAACTTCACCCTCGGGTTGCCTGCGGCGGCGATCAGATCAGTGTTCACCTGGAAGGGCAGCAACATCTCGATCCGCTCGCCCCACGTCTCCAACGGTTCCCCCATGGACACCCATACGTCGGTGTGGATGAAGTCGACCCCGCTGACCGCGGTGTTCGGATCGTCGGTGATGGTGATCTGAGCACCGGAGGTCGCGGCGAACGCCTGGCACATCTCCAGGTGGTCCTCGGTCGGCCACAGTTGCTTCGGTGCGCCGATGCGAACATCCATGCCGAGCTTGGCTCCCACCAGCAGCAGGGAGTTGGCCACGTTGTTACGGCCATCGCCGACGAATGCGTAGGCGATGTCGCGCAACGGTTTTGGGCAGTGTTCTGTCATGGTCAGCACATCGGCCAACATCTGGGTCGGATGGAATTCGTCGGTGAGCCCGTTGAATACCGGGACGCCGGCGTACTCGGCGAGCTCATCGACGGTCTCCTGGGCGCTGCCACGGTACTCGATCGCGTCGTACATCCGGCCGAGCACCCGCGCAGTGTCTTTCATCGATTCTTTGTGCCCGATCTGCGACGATGCCGGATCGATGTAGGTGACGTGAGCGCCCTCGTCGTATGCAGCGACCTCGAATGCGCAGCGGGTACGGGTAGACGTCTTCTCGAAGATCAGTGCGATGTTCTTACCCGCCAGGCTGTTCCGGATGCTCCCGGAGTACTTGGCGCGCTTGAGGTCCCGGGCCAGGTCGAGCAGATAGTGCAGGTCCCGATCGGTGTGATGAACAAGGCTTAGCAGGCTACGCTTTCGGTTGTTGAGCGCCATGGCATTTCCATTCCGTTGCTGACATCCAGTAGCCGAAGGCCGACGTGAATCCTTAGTCCCCTGGACTCCGGGTGCTGTAGTCCCCTGGACTCCGGGTGCTGTAGTCCCCTGGACTCCGGTGGCAAGCCAGATCGCACCGTACTACGAGCTGGTCTGTGGTGAAGCGGATTTCGCGACGGTGAGCAGTATCGTGGAGCCTTCGACGGCTTCGAGGGAGTGGCGCGAATCGGGCACGATGATGAGATCGCCGGTCGAGCCCTCCCAGCTGTCGTGGCCTGCGATCAGCCGAACGCGTCCGTGGAGAACATGGACCGTCGCCTCGCCGGGACTTTTGTGTTCATCGAGCTTCTGTCCGGCCACCAACGCAATCAAGGTCTGACGCAGGACGTGTTCATGGCCGCCGTATACCGTCTGGGCGCTGCGTCCGCTGGCGGCACGTCCAGCGCCTGCCAATTGCTCGCGAGCCAGTGCCGTTAACGAGATCTTGTTCATAAAAACTCCTTCATCGCGCCCAGTGCATGTCCAGCGCCGGCAACGCTACGCCGTTCCGCGAGTCCTCATTCAGACTCTCGCCTCCGGACTGTTTCCCGGTAGTACCGGATCGGCCCGAAAATAGTGACCAACTGCCCTGGGCGGACCGCGCCGGTGGTGGATAATGGTCATCGGCCAGGGGTAGGCGATTGACGATTGACGGGAGCATCCGGTTGAACCCAGATATCGAGACGGTCCTGCGACGGCACCGCTACGACGGAACGCGGTTGATCGACATTCTGTGGGACGTCCAGAATCTGTACGGTCATATTCCCGATGAGCACCTGCCGCAGATGGCAAGCGGGCTGAACCGGTCCGCGCTGGACATCGTAGAGACGGCCTCGTTCTATCACTTCTTTCACTCCACGCCCGCGGGGCGGCACCGGATCTATCTGAGCAACACGGTGATTGCCAAGATGAACGGATACCAGGCGGTGCGCGACGCGCTCGAGCGCGAGACGGGGGTCCGCTTCGCAGAGACCGACGCAGGGGGGATGTTCGGCCTGTTCGAAACGCCATGCATCGGACTCAGCGACCAGGAACCGGCGATGCTGCTCGACGGCGTGGTGTTCACCCGACTCACCCCTGACACCGTCGCAGACGTCGTCGCCGGGTTGAAGGCCGGGAAAGCCGCTGCCGATATCGCGAATCCGGCCGGTCTCCCAGCGGACGGCATCGCCTACGTCGAAAACCTGGTGGAGTCCAGTGTTCGCACGCGGGGGCCGGTGTTCTTCCGCGACGGGGCCGATCACCAGGGCTTGCTTGAGCGCTGCCTCGCGGGTACGGCAGAGCAGACGATCGAAACGATCACCGACTCCGGCCTGCGCGGATACGGCGGCGCAGGGTTTCCCACCGGGCTGAAGTGGCGTCTGTGCAGGGACGCACCAGGTGATCACAAGTACGTCATCTGCAACGCCGATGAGGGCGAACCCGGTACGTTCAAGGATCGCGCGCTGTTGACCCATTCGCCCAAGGATGTCTTCCTGGGAATGGTCATCGCGGCCTTCGCGATCGGCAGCCGGCACGGGATCGTTTATCTGCGAGCGGAATACGCTTACCTTCAGCGCTACCTGGAAAGCCAACTCGAAGAACTGCGGGGGGGCGGACTCCTCGGATCGAGCATCGGTGGCCTACCCGGATTCGCTTTCGACATCCGCATTCAGATGGGCGCCGGGTCCTACGTCTGTGGCGAAGAGTCGGCGTTGATCGAGTCCTGCGAGGGTAAGCGAGGAACACCCCGACTCAAGCCGCCCTACCCGATCCAGCAGGGCTACCTCGGTAAACCCACCTGCGTGAACAACGTCGAAACCTTTGCCGCCGCATCGCGGGTCATCGCCGAAGGCGCCGAGTGGTTCCGGGGCATGGGTACGTCGCATTCGGCCGGGACGCGGCTGGTCAGCGTCGCAGGGGATTGCCGCCGACCGGGCGTCTACGAGGTGCCGTGGGGGATCACCCTCGACGACGTCCTGGTCATGGCCGACGCACCCGATGCGCACGCTGTCCAGATCAGCGGCCCGTCGGGAGAGTGCCTGTCGGTGCAGGCAGACGGCCAGCGTCGCATCGCCTACGAGGATATCGGGTGCAATGGGTCGGTCACCATCTTCGATACCACCCGTGATGTGCTGGACTGCGTCAAGGACTACACAAAGTTCTTCGTCGATGAATCCTGCGGCATCTGCGTGCCCTGCCGGGCGGGCACCGTCGATCTCCACGACAAGGTCGAACGCGTGCTCGCCGGCAACGGGGTCCAGCAGGATTTGGACGACGCGGCCAGTTGGGGTGCGCTGGTGCGAACCACTAGTCGGTGCGGACTCGGGGCCACCGCAGCCAATCCGATTCTGACCACATGGGAGAAGTTTCCCGAGATCTACCGGAGACGATTGCGTACCCAGGAGCACGCCCTGCTGCCTTCCTTCGATGAACACGCAGCCCTGGCTGAATACGGCAACCCAGCCACCGAGTCGGAGAAGGACGCAGCGATATGAGCATCCACATCGAACTCGATGGGATTTCGGTGTCGACCGAGGAGAACGGGATCCTTGTCGACGTTGCCGCAGACGCCGGGGTGTACATCCCCACCCTGTGCTACCTGAAAGGCAAGCCGTGTCTGGGGACATGCCGGGTTTGTTCGGTGAAGGTGAACGGCAAGGTTGTCGCGGCCTGCACGGTCCGCGTCTCAGACGGATTGACCGTCGAGGTCGACGAACCCGAAACCGCTGATCTGCGGAAGGCGCTGATAGAGCTACTGTTCGCCGAAGGTAACCACAACTGTCCCAGTTGTGAGAAGAGCGGTCGCTGCACGCTGCAGGCAGTCGGTTACGAGGTGGACATGCACGTCTCGCGCTTCCCATACCGGTTCCCGACCCGAGAGCGGGACCACGCTTCCGAACGGATCTGGCTCGAGCGAGATCGCTGTATCTTCTGTCAACGTTGTGTGGATTTCGTCCGCGATGAAACCACCGGACAGAAAATCTTCAGCATCAGCGGTCGCGGCCCCGGATCACAGATCGAGGTCGATACCGAAGGTGCCAACGCCATGCCGGTCGAGCAAGTCCGCTATGCCGTTGAGATCTGCCCCGTTGGCGCCATCATCGAGAAACGGGTCGGCTTCGACGTTCCGATCGGCCAACGCAAGTACGAAATCGAGTCTGTCCGCGACCGGGCGCTCGGCAGCACAGATGAGGTGGGCGCACCGTGACACATGAAACCGGATCGCACGAACTGCCCTCAACACCAACCGATCCGGCGTTTTCGGCGGCCCAGGACGACAAGATCAAGGTGGCAATGATCAGTCTGTGCGGTTGCTGGGGATGCACATTGTCGTTTCTGGATATCGACGAAAGAATCCTGCCGCTCCTGAACAAGATCACGATCAACCGATCTTCGCTCACCGACATAAAGAGGATCACTGGACGGTGTGCGATCGGCTTCATCGAAGGGGGCGTTGCCAATGACGACAACATCGAAACGCTCCGTCATTTTCGGGACAACTGCGACATCCTCATCTCCGTCGGAGCCTGTGCCGTCTGGGGTGGCATTCCCGCGATGCGCAATGTCTTCGACGTGCAGGACTGTCTGAAAGAGGCCTACGTTGACTCGCCCACCGCGGTTCCGGGTGCCGAGCCAGTCATTCCGTTGCACCCCGACATCCCGGTACTCACCACCAAGGTCCATCCGTGCCATGAGGTGGTCCACATGGACTACTTCATCCCCGGGTGTCCACCCGATGCGGGCGCCATCTTTACTGTGCTCGATGATCTGGTACACGGTCGCCCGGTCGCGTTACCTCGCTCGCTGAACCATTACGACTGATCCCGGAGGCTAGGCGTGAGCAGAAAGATCGTCATCGACCCCGTCACCCGCATCGAGGGCCACGGCAAGGTGACCGTGCACCTCGACGACGACGGCAACGTCACCGACGCCAGGCTGCATGTGGTGGAGTTTCGCGGCTACGAGAAATTCATTCAGGGCCACCCGTTCTGGGAGGCGCCGATGTTGATGCAACGCATCTGCGGCATCTGCTTCGTCAGTCACCATCTGGGCGGCGCCAAAGTGCTCGACGACATGGTCGGAGTCGGTGCCAACTCGGCGCTCGGGGTGACCACCACCGCAGAGAAGATCCGTCGCCTCGGCCATTACGCGCAGATGCTGCAGTCACATGTGACGGCATATTTCTATTTGGTTGTCCCCGAGATGATGTTGGGGATGGATGCCGCCCCCGAGCAGCGCAATCTACTGGGCCTGATCGAGGCGGACCCCGCGCTGATGCGCAGAGTGATCATGCTGCGCAAGTGGGGCCAGGAGGTCATCAAGACGGTCTTCGGCAAGAGGATGCACGGCATCAGTTCGGTGCCCGGAGGTGTGGACAAGAATGTGAGCGTCGCCGAACGCGATCGTCTGCTCAACGGCGAGGAGGGACTCCCGTCGATCGGCGAGGTCCTCGACTATGCACAGGACGGACTTCGGCTGTTCCACGATTTCCACGCAAAGAATCGACGTCAGGTGGACGGCTTTGCCAACGTTCCTGTCCTGAACATGTCGCTGGCCGATGCCAACGGCAACGTGGACTACTACCACGGTGTTTTGCGGATCATCGACGGGGACAAGAACGTCGTTCGCGAATTCGACTATCACGACTACCTCGATCACTTCTCGGAAGCCGTCGAACCGTGGAGCTACATGAAGTTCCCCTTTCTGAAGGAGCTCGGAAGGGAAAAGGGCTCGGTTCGGGTGGGCCCGCTCGCGCGGATGAATGTCACGAATTCGCTGTCGACTCCGCTGGCTCAGGAGGCGCTGGAGCGCTTCCACGCCTACACCGACGGCGCACCGAACAACATGACGTTGCACACCAACTGGGCGCGGGCGATCGAAGTGCTCCATGCCGCGGAACTGATCGAAGAGTTACTGCGCGATCCCGACCTGCAGAAGCAGGACCTGGTCGTCACTCCCGCGCCCGGCGCCTGGGTCGGTGAGGGTGTCGGTGTCGTGGAAGCCCCCCGCGGCACGCTGCTTCATCACTACCGTGCCAGTGCCGAAGGCGACATCACCTTCGCCAATCTCATTGTGGCCACTACCCAGAACAACCAGGTCCTCAACCGGACAGTGCGCTCGGTGGCCGAGGACTACCTGGTGGGTCATGGCGAGATCACCGAAGCGATGATGAACGCCATCGAAGTCGGCATACGGGCGTTCGATCCGTGCCTGAGCTGCGCGACGCACGCTTTCGGACAGATGCCGCTGATAGTGACGGTGCTTGATCCGGCGGGAAACGTGCTCAACGAACGCGTCCGTTGACATGCCCCCGGTGAGGCTCGAGGAGTTTGACGATGATGTCTGTCTGATCTACGGGATCGGCAACGTGGGTCGCCAAGACGACGGTTTGGGCTGGGCCTTCGTCGATTGGCTTGAGGCGCAGGGCCGCTGCCCGAATGCACAGCTGCAGCGAAACTACCAACTGTTACTTGAAGACGCTGAACTGATCAGCACCAAGCAACGCGTGTTGTTCATCGACGCCACCAAGGACCAGGAGGTCACGTCGTTCACCCTGGCGCGCGCGGCGCCGAAGATGGATTTCAGCTTCACCTCGCACGCAATCTCGATCCCCGCCATCATGGCGACCTGCCAGCAGTGCTTTGAGCATCTGCCGGAGGTGCACGTCCTGGCGATCAGGGGATTCGAGTTCGAACTCGAAATGGGTTTGACGCCAGCGGCGCAGCGCAATCTGGACGCCGCGACGGCCAATCTTCTTTCTGGGGAGCTTCGGCTGTGACCGGGGGACATGAACTGTGACCGGGGAACATGAATCAGAGGAGTGCAGATGAACTTAACTTTTGCGTCGATGTCAGCGATTGAGATTCTCGACTCGCGTGGTCGCCCGACCCTGCGTGTACAGGTGACCCTGCCGGACGGACGGACCGTGCGATCGGGGGTTCCTTCGGGTGCCTCGACTGGTAGCCGGGAGGCGGTGGAGTTGCGCGACCACGACGCGAGCCGATACGCCGGGCAGGGCGTGAAGCAGGCTGTCGCGCACGTCAATGGACCGATTGCGGATGCCTTGACTGGTCGTTCGTTCGGCTCTCTCGGCCAGGTTGATGACACCCTTCGAGCGTTGGACGGTACGGCGGACAAGTCGCGGTTGGGCGCGAACGCAATTGTGGGTGTGTCGATAGTTGCTGCCCGGGCGTTTGCGCTCGAGTCAGGGCAACCCCTATGGCGGTGGCTGACCCCAGACGGAGTTCCTCCGCGGCTACCGGTGCCGCACTTCAACGTTGTGAACGGGGGTGTGCACGCGGCGAACGAGCTCGACTTTCAGGAGTTCATGATCGCGCCGATCGGGGCGCCGACGCTACCCGAAGCGGTCCGGGCCGGAGCCGAGGTCTATCAAAAGCTGCGGAGGCTGTTAGCCGACGGTGGCTTCGAGACGGGCCTCGGGGATGAGGGTGGCTTCGCGCCTGAGATCGCTTTCCCGGAGGAAGTTTTGGCACTGCTCGTGCAGGCGATCAGCGATGCCGGTTATACCCCCGGCAGGGACGGCGTCGCGATCGCCCTCGATCCAGCCTCAAGCGAGTTCCACCGCGACGGCAGGTACGCGGTTGGCGGAGAGTCGTTGTCCAGTGAGGACATGATCGATCGGTACGTGGAGATGATCGACAGGTTCCCTGTCTGGAGCATCGAGGATGGACTCGGCGAGACCGACACCTCAGGCTGGCAGAAGCTCACCGACACGCTCGGTGAACGTGTGCAACTGGTTGGTGATGACAATTTCGTCACCAACCCGGACTTGATCGCCGCGGCCGTCACCGCCGGGATCGGGAATGCCGCGCTGATCAAGGTCAATCAAGTCGGAACGGTATCGGAGACACTTGAAGCGCTGCGCATTTGCCGTGAATCAGCATATGCCGCGATGATCTCGCATCGTTCGGGCGAGACTGACGACACCTTCATCGCTGATCTTGCCGTTGGTTCGGGATGCGGACAGATCAAGTCCGGTGCGCCGGCGCGAGGAGAGCGCGTTGCGAAATACAACCGACTTCTCGAAATCGCCGCTTCGGACCCGAAGCATCCGTTCGGGTTGACGGGCTGACGGGTGACCGTGCCACTAGTTCACCACGGGCCGTAATCGGCACTGTTGGCCCGCCGCAATGCGCTGACGTAGTCCGCCCGTTCGTGTGCGGCCTCATCGGTGCCGATCGGAACGGCCAGCAGGCCACGAAACTCGTCGATCGCGTTGTAGCCCTTGCGTTCCATCCAGTCGCGCAATCCAGTCAGCAACACTGCGGCGTACCCCGGGCCATGGCGCAGAAGCGCAGACGCCGTCATCACCACGTCCGCACCGGCCAGCAGGTACTTGACCACTTCCGTCGAGCCCTCGACACCGGTGGTCGCGGCGAGCGAAGCGTTAATCCGTCCGTGCAGCAGGGTAATCCAGGTCAACGGTAGCCGGGCGTCCGCAGCGCGCGACAACGATGTTCCGCGCGCAACAGTGAGTGTCTCGGCGTCGATGTCGGGCTGAAGGAATCGGTTGAACAGCACCAGCGCGTCGGCCCCGGCCAGGTCCAGGCGCCGGGCCATCTCAGCGGTCGCACTGAAGTAGGGGCTCAGTTTCACGGCTACCGGCACGCTGACCGCATCCTTGACCCGCGCCAGGATCTCGACGTGACGCTCTTCGATGTCACGGCCGGAAATGTGCGGATCGCCGGGCAGCGAGTAGATGTTCAATTCGACTGCGGCCGCGCCGCAATCCTGCATCGATCGGGCGTATCCGGCCCAACTGCCCGGCGTGCTGCCGTTGATGCTACCGATCACCGGAATCGAAACGGCTTCGACCGAGCGTTCGAGCAGGCTCAGGTATCGGCGTGGGCCATGATCGGCGCGGGCGGCGTCAGGGAAGTACGTCAGCGACTCGGCGAAGCTCTCCGACCCTGCCTCTGCCCTCTGCGCATTCTGCTCGGCTTCGCGCCGAAGCTGCTCTTCGAATAGCGAATAGAGCACCACAGCGCCGACCCCGGCGCCGGCCAGGCGTCGGACGCCGTCGACAGTCTTCGACATCGGGGATGCCGACGCGACCAGCGGATTGGCCAGTTCCAGGCCGAGATAGCGGGTGGACAGTTCCATCAGTGTTCCCTGCGAGCGTCGGGGTGGAAGTGTTCGGGCCCGCGAGCGGCCATCTCCTCGTAGACATTCCAGCGCTGATCAATCGCCTGCTCTGCCATCGCGAGCAGCCTCTCCGCCTCGGCCGGATCGGAGTTGGCCAGTGCCCGATAGCGAAGCTCTCGGTAGACGTAGTCGGCCAACGGGATTCGGGGACGATGCGAATCGAGTAGGAAGGGGTTCTTCCCGGCTTCGCGCAGCACTGGGTCGTAGCGCAGCAGCGGCCAATGCCCGCTTGCGACGGCTCGATACTGCTGGTCCATCCCGAGGCGCATGTCGATGCCATGGGCGATGCACTGGCTGTAGGCGATCACCAGGGAAGGGCCATCATAGGCCTCAGCCTCACGGAAGGACTGCAGTGTCTGCTGGGGATCGGCACCCATGGCGACCTTCGCGACATAGACGTTTCCGTAGGCGATGGCTTGCAGCGCAAGGTCTTTCTTCGGCACCGTCTTCCCGGAGGCAGCGAACTTCGCGACCGCGCCCAGCGGGGTCGACTTCGACATCTGACCGCCGGTGTTCGAGTAGACCTCGGTGTCGAGCACGAGCACGTTCACGTTGCGGCCGCTCGCCAACACATGGTCGAGCCCACCGGACCCGATGTCGTAAGCCCAGCCATCACCGCCCACGATCCACACGCTGCGCCGCACCAGTTGGTCCAGCACGCTGAACAGGTCCGCAGTTGCGGCCGGATCAAGCAAGGCCAGGCGGTCTTTCAGCTCGGCTACCCGCTGCCGCTGTGCTGCCAACTCAGACTCCCGCACTTGCGGCGCGTCCAAAATCGTGTCGACAAACTCGCCTCCGAGCTCGTCACGCAGTTCAGTCAGGCGTCGCCGGGCCAGTTGAACGTGCACGTCACTGGCCAATCGTAGGCCCAGCCCGAACTCCGCGTTGTCCTCGAACAGGGAATTCGACCACGCTGGGCCGCGCCCTGCGGCGTCGGTGGTCCACGGTGTGGTGGGCAGGTTACCGCCGTAGATCGATGAGCAACCGGTGGCGTTGGCCACGAGCAGTCGGTCCCCGAAAAGCTGCGACAGGAGTTTGAGGTAGGGCGTCTCGCCGCAGCCCGCGCAGGCGCTGGAGAACTCGAACAACGGCTCCAGGAACTGGGTGCCACGCACGGTGCCGAAGTCCACCCTGGACCGGTCATTGGTAGGCAGCGACTCGAAGAACCCGATGTTGGTCCGCTCGGCGCCGAGCCTAGGCTCGGCCGAGCCCAGGTTGATCGCCTTGGTGACGCCTGCGCCGGGGACGACGACGGGGCAGGCCTCGACACACAGGCCACACCCTGTGCAGTCTTCGACGTACACCTGCAGCGAGAACGTGGAGTTGGGTAGGCCGACGGCCTCCAGCGGTGCGGATTTGAAACTTTCCGGCGCACCGTCAAGCTGCGACTGGTCGTAGAACTTCGACCGAATCACGCTGTGTGGGCACACGAAACCGCAGTTGCCGCACTGGATGCAGGTGTCCGGATCCCACACCGCGACCAGCTCGGAGATGTTGCGCTTCTCGTAGGCCGTCGTGCCGCTTGGATAGGTACCATCCACCGGAAGTGCGCTGACCGGCAACGCGTTTCCGCGTCCTGCCATCATCTCCGCGGTCACGTTGCGGACGAACTCCGGCGCCGACACCGGCACCGGCGGTGCCGGCACACGACTGGAGGTCACTAACGCTGGCACCGTGACCCGCTGCAACCCCGCTACGGCGCCGTCGACTGCGGCCAGTTCCTTGGCGAGCACGTCGGCGCCACGGTTGCCGTACATCACCTCCACCGATTCCTTGACTCGGGTGATCGCCCGCTCGCGTGGCAGCACGCCCGAGATCATGAAGAAACACGTCTGCAGGACGATGTTGATGCGACCGGCCAGACCGGCCTCGCGCGCGATCCGGTCCGCGTTGACAATGTAGAGCGTGATCCGCTTCTCCAGGATCTGTTCCTGGACGATCCGCGGCAGTGCGTCCCACACTTTGGGAGCTGGCAGCCGACAATTCAGCAGCAGTGTTGCGTCGGGGGCCGCCCGGCCGAGCACGTCGACCTTGTCGAGGAATCGGAATTGATGGCAGCCGACGAAATTGGCTCCGGATACCAGGTAGGGCGCGCGAATGGGGCTCGGCCCGAAGCGTAAGTGGGACTCGGTCTGCGAGCCCGACTTCTTCGAGTCGTACACGAAGTAGGCCTGGGCGTGCAGACCTTCTTCGGACCCGAGAATCTTGATCGTGTGTTTATTCGCGCTGACCGTGCCATCGGAGCCCAGCCCGAAGAACACCGCTCGGACAGTGTCGGGTGACTCGATGTTGAACGACGAGTCAAAATCGACACTGGTCTTGGAGACGTCGTCGTCGATGCCGACAGTGAACCGTGGCCGCGGCTGGTCGGCTGCGAGTTCGGCGAACACCCCGGCAACCATCGCGGGGGTGAACTCTTTCGAGGACAGGCCATAGCGTCCGCCCGTCACGCGCGGCATGACCCCGCGCCCGCCGTCGGCGCATGCTCCGGCGAGCGCCGCGACCACATCCAGGTACAGCGGCTCGCCCACTGAACCGGGCTCCTTGGTCCGGTCCAGCACGCCGATCGTGCGTACGGTCGGCGGGAGCGACTCCAGGAATGCTTCAGTGGGAAACGGCCGGTACAACCGGACCTGGACCACGCCGACCCGCTCGCCGCTGCCGACGAGCGCGGCGGCGGTCTGCTGCGCAGTCTCGGCCCCTGAGCCCATCACCACCAGGACCCGTTCGGCCTTCGGGTGGCCCGTGTAGTCGACGATGTGCATGGTTCGCCCGGTGCGTTCGCAGAGACGGGCCATGAGGTCCTCGACCACGCCCGGTACCCGTGCGTAGAACGGGTTGACCGTTTCTCTTGCCTGAAAGTACACGTCCGGGTTCTGCGCCGTGCCGCGGATGAATGGGCGGTCGGGGGACAGCGCCCGTTCGCGATGTGCCCGAATCAGTTCTTCAGGTACCAGTGACCTGAGGTCGTCATCGGACAGCGTCTCAATGGTATTGATTTCGTGGGAGGTTCGGAACCCGTCGAAGAAATGCACGAACGGTACCCGGGTCGCGAGCGTGGCCGCCTGAGCGACGAGCGCCAGATCGTGTGCCTCCTGCACCGAGGCGGACGCCAGCAATGCAAACCCCGTCTGCCGTACCGCCATCACGTCCGAATGGTCGCCGAATATCGACAATCCCTGCGCTGCAATCGATCTAGCTGCAACGTTGATGACGGCTGAGGTCAGTTCGCCGGCGATCTTGTACATGTTCGGGATCATCAGCAACAGGCCCTGCGAAGAGGTGAAAGTCGTGCTCAGCGCGCCGCTCTGGAGGGATCCGTGTAGAGCGCCGGCCGCACCGCCCTCGCTTTGCATTTCAACCACGGTGGGCACGGTGCCCCACACATTGGTTCGCCCCGCGCTGGACCATTGGTCGGCCAGTTCGGCCATGGGTGACGACGGTGTGATCGGGTAGATGCAGCACACCTCGTTGAGCCGGTAGGCGACTGAAACGGCAGCCTCGTTACCGTCAATCGTGGAGCGCGTCACGTCGGCTCCGGGAACATCTCAATGGCGTGGACCGGGCACTGGTCGGCGCAGATTGCGCAGCCTGTGCATTTGTCGTAGTCGAACCGATACCGTTGCCCTTCTCCGAGTTTGATCACCGCATCTTCGGGGCAGGCGCCGAGACAGCCATCGCACTCGAAGCAGTTCCCACACGACAGGCAACGCCCGGCCTCGAAAGCAGCCGCGTCTGCTGACAGGCCGCCGATGACCTCCTGGAAACTCTGAACACGCGTCGTGGCAGCGAGTTCGGGCTGCCGACGTTGCGCAGCGTCACCGAAGTACCAGAGGTGCAGCGCGTCGAACGTTGCGGTCGGGTGCTTCGGTGGCCGCTCCGCCGACGATCCGCGCAGCCAGGCGTCGATGTGATGAGCGGCCTTCTTCCCGTGGCCCACGCCGACCGTTACGGTGCGCTCGCTGGGCACCATGTCGCCACCGGCGAATACACCCGGACAGCCGGTCATCAGTGTTGCCGAGACCCGCACGCTGCCGTCGGCTTCGAACTGCACTCCCGGCAGCGTGCGCATGAATGCCGACTCCGTTTCCTGTCCGACCGCCATGATCAGCGTGTCGGTAGCCAGGGTCTCCATGCGTCCGGTCGGTCGTGGGTGACCGGATTCGTCGAGTTCCATGACCTCGACTTGGATCTCGGGACCGTTGAAGGCGGTGATGGTGCGCAGCCAGTGGATTTGGACTCCTTCGCGTTCGGCGTCCTGGGCTTCCTCGGCATGGGCGGGCATCTGATCGCGGGTGCGGCGGTAGACGATGACCGCGTCCTCGGCGCCGAGGCGGCGGGCGACGCGCGCGGCGTCCATCGCGGTGTTGCCGCCACCGTAGACGGCGACGTGACGGCCGACGACCGGTTCCTCGCCGGAGGCGACGTTGTGCAGAAACGACACCGCGTCGATCATCGAGCCGGCGTCGCGCGCCGGGATGTCGACGCGTTTCGCCAGATGTGCGCCGATCGCGACGAATACCGCGTCGAAGTCGCCCTCGTCCCGTTCGGCCGCCAGATCCTCGACCCGGTGATCGCAGGTCAACCGCACGCCCATGGCCGCGATCCGGTGCAGTTCGTCATCCAACACGTCTCGTGGCAATCGGTAGCTCGGAATGCCGTACCGCATCATCCCACCGGGGGCGGCCTCCGCGTCGCGGATCTCGACCTCGTGGCCGAGGCGTGTCAGATGGTAGGCGGCGGACAGGCCACTGGGGCCCGCCCCGATGACCAGAACGCGCTTGCCGGTGCGGTGAGGCGGTGGTTCGAACATCCAGCCGCGCTCCCGGGCCAGGTCGCCGAGGAAGCGCTCCACCGAATGGATCGCCACCGCAGAGTCGAGATGGGTTCGATTGCATGCGGTTTCACAAGGGTGATAACACACCCGGCCGTGGATGGCAGCAAACGGGTTGTCCGTGACGAGCTGACGCCATGCGGCTTCGTGCCGCCCGGCGGTGGCATGCGCCAGCCAGGCCTGGATGTTCTCTCCGGCCGGGCAACCGGCATTGCAGGGCGGCAGCAGATCCAGGTACACCGGTCGGTGTGCGCGCACCGGACCCGCTCGGGAGTGCCCATGAGCCAGGTCGGCGAGCGGTGTGACGTCTTCGAGGCCGGCCATCGTCAACCCGGGAAGCGGACAGTGGTTCCGGGCATCAGTTGAACGACCTGACCGTGACACTCCACTTCGATACCGGGGGCGTCTCGTGGATCCACACTGATGATGACGCCCTTTCCGCTGACCCGAAGGTGCAGGTGCAGCCCGCGGTAGTGGATCGGTATCGCCAGCACGCCAAGGGATTCCGGCCAGTGCGGGGAGAGGATGAGCCGGCCGGACCGGGTCTCCAGCCCGGTGAAGCACCGCTGCATCAGATCGACGGTGCCAGCCATCGCCGCCAGGTGAATGCCCTCCGACGTGGTGCCGCCCTGGATGTCGGAAACATCGGACTTCAATGCCCGCTGGAATAATTCCAGGGCGCGCTCGCGGTTGGCCCGCGCGAGTACCCAGGTGTGCACGACACCGCTGAGCGTGGACCCGTGCGAGGTGCGGGCCAGGTAGTAGTCCACCATCTTCGGTACCTCATCGGGGGAGAACCGATAGCCGAGCCGGTCGATCAATTCCACCAATTCGGTGGCAGACATGAGGTAAAGCAGCATGAGCGCGTCGGCCTGCTTGGATGCCTGGTATCGGTTGACGTCATCGTCCTCCGCCTCCAGGATGCGGTCCAGCCGCTGGATGTTGCCGTACTGCTTCCTAAGGCGGTCCCAATCCAGTTCCGCCAGGTCGCCGTAGCCCTCGAACTGGCTGATGACGCCGTCGTGGAACGGGACGTACATCCGTCTGCTGATGTCGTCCCAGTGCGCGAGTTCGGCACTGCTCAGTCCGAGCGTGTCGCGCAGGTCCAGGCGGTTGGGCAGCGGTAGCAGGTTGAGCGCCTCGAAGGCCCGCATGATCACCCAGACGGCCATCACGTTGGTGTATGCGTTGTTGTCGATTCCCCCGTAGGGGGCGTCGGGGTAACCGGAGTGGAACTCGTCGGGCCCGATCACACCGCGGATGACGAAGCGTGCGTGATCTTCGTCGTAGGTGGCCAGGCTGACGAAGAAGCGGGCGATCTCGACCAGCATCTCCGCGCCGTAGTCGATCAGGTACGCCAGGTCCCCGGTGACCTGATAGAACTTCCACGCGTTGTAGGCGACGGCGATGCCGATGTGGTGTGCGCGCGCGCTGGCATCGGGATTCCAGCGTCCGCTGCGCGGGTTGAGATGCAGCAGTGGGCTTTCCTCGCGCCCGTCGCTGCCGGACTGCCATGGATACATCGCACCGCGGTGACCGGCCGCACGGGCGGCATGACGGGCCTCGTCCAGGCGAACGTAGCGGTACCTGAGCAGCGTTCGGGTGACCATCGGCAGCCGCAGGTTGAGCACGGGGAAGATGAACAGCTCGTCCCAGAAGATGTGTCCCCGGTAGGCCTCACCGTGCAGTCCGCGCGCCGGCACCCCGGCGTCGAGGTCGTCGGTGTTCGGTGACACCGTCTGCAGCAGATGCAGCAGATGCAGGCGCACGATTCGCAGTTCTTCGCCGAAGTCGTCGAATTCGATGGACAGCCGCTCCCACAGGTGCATCCAGTCGGTTCGATGCCCGGCGAGCAGTTCGTTGAACCGGCCCAGCCGGGTCACCCAGCGTCCGGCGTCGACGGCCGGTTCGGACGTCGCGACATCGCGCCCGGTGTAGACGGTGACCACCTTCTCCACCGTGACGCGGTCACCGGCCGACATCCGCACGGCGATGTCGTGACCGATTTCGTCGTGCTGATCGTAGAGGTGGAACGTGGCCGGGACCGGTTCGCCGTCGCGCCGCACCGTGTTGCGGGCCGCCATGGCGATGGGGATGCGCGACTGAGTGGTCTGCGTCGTGAGCAGCACCGCGCCGTCGCCGATCTCCCGCGTGTGCACCGGCCCGAGATGCTGACTGTCCAGGTCGCGGTAGCGTTCGACCAGTGAGTTCGTCACACCGCCGTCCAGGGTCGAGCGGAACTCGATGGTCCCGGACCAGTTCTCGGCCGCGATGGTCGTCTCCAGTGCGCCGACGTGGGGCATGTGCATCGCCACGAATCGTCGCTGTGTCAGCGAACTGGTCCGACCGGCGTCGTCGGTGAAGCGCACCTGCCGTGTCAGCACCGCGGCGCGAAGGCCGAGAGTCTGGCGGTACGACAGCACCTGCACAGCATCGATGTCGAACCAGTCGCCGCCGTCGATCCGGAATGTCAACGGGAGCCAGTTGGGCAGGTTGACCAGGCTCTCGTTGTCGATCTCAGTTCCCGAGAGGTTGTCGACGAGCCGGTTGAACACCCCGGCGGCGTAGGTCCCCGGATAGTGCACCTGCCCGGCCTTGCTCTCCGGCGCCGCGCCCCTGGTGGCGAAGTATCCGTTTCCCACGGTGCACAACGCTTCGCGGAGCTTCTCGTTCTGCGGGTCGTACCCGTCGAAGACGTAGTCCCACGCCTTGTTCGATACCTGCTGCTTGTAGGCAAGCCACCCAGAACCGCGCTCGATGAACTCGCGAACCTGTTCGGGGCTCCGAAGAGTGAAGTGGGCGGCCGACTTTCGGTTGCCGTCCTCGTCGTGCGCGACGACGATTCCGATGCCGTCGAACCGAACCGCCTCGAATGCATCTTCGTCGGTGAGGTCGTCACCGATGTAAATCGGCAGCATCGAGCCGGTCTTGTCGATCCGGTCGCGGATCCAGGCCAGCGTGGTTCCCTTGTCCCAGTCGATGTCGGGTCGCAGCTCGACGATCATCCGCCCGCCGGTGACCCGCAGACCGTCGCGCGCCCCGACCGCATGCGCCGCGGCCACGACCTCGCCGACCCGCTCGGCCGCCACCTCGCGGTAGTGCACGGCGACGGCGTATCGCTTGTGCTCGACCCGCACCCCGGTGATCCCGGCCAGACTCCGGCTGAGTTCCGCCGCGGCGCGTTCGAGGATGGGGATGAACTGTGCGGCCGTTTCGTTCTGGTGCCGGGTGCCGTCCGGTCCGGTCAGCTCGAAACCGTGGCTGCCCGCGTACCAGAGGCCGGGGATGTCCACTCGACTGCGGACGTCCTCGAGGTCACGACCGCTCAGGATGGCCACCGGCGATGCCTTCGCGGCGAGTTCCAGCGCCTCGGCGGCGCCGTCGACGAGCTTGGCCGCAGCGGGATCGGACACGATGGGGGACAGGGTTCCGTCGTAGTCCAGGAACAGCATCGACTCGCGCGAGCCAGTGATGCCAATCAGCTGGCCATAGGACTCCAGCGCGTTCGGCAGCTCCGAGATCCGCGTGTCCCCGGTGCGGACGGCGATGTCGGCCAGGTCGCGGACCACGACGTCGGCGCCGCTGCGCGACAGATCGTCCGCCTGGTCGCCGATGCCGATGACGAGGGCGAACCCGGCGTCGCGGGCCGCGGCAACCCCGGCCGTGGAGCGTTCGAGGACGACACAGTGTTGCGGTCGCACACTGAGTCCACGGGTGGCTTGCGCGAGCACCGCGACGTCGGGGTCGCTCCCGCCCGCCCGCCCGGTGGTGTTCCCGCGCTCCCGTCCGGCGATTCCGTCGACGCAAATGTCGAACAGGTCATCGAGCCCGGCGTCCTCCAACTCCCGCCGAAACTGCGGGCGCGAGGAATACGCCGCGGTCGCGACACCGGCTTGGCGCAGCTTGCGGGCCAGTTCGACCGCGGAGCCGACGATTGTCGCGTCGTCGGCTCGTGCGCCGTCGAGGTCGAAGACCACCGCGTCGTGGTAACGCGGGTCGATGGTGATCGGTAGCTTCATAGGACTGTTGGGGACTGTTGTTCCAGCTCTAACACCTGGCGGGTGGTTTTCACCACGGTGTCGGGATTCAGGCTCATCGAGTCGATGCCGAGTCCGACCAGGAACTCGGCCATGTCCGGATAGTCCGACGGGGCCTGGCCGCACAGCCCCGAGTGAATGCCGTTGCGACGGCATCCTTCTACCGCGAGACGGATCATCTCCTTGACGCCTTCGTCGCGCTCGTCGTAGTCGAAGGCCACAATCTCGCTGTCCCGGTCGACCCCGAGGGTGAGCTGCGTGAGGTCGTTGGAGCCGATGGAGAAACCGTCGAAACGCTTGGCGAACTCATCGATCAAGATCACATTGTTCGGAATCTCGCACATCGCGTACACCTTGAGCCCGTTCTCACCCCGACGCAGACCATGTTTGGCCATCTCCTCCAGAACCCGGTCGGCCTCAGCCACGCGGCGCACGAACGGAATCATCAGGACTACGTTCGTCAGCCCCATCTCCTCGCGGACTCGTTTCATCGCCTGACACTCCAGCGCGAAGCCTTCGGCGTAGGCGGGGTGTGCGTAGCGCGAGGCACCGCGGAAGCCGATCATCGGGTTGCTCTCTTCTGGCTCGAAGGCTGTTCCGCCGACCAGACTGGCGTATTCGTTGGTCTTGAAGTCCGACATCCGCACCACCACGGGCTTCGGCCAGAAGGCCGCAGCGATCGTGCCGACCCCTTCGGACAGGCGCTCCACGAAGAAGGCGCCACCATCGGGGTAGGCATAAGTCAGCCGATCGATCGTCCTTCGCGCCTCAGGGTCGTTGACCTTGTCCGGGTGCAGCAGGGCCAGCGGGTGGACCTTGATGTACTCGTTGATGATGAATTCCATCCGGGCGAGCCCCACGCCGTCGTTGGGTAGGAACGACGTCTTGAAGGCGAGGTCGGGGTTTCCCAGATTGAGCATGATCTTGGTACGCGGCCGAGCCAGGTCGCCGACCTCGGTCCGATCGACGCGGAAGGCCACTTCGCCCTGGTAAACACGCCCGGTGTCACCCTCCGCGCACGACACCGTCACCACCTCGCCATTGGGCACTTCCGTCGTCGCGTCGCCTGTTCCCACCACGGCGGGGATGCCGAGTTCACGGGAGATGATCGCCGCGTGGCAGGTCCGGCCGCCGCGGTTGGTGACGATCGCCGCCGCGACCTTCATCACCGGCTCCCAGTCGGGTGTGGTGATGTCGGAAACCAACACCTCACCAGGCTGGAAATCCGACAGGTGCTCGAGGTGCTCGATGCGTCTCACCGCGCCGGCAGCGATCTTCTGGCCGACTGATCGGCCCTCGGTGAGTACCTCGCCTCGCCCCTCGAGCACGTAATTCTCCAGCGTGGTGCCGCTGCGCTGGGAGGCCACCGTCTCCGGGCGGGCCTGGACGATGTACAGCTTCCCGTCGATACCGTCCTTGGCCCATTCCATGTCCATCGGCCGCTTGTAGTGCTGCTCGATGGTGCACGCGTAGCCAGCCAGCTCCACGACGTCCTCATCGGTGATACAGAACCGGGCGCGGTCGGCCTTCGGCGTGGGGATGTTGCGCACCGGGTCCTTCGTCCCACCCTCGACGAAGATCATCTTCACCGCCTTGTCGCCGATGAGACGGCGCAACACCGCGCGGTGGCCGGCCAGGTAGGTCGGCTTGTGGACGTAGAACTCGTCGGGGTCGACGGCGCCCTGAACGACGTTCTCGCCGAGGCCGTAGGCGCCCGTCACGAACACGACGTCGGGAAAGCCCGACTCGGTGTCGAGGGAGAACATCACGCCCGACGCGGCGAGGTCGGAGCGCACCATTTTCATCACGCCGATCGACAGCGACACCTTGAAGTGGTCGAAGCCCTGGTCGATGCGGTAGTGGATGGCGCGATCGGTGAACAGGCTGGCGAAACAACGGCGGCACGCATCGAGAAGACTCTCGGCACCCTTGACGTTGAGATAAGTGTCCTGCTGGCCGGCGAAGCTCGCCGTCGGCAGGTCTTCGGCGGTCGCCGAGCTTCGTACTGCGAGACTGACGTCCTCGCCGTACTCGTCCTGGAGCCTGCGGTAGCCCTCCAGGATCTGGGCGGCCAGGTCATCGGGGAGTCCGGCGCCGTAGACGATCTCCCGGGCGCGCTTGGCCTTGCGCGCCAGCGCGCTGACGTCGTCTGGATCGAGGTCGTCGAGTTCGGCATGCAGCCGATCCCAGGCACCCGCCTTGTCCAACATGTGGCGGTAGCCCTCGGCGGTGGTGGCGAACCCGTTTGGGATGCGGATCCCCTGGTCGGTCAGCTTCTGGTACATCTCGCCGAGCGAGGCGTTCTTGCCGCCAACGAGCGGCACGTCGTCTATGCCGACTTCCTCGAAGAAGCGAACGTAGTCAGCCGTACCCATAGCGTGTCCTCTCGTCGCGCAGCGCCGGTGCCGCCACCCGACCTAAACTCGCACAGTGGTGGGCATAGAGACAGGGTCGAAGGTCACTCGGCTGGGATTCGCTCGGCTGGGATTCGCGCGGCTGGGATTCGCACAGCGCTGTCAGTATCGATTGAGGACTTGCGACCCTGCCGCGACGACCACCACAAGGTGCAGGCTCAGGTTATGGAGCAACTGAGCTTGCTTGATGCGAGCTTCCTGCAGGCCGAGGATTCCGATCCCCACGTCAGCCTTGCGGTGGGTGCCGTATCGATCATCGAGGGTCCGCCGCCGGACTACGGTGATCTCGTGGCGGTGTTCGCCGAACGGGCGCAGAACATTTCCCGCTGCACACAGGTGCTGCACACACGGGTATTGGACCTTGGCGCACCGGAATGGGTGGACGATCCTCATTTCGATATCAAGCACCACCTGCATCACGTGGCGTTGCCGCACCCGGGTGACGACGCTGAGCTTTTCGCGACCATCGCCAGCATCATGGAGCGCCGACTCGACCGTGAGCGCCCGTTGTGGGAGTGCTGGGTCATCGAAGGTCTCGGGGGTGATCGTTGGGCGACGCTGATGAAGATCCACCACTGCGTCGCCGATGGCATCGCCACGGCCCAGATGCTGGCGAAGTTGAGCGACGACGGTGCCGGCGAGACCTTCGCCGACAACATCGGGGCTGCACAGGAATCCCGGCTTTCGATCCTCGGCCTGCTACGGCCGAGAATCAATCCATTGAACTGGATGAACGACGTCTGGCGCGCGACGCTCGCCGTCACCAACGCCGCAGAACATGCGGTGGTCGGCGCCGTCGAATTGACGGCCCGCGTGCTCAGCGCCGGCCAGGAGTCCTCACTGAACGGGTCGGTCACCAGGATGCGCCGCTACAGTGCGGCGATGGTGGACCTCAGTGTCATGAAGAAGGTCTGCGAGGACTTCGGGGTGACGCTCAACGACGTGGCGTTGGCGGCCATCACCAGCAGCTATCGGGCCATCTTGCTCGAGCGTGGCGAATCGCCCGGACCGCACGCATTGCGGACGCTGGTCCCGGTGTCGATGCGCTCGGTGGACAATCTCGATGTCACCGACAATCGGGTGTCGGCGCTGTTGCCGTTGCTGCCCGTCGACGAACCAGACCCGGTCAAGCAGTTGGAGATCGTGCACCGACGGCTGGGTCGGGCCAAGGGGAGTGGCCAAACCGAAGGCGCCAGTGCCGTATTGGCCGCCGCGGGTAGCATTCCTTTTGTGTTCTCGGCGTGGACGATTCGTTTCCTCACCCGATTGCCGCAGAAGTCGGTGACGGCGTTGGCCACGAATGTGCCGGGTCCCCGCGGACGGCAACGAATGCTGGGCCGGAAGGTGGTGGAGATCCTGCCGATACCGCCCATCGCGCTTCATCTTCGCACCGGTATAGCAATGCTCAGCTACGCCGGTCGATTCTCCTTCGGCATCACTGCTGACTACGACAGTGCACCCGACGTCGACGCACTCGCCCGCGGGATCGAAGACGGGGTGCGGCGCTTGGCCGATCTCGGCGGTTCTCAAGCCGGCACGGATGCCGATGGACCCGCCCGACTGAATGCAGAGACCCCATGACGGAGTTCATGCGCAACAGCGATGCGTTCACCTGGGCCATGGAAAGCGATCCCGCGCTGCGTTCGACAGTGGTGACGGTGATCCTGCTCGACCGATCGCCAGACTGGGATCAGGTGCGTGATCGCTTCGACATCATCTCCCGCAAGGTGCCGATGCTGCGGCAGCGAGTTGTCCCGTCTCTGCCACCCGCGCCGCCGAGATGGGAACACGCCCCCGACTTCGACCTTGACTTCCACATACGCAGAGTGACCGCGCCCGCATCCGGCACCACCGACACGGTGCTGGAGATGGCGCGGGTCGCGGCGATGCAGGACTTTGACCGAGCCCGTCCGCTGTGGGAGGCAACGTTGATCGACGGCCTCGAAAATGATGGAGCCGCACTGCTCCTGAAGTTTCATCATGCGCTGACCGACGGTGTCGGCGGCATCCAGATTGCGATGATCCTCTTCGATGTGTCGGAGGTTCACCACCAGCGCGGGCCGGTGGCGGCGCAGCCCGAAGTGCCCCCGCCGCCGTGGCTGCGCGGTTACCGCGAGACCGCACAATATGACGCGCGCCTGGTCAGCGATGCGCTGATGGGCACTCTGAAGATGGCGCCAAAGCTGTTGTCTCAGAGCATTCTACGGCCAGTCGACACCGCGTCGTCGGCGGTCGGACTGGCAGCATCGGTCTATCGGACCATGCGCCCGGTGAACCGCACGGGCTCTCCACTGATGAGCAAGCGCAGCTTGATCCGCCGACTCGGCGTGCTCGAGGTTCCGTTTGCCCAGCTCCGCACAGCGGCACACCACGGCGGCGGTGCGCTCAACGATGCGTTCGTAGCTGGGGTGGCCGGAGGCTTGCGGCGCTACCACGAGCAGCACGGTGTCACAGTCGGCGATCTTCATCTGACGATGCCGATGAGCCTGCGCGAAGAAGGCGACGAATTGGGTGGAAACCGGATCACCATCATGCGGTTCGACGTGCCGGCCGGCATCGCCGATCCGGTGGAGCGAATCCGAGAGATTCACGAAAGAACCGACAAGGTGCGTCACGAGAAGTCGCTGCCATACACGCAGTGGATCGCCGGTGCCCTGAACATGATGCCGCGGTGGTACATCGGCTCGATCCTGCGCAACGTCGACTTCCTGTGCAGCGACGTTCCAGGGATTCCGGTGCCGGTGTTCCTCGGTGGCGCAAAGGTCGTGACGCAGTATGCATTCGGTCCGACCATCGGTTCAGCGGTCAACGTCACACTGCTGACGTATGTCGACGCATGCACGCTGGGTATCGACGTCGACACCGGCGCGATCCCCGACCACGAGGTGTTCTTTGATTGCCTAGCAGCCGGTTTCGACGAGGTGTTGGCGCTTGGCTCCGGCTAGAAGTTGCTAGCCCCGCGACGACTCCTCTACTCTGCGCTTGATTCCCAGTAACAGCCCGCGGGTCACCAGCGCGACCACCGGACCGGCCAGTTCGACACCGAGCACCTCCCCGGGGTGCCGTAGCCGCGTGCGGGTGCGGACCAGCAACCGGCAGCGGTCCTGCCAGCGCGGAACAAGATGCAAAGACCACACGGTCTCCCAGGGAAACCCCGGTCGCGATCCGCGGAGCACCAGCGTGCTCTCCTCGACGACCTGTTCGACCTCCAGGGTGATCCCGTGGCGCAGCCCCATCCAGCCCGTCGGCGCGATTCGGACGGTATCGCCGGGCACGAGTTGCTGCCACTCGGGATGAATCCGGTCGGCGTTTCGATAGTCCAGAGCAATCAGCTTCTCGAGCTTGTCGAAGCCGTACAAGCCAGCGCGGTCCTGGCCGATCTGAGCGATCCACGGCCAGACTGCCGCCGGCGGTGCGTCGATCCATATGCCTTCGGTGGATTGGACTGCGGGGCGTCGAACCAACTCGTCACCGGGAAGGCTCATGGCGCACTCTTCCTTGGTGGTGCCCCAATTGCGGTAGTACCGTCGCGCCGCATAGAGAACGGCGGACGCTCCGACTGCTCGCAGCATGTAGGTGGCCATGACCAGACTCTGCGCTCGCGTCGGGTTGGGAAGCTAGGGCCGGTAGTCCCTACCAACGGCCCCCCAAGGTGTGACTTCTGTCCCTACCAGACTTGCGTCGGGGAAGCCGATGGTGGACTTACGCAGATCAGGGACGGAGTGCAGCAGTGACCCCTACACGCGGCGCGATGCGAAGTGAACCCAGCAGGGTGTTTCGTGATCGACAGGAAGCCGGGCGAGTCCTGGCCGACCTCCTCGGTGCATACCGTGGTGCGGAGAGCGTTGTGGTGCTCGGCCTCGCGCGCGGTGGCGTCCCCGTTGCGTGGGAAGTGGCAGCGGCTCTGGGTGTTCCGATGGATGCGTTCATCGTGCGCAAACTCGGGGCGCCCGGCCATGAAGAGTTCGCGATGGGTGCGTTGGCCAGCGGCGGACGCGTGGTCGTCAACGACGATGTAGTGCGTGCGCTGCGAGTGTCCCCGCAACAACTGCGCGATGTCGCCGAACGTGAAGGGCGGGAGCTGGTCCGGCGCGAGGCCGCCTACCGTGGCGGTCGTCCGCCGCTAGACGTTACCGGCAAGACCGTAATTCTCGTCGACGACGGGCTTGCAACCGGAGCGAGCATGCAGGCGGCGGTACAGGCCTTGCGGGAGACGGAACCGGCACAGATTGTCATCGCTATCCCGGCGGCTCCGGAGTCAACTTGTCGTGAGTTCGCCGGTCTCGTCGAGGACGTGGTATGCGCAACAATGCCCACACCTTTCCTTGCGGTGGGTGCTTCGTACTGGGACTTCAAGCAGGTAAGCGACGACGAGGTCCGCAACTATCTTGCGACTCCGACGGTCGGAACAGCCACCGCGGAGATCCGGAGCAGAGAGACGCCCGCGGAGGTAGTCGGTCGTTGCGCCGTCGACGCCCCAGCCGGCGTGCCGTCGACAGAGGCGCTGCAGGAAATCATCGGGGACGCGCGAATCGTGCTGATCGGCGAGAGTTCGCATGGCACGCAGGAGTTCTACGAGGCGCGGGCGGCCATCACGAGGTGGCTCATCCAGAACAAGGGCTTTTGCGCGGTCGCCGCCGAGGCGGATTGGCCCGACGCGTACCGGGTCAACCGCTATGTCCGCGGGTTGGGCGACGACGGGTCCGCCAACGAGGCACTGAGCGGTTTCGAGCGCTTTCCGGCCTGGATGTGGCGCAACGTCGTGGTGCGGGACTTCGTCGACTGGCTGCACGCTCACAATGGTCATCGTCGCGAGAGCGGTGGACGGCAGACGGGCTTCTACGGCCTGGACCTCTACAGCCTGCATCGATCGATACAGGAAGTGATCGCCTACCTCGATGACATCGATCCCGAGGCGGCGGCGCGGGCGCGAGACCGATACGCGTGTTTCGACCACACGTCCGCCGACGATGGTCAGGCCTACGGCTTCGCCGCGGCCTTCGGTGCCGGACTGTCCTGCGAGCGTGCGGCAATCGATCAATTGGTCGAGATGCAGCGCAATGCATTGCAATACGCGCGTCGCGATGGACTGGTCGCTGAGGATGAGGTGTTCTACGCCCAGCAGAACGCTCAGACCGTTCGCAACGCAGAGGCCTACTACCGTGCGATGTTCGGGGGTCGTGTCACGTCATGGAACCTGCGCGACGAGCATATGGCGCAGACATTGCAAGCACTGCTAGCTCACTTGGACCACCAGGGCGAGTCGGAGCCGTCCCGAATCATCGTGTGGGCGCATAACTCTCATGTCGGCGATGCGCGAGCGACCGAAGTGGGGGCTGACGGGCAGCTGACTTTGGGGCAGTTGGTGCGGGAGCGGTACGGAGAGGACTGCCGATTGATCGGATTAACGACGTATGCGGGTTCCGTCACCGCGGCGAGCACGTGGGGTGGGATCGCTGAGCGCAAACTGGTCCGACCCGCACTGAACGGCAGCGTCGAAGAACTGTTTCATGAAACTGGCAGGCCGCACTTCCTGGTATCGGAGAGGATCAGTCCCGCTGTCGGCGAGCCACTCGACACCGTTCGGTTGGGACGGGCGATCGGTGTGATCTATCTACCGGCGACCGAACGGCAGAGCCACTACTATCATGTCCGACCCGGTGAGCAGTACGACGCGATCATTCACATCGACAGGACGCGCGCGCTGGAGCCGTTGGAAGTGGCGAGCTCATGGCCGGAAGGTGAGACGGCAGAGACCTATCCGACCGGGTTGTGATGTCGCAGAAAGAATCAACGAATGGAGAAGTGGCGCAATGCTGTCGCCAACGATCGCCACGTTGACTATGAACCCGGCACTCGACATCACGACCGAGGCCGACGTTGTACGCCCTACCGACAAAGTCCGTTGCGCGGGTTCACGCTACGACCCAGGCGGTGGTGGCATCAATGTAGCGCGCATCGCGCACACCATGGGCGCCTCGGCGTCGGCGATCTTTCCCGCCGGTGGGTCCACCGGAGACGTCGTGACCCGCCTCGTCCACGACTCCGGCGTGCCGCTGCGAGTGATCAGGATAGGCGATTCGACGCGCGAAAGCTTTACGGTCAACGAACGCAGCACGAACAAGCAGTACCGTTTCGTGCTGCCCGGCCCACAACTGACGTGCGCAGATCAGGCCCAGTGCCTTGACGAAACGCGGCGAGCGGCAGCCTCGGCGGAGTTCGTCGTGGCCAGTGGAAGCCTTCCGCCGGGCGTACCGCCGGACTGGTACCAGCAGGTCGCCGACGTATGTCGCGATGTCGGCGTCCCTCTGATTCTTGACACTTCTGGCGGCGGGCTCACCCACGTCAGCAGCGGGGTGTTCCTGCTCAAGGCCAGCTTGCGCGAACTCAGAGAATGCGTGGGGCGTGAGCTGGCAACGCAGACAGATCAATTGGTGGCGGCCCGGGAGTTGGTCGAAACTGGAGTGGCTCAATCGGTAGTGGTGTCCTTGGGTTCCCAGGGCGCATTGCTCGCGACAGTTCGCCACAGTCAACGATTCTCGGCCGTTCCGGTCCGGGCGGTGAGTGGTGTCGGAGCCGGGGACGCCATGGTCGCCGCGATCGTCGTTGGACTGAGCCGGGAATGGCCGTTGACCGAGTGCGTGCGGCTCGGAATCGCTGCCGGGGCGGCGATGCTGTTGACACCTGGGACTGCCGCCTGCAGAAAGGAAGATGTCGAGCGCTTCTTTGGGATGGTTCCCGGGGCGGAGGACGTCGATCTGGTTCACACCTGAGGTGGGAAGCGGTACAGCCCGGCGCCGGCAGTGATTCCGGCACCAGCGGCGACCAGGAGGATGCGGGGCCCCGGCCAGTCTCGTGTGGCGCGTTTCCCAGCGTCGAGCCAGCGACCAAAGGCCCTAACCCGCTGGCGCGCGCGGCGTTACTGTGCAGCGATGAGCGTCGCGTCGAAATCCCACCGGGCTGATGCGCTGTCCGCGCACAGAGAGAAGCCGATAGTCGTTCCCGACGGACAACATCCGATAATGGGTCATCCGGACTGCTCCGTTCTGCTGGTTCGTCATTGAGGGCGCGGTGCCGACGACGTGACTGTCTCGAGATTAAAGGCTATGCAACAGAAGTGGCATCTTAGGACGGATCTTGCATTACCGGGTCTGACGCAGTTTCAGGGGTACGAGAAGCGCTGGCTGCGCGCCGATGTGACAGCGGGTGTGACTGTCGCCGCGTACCTGGTTCCACAAACAATGGCCTATGCCACCCTCGCCGGGCTCTCGCCGGTCGCAGGTCTGTGGGCTGCGCTCGTCCCGCTTGCGGTGTACGCCGTGCTCGGATCATCCCGGCAGCTGTCGGTGGGACCTGAGGCCAGTACCACCGCCATGACCGCTGCCACCCTCGGGCCGATCGCCGACGGTGATGCGGCGCGTTACGCCGCCTCAGCGGCCGCGCTCGCGATGCTCGTCGGTGCCATCTGTCTGGTGGGTGGATTGCTGCGACTCGGTTTCCTCGCCAACCTGCTTTCGCGGCCGATACTTGTCGGCTATATGGCGGGCATCGCGCTGGTGATGATCGCCGGCCAGCTCGGAAAGATCACCGGGACCGACGTGGCAGGTCACGAATTCATCTGGCAGATAGGCTCTTTCATCACACGCCTGGGCGACGTGCATTGGCTCACCCTAATTTTGGCGACCTCTGTCATTGCAGTACAGTTCGTGTTGGCGATGCGTGCAGCCCGCCTGCCCGGACCGCTGATCGCCGTTGTCCTGGCTTCGGCTGTGGTTATGGTGGGGTCATTGCAGACACGAGGGATCGCGGTAGTCGGATCCGTTCCGCCGGGACTCCCGAGCGTCGATCTTCCGGCCCTACGTCTCGACGATCTGGCGACATTGCTTCTGCCCGCCGTGGGCATCGCGATCGTGGCATTCTCCGACAACGTGGTGACCGCGCGTGTTTTCGCGGCTCGCAGCGGTCAGGAGATCGACGCCAATGCCGAGATGCGTGCACTGGGGGTGTGCAATCTGGGTGCCGGGCTGACTCATGGTTTCCCGGTCAGTTCCAGTGGGAGCCGCACCGCCATAAGTTACTCCCTGGGAAGCCGCACGCAGCTCAATTCGGTGGTCACGCTTGGTGTGGTTCTCCTCGTCCTGACGTTCGGGGGCGGTTTGTTGTCGGCGGTGCCACTGGCGGCACTGGGGGCACTGGTGATTGTCGCCGCGCTGCAACTGATCGACGTGTCGGAATTTCGCCGGTTGGCGCGTTTCCGTCGCAGCGAGCTGATCCTCGCGTTCGTCACCACGGCTGCCGTCGTGAGCTTCGGGGTGCTCAACGGCGTGCTGGTCGCTGTTGCATTGTCCATCCTGGACCTGCTGCGCCGGCTGGCTCGGGCGCACGACAGCGTCCTCGGTTTCGTCCCCGGATTGCCTGGTATGCACGACATCGACGACTATCCGCGAGTGGAATTGGTCCCAGGCTTGGTGATTTACCGATACGACGCCCCCTTGTGCTTTGCCAATGCTGAGAACTTCCGTAGGCGAGCTTTGGCGGCCGTGGACGACTACCCGCAACCAGTGGAATGGTTCGTTCTCAACGCCGAAGCCAACTCGGAGGTCGATCTCACGGCGCTGGATGCGCTGCAGAGCCTACGGATCGAGCTGGGCAGTCGCGGGGTGGTCTTCGCGATGGCACGTGTCAAGCAGGATCTACGACACGCGCTGCAGACGGCCGGGATGCTCGACGCCATCGGGACTGATCACATCTACCCGACGCTGCCCACAGCTGTGGCTGCGTTTCGGCAGCGGGGTGATGTCACCGAGGACTGATCCAGCTATCGATCGAGCAGACTCGGTCGGTTAGGCCTCGGGATCGGGTTGAGGACCGAAACGGAACCGGCGACCGCTGATCCGTGTCGGCCGTATCCGAACGTAGTGCTCCTTGACCGTCGCGGTCCACGGAAGGAGTTGGGCGCTCTCGGCATCCTCGATTTCTTCGTCGGTGTGCAGGCTTCGGGCCATGCCTTTGACGATCACGCTCCATCCTTCTGCTGCGCCGTAGTCGTCGCCCTCGAAAAGCACCTGTTTGTTGATGGCACCGCTGACGAGCTTCGTTCCCTCTGCGGTGCGGAACAGCACAGTGCGTCGCTGTACAACGAAGTTGACGGGAAAGATTTCGGGTATGCCGTCGGCGCAGGTCACCAGCCGACCAAGCGGAGCGCCGGAGAGCAGTTGCCAGCATTCACTTTCCGGCAGAATGGTCACCGGCCGGTCGGTGGCGTCATTGCTCATGGCGGTCCCCAATCCCTCTGCGCTGTCCCGTTGATCTCGCAGAGTGTTGAGAATCATGCTAGCCAAAAACGGCCCGCGGGTCGTGAGGCGTTGGTCTCTTGTGCGAAAGAGCCAAAGGTATTAGTGGCTGCGCCGGGCGGAGGACGTTGTTGGCTGCCGGTAGTTGACTTCGCGGCCGGTGCACCTCGGCGACATCGCCTGGATGGGTGCCCGCGTAGCCCCGATGGGCGTGTCGCTGCGCCGCGTCGAGGCGACTACTGATTTCAAAGTATCTCTGACCCAAGCGATGTGGCAACAGGCGCTTGACTCGGATTACGCGGAGGAGCTGACGACCTGGAGCGGTCGCCACGCTGCGACCGCCGGCGTGCCGGCGCGGAACACTCCGGAGTCTGATCCGGAGTCTGATCCGGTGTCGCCGGTGCCCGCGCGCGTGTTCGCAGGTAGCGCATTGGATCAGCCACCCCATGCGCCGCCGCGCATGACAACGGTGTTCTGTTGGCGCTCGGAACCTCCGCTGACGATCGCCTGAGAAGATTGCGCGCCGGAGAGGCGGCCATCTCGGCACTGCTGACCGCGACCACGCGGGGACTGGCGACCTGCTTGGTGTCGGAAGTGTTGGAGGTCGCGGAAACCCCGACAATGTTGCAGTCGGAGATGTTGCAGTCGGAGATCTTCGAAGATCGATACCATCGGCAGATGCTGGTGCGGGTCGGCTGGGCTCCAGCTGGCGCCGATCCGCTGCCGGCCACTCCACGGCGGCCGGTTAGCGACCGGGTGACACGCCTCGACGGTGCGCCTTTCGACGGGTTCGATGGCCAGTATTCGGCCTAGATGATGAGGCCCCATGCCGCGGCGTAGTGGCACAGTGCTGCCGCCGCGGTGAACGCGTGGAAGAACTCGTGATGACCGAATGTCTGTGGCCATGGATTCGGCCAGCGCAAGCCATAGAAAATGGCGCCGATGTTGTAGAGGACACCACCGAGGACCAGCAGCGCGACCACCGCAAGGCCTGCGCCGTCGACCAGGGTTCCGGCGAACCAGATCGCTGAGTAGCCGAGCATCAGGTAGAGCGGCAGTCCGACCCAGCGCGGCGCCGATGGCCACGACATCTTGATTGCGACGCCGGTGGCCGCGCCGACCCACACCAATGTCAGCACTTCGGCACCGGTGCGCTCCGGCATCGCCAACAGCGCGAAGGGGGTGTAGCTGGCCGCGATGAATACGAAGATCACCGAGTGGTCAAGCCGCATCATCCACTTCTGAGCGGCCCGAGAGCGCCAGTGCACCCGGTGGTAGGTGGCGCTGATTCCGAACATCGCCACGATGCCCAGGGCGTAGATCAGGGTGGCCCAGCCGGCCTTGGGGGACACGGTTAACCATGCGATAGGCACCAATGCAGCACCGGCCACGATCGCGGTGGCCGCCGAATAAAAGTGAATCCAGCCCCGGGCGCGCGGCCTGTCGAGGAGATCGGTGATGGTGTCGGCGACTGCCCGGGGCAGGTCGTCGGCACCTTCGGCAGCCCCGACAGGTGTGTCGAAGGCGGCAGCGTGCCCGGCGACGAACACCGGAGCCGGCATATCAGCCGGCCGGTAGGTCACCGGGTACTCATCGGCGTTAGACGATCTGCCAAGGCGCCTCCGTTGTCGATGCCGCTCGCCAGCATAGGGCCACTACCGCGACTTACGCGCGAGCGCCACGGTGACACCGATCCCCGTCAT
>ERZ888423.431-NODE-431-length-43050-cov-14.868264_pt1 | contig 43050 bp, 42 predicted proteins | sample MGYA00520523_ERZ888423 | MGnify/ENA primary metagenome ERZ888423 (study PRJEB32303, sample SAMEA104408611) | aquatic metagenome | biome: Brackish water; feature: Pelagic; material: water | place: Baltic Sea | collected 2014-06-08T10:24:00 | depth 30,27 m ... | reverse complement strand
GCGACATGGCAGATTGCCCGAGCGGCCAATGGGAGCGGACTGTAAATCCGTCGCGCAAGCTACAGTGGTTCGAACCCACTATCTGCCACTAGAAGGCGCTGGATCCGACGGGATTTAGCGCCTTCTTTGTTTTGGCGCTCATTTTTCACAACTGATGCATAATCGAACATTTAGGGCAAGCTGATTTAACCCATACTTATGTCACAATTCCCTTGTCAAACCAAAACCTTGAGCGATACATTTGTTCTCGATGTTAGGACTTTTCATATGCAACTAAAACTTGCGACTGTAATCTTCGCCGCAGTTGTTCTCGCTGGCTGCAGTTCTCCAGAACAACCACAGGCGACCGAAGCACCCCAAGAATCGGCAGCCGGTTTGCACAAGGGTTGGACTATTGAAGGGCTAAGTCCACTCGGAATCGCTGGAGTTTCACCAGAAGCGATTCTCGAAGGCGGAACGGTTTATCTCTATTCAACAGATATGGGAATCAAACTTTACAAGTCTCAAGATGGCCTGACATTTGAGCCAGTTAATGCGCAGATGCCAATGGGAGCGGATCCCACTTTGATCAAGACTCCTGCGGGCAAGTGGAACATGTACTACACGGATATCTTGATGACAGGTCCGATGCCAGCGCCTGGTACAAAGCCAGAGCCACCGGACCCCAAGAAATCTCAGAAGACGATAAAGGTCACAACTAGTGACTCATTAGAGAATTTCATGAATGGAACTGACACTGGAATTGTGCAGGCAAAACCAGGTGCAGCCTGGGGCGTCCCAGACACATTTGTAGATCCTTCAGGTGACACTCGAATGCTCTGGGTTGATATGCAAGAGGGCGAACGTTGGGAAGTAATCAAAAGTGGTACCAGCAAGGATGGCCTCAACTTTACCGAGGATGAAGGAATCAGATTTTCAGACGCCTACGTTGATCCATACTTGCTGAAGGCAGAAGCAAATGACTGGGTCGCATTACTGTCTACGACACCGGATGATTCAAGACTTCCGCAAAAGATGTTTCTGGCTTGGTCAACTGATGGAATGACTTGGGAAGTTGATCCGGAACCATTTATAAACGATTCGGAAAAAAACTACCTTGATCCAACTGGATATGAATTGTCCCCAGGAGTTTGGCGCATCTATGTATCAACAAGCGATAAACCAAACGCGATTGGTGGCCCTTACTCGCTTGAAACTTTCGTTCTCAAGGCACCAAGTAAATAAATCAATAGGTACTTTGTGGGCGATTAAATAATCGCGCAAGCTACAGTGGTTCGAACCCACTATCTGCCACTAGAAGGCGTTGAATCCGACGGGATTTAGCGCCTTCTTTGTTTTCGGGCTTATTTCGAGTCAAACGCGAGAACAGTTTCAACCAAAACCGCAGCGCCATCGGCAGCCCAGTCCTGGGTGATTGCCTCATTCTCGGCGTGACTAATTCCCTTGTCGCAAGGAATGAAAATCATCGTGGTTGGCATCACTGCGGAAAGCTGGCAGGCATCATGGCCAGCGCCAGAAATCATGCGCTTGGATGTTTTGCCACAAGCCGATGCAGCCTGCTCAACGAGGTCAATTAGTTCAGAGGTGAAGTCAATGGTTGCCGAATCAAGTTCTTGCTTGCTAACTACTTCAACCCCGTACTTAGCTGCAGTCTCTTTCAAGGCCTGATTTAGTGAAGCGGTCATCACATCAAGTACAGCGCCTTTGGGATTTCGGAATTCAACCATTAATTCCACGTGACCTGGGATCACATTTGGGGAGTTGGGTGTAACAACAATGTGTCCCACCGTTGCGCGGCCTGTCAATGGTTGAGCCAAACCGATTTGTTGCACGGCTTTGATCAAATGCGAGGCTGCAACCAGAGCGTCCCGACGAGTCTCCATTGGGTAAGTTCCAGTGTGACCTGACTGACCAGAGATTCCAATCCGAAACCAGCGCATACCTTGCACCAAAGTAACTACGCCAATTTGCAAGTTCTCATCCTGCAGAATTGGTCCTTGTTCGATGTGGATTTCTAGGTAAGCCTTGTGCTCAACTGGAGAAACTATGTCAGTTCCGGCATAGCCAATTTCAGCCAAGGAGTCACCAAGTTTCTCGCCTTGCGCATCAACTCGGCTCAAAAGTTCAGCAGCAGAAAATTTTCCAGCAAAGTACGCTGCGCCCATCATGGCTGGTGCAAAACGAGCGCCTTCTTCATTTGTCCAAACCGCTAATTCAATTGCATGCTTTGTTTCAGTTTCAGATTCGTGTAATGCCCGAAGCAATTCCAAACCCGCCATAACGCCATAGATTCCGTCATACTTGCCACCAAGTGGCTGGGAATCTAAATGTGATCCAATCAAAATCGCTTTTGCATTTGCATCGGTGCCAGCTCGACGCATAAAAGTGTTACCAAGTGCATCGATGCGAACCGTGCAGCCAAGCTCACGCGCTGCTGCTACTACGTAGTCACGAGCCTGCCCATCTTCTTTAGATGCAGCAAGGCGATTTAGGCCACCTGCTGGAGTTGCGCCAAACACCGAAATTTCAGTTAGAGATTTCCAAAGTCGATCTGAGTCAATATTTATTGAATCAAGTTTTTTGTCAGACATACCTATGACTTGCGAACATAGTGGAAATCGCAATGTGAATCGCCACCCATGATGGTTTTGGTGCGGGTTATCTCAATACTTGGGTCATACCCAACTATGAATTCAAAATCTCTGGTGCAGGAGAGTAGGTTTCCAATTTCGGCTAAACCCATTTCTTGATACATCTCGGCATAAGCACAGCGCGTAACTTCGTAGGTGTAAACCTCTTCGGACTCTTCGATCACGGTTGTGACTAAAGCATCGTCCTTTTTCCACAAATCTTGGATTGCAATAAAAGTTAGGAGATTTGCGCCATTTGGCTCAGATGCGGCAAATCGGGCCCCTGCTTTTTGGGCATCTTCAGTGATCGCTTCTCGAATAATGTCAGCGGCCCTTTCTTGCCCTAACTCGCGAACCATAATCTGGTAAATCGGATCAATGATGTTTGCTTCAATTCGCCGGCGCTGCAAGATGCCTAATTGGTCATCTTGTGCCTGAGCGCTAACACTCAAATTTTCACCTGTTGACGCCATGGCTTTTCTCCCCATTTCAAAGGTTTTTTCAATCGTAGTAGAAACCTGGAAAATGGCCTTGTCAAGGAGTTGCAGATAACGCAATTTGACTGGTTTTGCCCAATTTCCCTGTAATGGCAGGTATTCGGTACGCTAGCGGGGCGCAGAAATGTGTGTCTGTAAGAAAAGACTGGCCCCCTTGGCACAGTGGTAGCGCACTTCCTTGGTAAGGAAGAGGTCGTCAGTTCGATTCTGACAGGGGGCTCTAATGCCGTGTTAACCCACGGTTTTAAGCCGGGGTAGCTCAGCTTGGTAGAGCAAGCGGCTCATAATCGCTGTGTCGCCGGTTCAAGTCCGGCCCTCGGTACGTAAAGGCAAGACCAGATACACAACAGGTATATCTGCTCAAACGAAAGGCAAGAACATGGCACGTAACGATGTTCGTCCAAAGATCACTTTGGCATGCGAAGACTGCAAAGAACGCAACTACATCTCGCGCAAGAATCGTCGTAACGATCCTGACCGCTTAGAAATCAAAAAGCACTGCCCACGTTGCAACAAGCACACCACGCACAAAGAAACGCGTTAATTAATTAACTTTCGTTAACGGTTAAGGAAATTCTTTGGGAATGAACCGCGACATGGTGGGCTTTGCCTACCCGCCTTCCGAACCTTATTTGGTGACTGAAAAAAGTATTCAAGATTTTGCGCGCGCACTTGGGGATGACAACCCTGCATACTTTGACGCGGCTGCTGCGCGCGAATTAGGACACGAAACAATTTGCGCCCCACCTACGTATCCGATTTTGGTAACAATGGAAGTTATGAAGGGTGCCTTTAATGACCCAAATCTTGGTATGGATTACTCTCGCGTAGTCCATGGGGATCAGCGCTTTGCTTATCAGCGTCCCATTGGTGTTGGTGATGAATTAGTTGTGACAACTCACGTTGATGAAATTCGCTCACTGGGAAGCAATGACGCGGCAACTTTTCGAACCGAAGTCACATCACAGGGTGAAGCGGTATGTACTGGCTGGTCCAAAATAATTGTGCGCGGTGAAGCGTAATGACTTCAAAAATTAAATCATCTGATGTTTCCGTTGGATATGAATTAACTCCGCTTGAACTTTCCTTCACACGTTCCGATCTAGTCGAATACGCGAACGCATCGGGTGATCAAAATCCAATCCACCAAGATGAAGAATTTGCAAAGTCTGTTGGACTGCCAGATGTGATCTCACACGGCATGCTCACCATGGGTCGAGCCATCAAGTTAGTCACTGATTGGGTCGGGGATCCAGCTGCCGTAATTGATTATGGCGTGCGCATGACCCGGCCAGTAGTAGTGCCAAATACACCAAGTGGCGCGACTGTTGCTTTCACTGCAAAAGTCGTTGAATTAAATGATGATGGCGTTGCGCGCATTGAGTTAAGCGCTATTTGTGATGGCATCACAGTGCTTGGGCAAGCCAAAGCAACTGTGCAACTAGCACAATAGGAACATGATGCGCAGCCTTGCGGAACTGACCACGTTGCGCGTTGGTGGCGCGCCTTCGTCGTTGACTGTAGTCACCACACAATCGCAACTCATTGAGGCAGTATCAGCAGCAGGCCCCGAGGTGTTAATTCTTGGCGGTGGCAGCAATTTATTAGTCAGTGATGATTTTGCTGGCGAAGTTGTAAAGATTGAAACCCAAGGATTTACAAATGATGAATCTGCGTGCGCTGGTGCCTGGGTCACGGTCGAGGCTGGACATAACTGGAAGGACTTTGTATCCGCGGCCGTAGCAAGTGGTTGGACTGGCATTGAAGGTTTAGCAGGAATTCCAGGCACAGTTGGCGCGACTCCAATTCAAAACGTTGGCGCTTACGGGCAAAGTGTTAGCGAAACAATTGCCCAAGTTCGCGCCTGGAATCGCAAGACTAAAGAAGTAGAAATTTTGTTTGCCGCAGACTGTGAATTTGGTTACCGAACTTCGATATTCAAAGCTAACCCTGACACCTGGGTAATCCTTAGCGTGACTTTTCAGCTACCACTTGGCACGATGTCTTCGCCAATTAGTTATGACGAGTTAGCAAAAAGACTTGGTGTGAATCTTGGTGATCGAGTTCCAACAACAGATCTGCAGCACGCAGTGTTGCAACTGCGCGCCGGAAAAGGAATGGTGCTTGATTCCAGCGACCATGACACTTGGAGTGTGGGCTCGTTCTTTATGAATCCGCGAGTTGCCCAAGCACCAGAGGGCGCCCCAAATTGGACAGAAACAAGTGGCGCAGTGAAAGTAAGCGCCGCCTGGTTAATTGAACAGGCTGGATTTGGCAAAGGCTTCACTTTAAATGGTCGTGCTGCATTATCTGGCAAGCACACTTTGGCGATCTCAAACCGAGGCAACGCAACCAGTGCAGACATTTTGGAGTTAGCTCAACACATTCGTGATGGTGTTCTTGCAAAGTTTGAAATTGAACTTAAACCAGAACCACGTTTTATTGGCCTATCGCTTTAGACAGCTGATCGTTTTTGGCTACTGAAGTAAATAGGCTTTTAGGACATAGTCAGTGGTTCTAATCACTTCGTACGTGCCAGACTTTGTTCGCCAGATAACTCGTCAGAACCTAAATTCCTCCAGTGGCTCCCTCGTTGCTAAAAGGATTCACATGCCTATTATGAGCCTCAAGCAGTAAAATCCTTTAAATTAATGAGGATATTTGTGAATTAAGGAGTTGTGAAACTCGTCTAAAAAATTTATGTAAATAACTAAATTTCCCCCCGTGTCTGGGTCTAGGCTCAAGTTTAACTTCCCTCGACAGAGCCAATAGGTGGTCGCAAATATCTGATAGAGAAGGAAAGTGATTTATGTCTACAGACAAGTTGAAAGTCTCAGGCGTTACCTACAATTCACAGGCACCTGATTATTACGAAAAGAGGCAACTAAAGCGGACCGCAGGCCGATGGTCACTTTGGGGACTGGCAGTAGCAGCCGTTATTTCAGGCGACTTCTCAGGCTGGAACTTTGGTATTGCCGAGGGTGGTTTTGGCGGAATGCTCGTGGCTTTTGCGATTCTAATTGTGATGTATTACGGCTTGATGTTTGCCATCGGTGAAATGTCAGCTGCAATGCCACACACCGGAGGCGCATATTCATTCGCACGCAAGGCGATGGGGCCCTGGGGTGGATTCGTCACAGGTCTTGCAGAAACGATTGAGTATGTTGCAACCACAGCAGTAGTTGTTTATTTCAGTGCGGGATATGCAGCAGGAATTGTCTCTGAGCTATTGGGCTTTGAAATGGCCGCTTGGGTCTGGTGGATCGTTCTGTATGCGATATTTATTTTGCTCAACTCAGCAGGCTCAGAAATTTCATTTAAATTCTCAATTGTGGTTTCTATCCTTTCAATTGGAATCTTGCTCGTGTTCGCTGTCATGGTGCTAACTTCAGGTCAATTTAACTGGGATTCATTGTGGAACATTCCATCTGATGGTGGCGCGACATCAAGCAGCTTCCTTCCATTTGGAGTTATGGGAATTCTTTTTGCCATTCCATTTGGTGTGTGGCTATTCCTAGGTATCGAAGCTCTGCCACTTGCAGCTGAAGAAGCACACGACCCAGCAAAAGACATTCCGAAAGCTGGAATTTGGGCACGTGGAACACTAATTGCAACTGGACTTCTTGTGCTGTTCTTAAACACGGGTATTTTGGGAGCGCAAACAACTGGTGAAGCAGGCGAGCCACTTCTTGATGCCTTCCGAGTAATTGTCGGAGATACTTGGGCTGCTGTGCTTGGCTTATTTGCTTTGATTGGGCTTTTAGCTTCATTGCAAGGAATCATGTTTGCTTATGGCCGGAACATGTATTCGCTTTCGCGGGCGGGCTACTACCCAAAGGCACTCTCGGTTACTGGCAAACGTCAGGCACCTTGGGCAGCACTTGTAGTTGGCGGTGTAATCGGATTCGTATCTCTTGTTGTGATTGATGCAACTGGTGGTTCAGGTTCTCCAGCTGGAGCAATTGTTTTGAACATCGCGGTATGGGGAGCCATGTTGGCATATTTGATGCAAATGATTTCGTTTGTGATTTTGCGTCGTAAGTACCCGGACCTAAATCGCCCGTACATATCACCATGGGGTCTTAAAGGAGCAGTTATTGCTGGAATCATTGCATTCCTGTCCTTCATTGGCTTCTTGTTGAATCCAACATTCCGCCCTGCAATCTTCGCAATCATAATCGTTTATGTTGTTGTGTTGGCAGTGTTCGCTATCTGGGGTCGCCATCGTCTCGTGCTATCTCCGGAAGAGAAGTATGCAGTTGAAGGTGCTAACAAATAGTTCGAAATTCAATTAAAAAGATGGGCCGTCTCTAATCGAGTCGGCCCATCTTTTTGTTGGTAAGTCTTTCTACAAAAACCAAAATCTATAAAGGGCAAATTACCAAAATTCAAAAAGACCGTTAAAACCTTAGTAGTTCAGTAGCCAGTGATTTCTATTTAGCATTTAGTGATTCGTTAAAAAAGCGTCAAAGTTATTTAGATTTTCGCCAAGCTGAAAAACTCTTAATTGAACCTGAATGTGGTTTTTGTAACCACGGGTAAGGGTGAATTTCAGCAAGTGAAGTAAATTTCTTGAATGATGGAACGGGTGCAAAGGTTGTTGCAACCTGATTCTGCTGGGCAAATTCGTATGGGCTTCCAAGATAAACCTGCAAACTCCGCCGCTCCGCCAGGTCTTGCAGGGTCTCAAGATAGAAACCAATTCGCCTTGAACTCAACTGCAGTTTATGTAGTGCTCCGGTATTGAAAACAAAGACTGCTGGAAGCTCCGGGTGTGCCCGCAGCGCAGGATCGTCATCGCCTAACGAGTCAATCGTTAAGAGCACATGTTCAGGATTTCCAACTTTCACAACCGTGTTTGGTCCGGCAGTATTTTCAGGATCGGGATCAAATTCCAGTATCGAATCAACGTCGATGCGGTTTAAATCCACTTCCTCTGGAAACTCTTGGATTGGGCACGAATTTACAAGTGCGCACCCCTTACATAATCCTGGCGCGCGTTTTTCTACCTGCCAACGTGCAAATCCGTAAGGCTTGCCAGTTCCCGCTCCAACCGTCCACTGCCAACCAAGTAAGTTTGCAGCACGCGAACCATCAATTAACTCTCGATACATGCGTTCTTGGCCAAGCTGCCAACTGATGTTGTTTCGAACAGTCCAGTGCGAAGCAAGCCACATTCGAGTTTGGTTAACTAGCCAGCCATCCGTTTCCAATTCTGAAACTACTTCATCAACACAACTCATTTCACGATTCCAACCATCGCCCACTGTGGTGGCGTTAGCTTCGAATCGCAGGTTTTCAAAAAGACGAGTTCCAATGCGGGCATAAAGATGCCGAGCATATTCCTGCCAATAAAGTTCGTCCTGAAACTTTTCACGGTCCTTGTAAGGCGCAGTTTTTACGGCGCGATGCACTTGTGGCAAAGTTAAAAGATTGTGGCGAATGTAGGGAGATAAAACACTTGCGCCACGGCGTGACCTCGGAAGAACTTCAGAACGTTTTGCCGCGTAGCCAGTTATGTCAAGTGTTGCGAGTGCTTGGTCTGCTGCAGTCTGACCACCTTTTATGGAGCTAAGTCCAAGTTCGCCCGAGTAAAGTCCAGCAAAATTATCCTCAACGATTTCCAAAATAGGTGCATCGAGCGACAGTAATTTGCTCATAGTTCCTCTAGGTTACCCAAGTAGTCGAAACTTGGTTTGGTAGTGGCGAGAGTTGCCGATTGCTTGTGGATGAAATCTGTGCACCCTTTTCGTAAATGATTACACTTTTTCAACAATTCAATTCAAGAGAAAGTCATCAGTGGAAATCCAGTACACACCTCATGCCCTTGCTCGCATGACCCAGAGGGGAATTTCAATAACAAATGTTGAGTCAGTTCTCCGAGACTTCCATTTCTCTGTTGTCAGTATTAGATCTGGCATGAGAATCGAGGGCTCTGTAGACGGTAGAGTATTGAAATTATGGATTTATAGATTCCCAAAAAATGGTGATCGTGTGATAATTGAGTCAGCGGTATGGAAAGGGCAGGACAATGACTGATTATGTAATGACACTAGATAGTGCCTCTAATGCTGCCTACATAACTCTCAATAAAGGCGATGTAGCAAAAACGGTTGACGCATCTGATTACGCAAATGTAGATCTAGACAAAGATGGAAAAATCATTGGTATTGAGTTTCTAACACTTAATGTCCCCGATGAATTATTAAATTCTTTGATTGTGTTTGATCAACTTAAAGATGAATCTGAACTACTCAATAAATTAATCGAAACTTCCAGGGCTGCGGCCGGGAGTTAAGTGATTAATTCCACCTAATAAAGCGCTTACAAAAATCAAATCTAAACAAACCGGCTAAAGAATTTTCGGTTGTTCGCGACCACTCGATATAAACCCGCTGCGACCCAGGACATTGGCGGAATAAAAGTGAGCCAGCCGATTGCCCCCCAAAGCCCGCCTCGGATTCGCAAGACTTTTCCAACTGCCTTAGCACCGCTGTGATGAATTGGATCTGAGTCTGGCTGTTCTATCAGCCAAACCGAATGCGCAAGTTGGTCTTGAGTTAAGCCGTAAGTCCGGCTCAACTGCGTGCTCGGTACGTTGATCCAGCCTGTTGGAACTATGTTGGCGAGCTTCTTGGCAGTGCGCTGACAAAACCCGCAGTCACCATCAGTAATTAGTAATGCAGACATTGGAACATCGCCCCTATTTACCCCATGAATGGGTATTGGTAATTCTGGGCTGGCACCATGGTTTCCTTGATGCTGCGATCACTTGTCCAGCGCATCAAGTTAATTGCTGCGCCAGCTTTGTCATTAGTTCCAGATGCTCGGCCACCACCAAATGGCTGTTGACCGACAACTGCGCCAGTTGGCTTGTCATTGATATAGAAATTGCCGGCCGCAAAGCGAAGTGCCTCTGACATTTCAGTAATAGCATCTCGATCTTGCGCAATGATGGCACCGGTCAGCGCATACTTAGCCACGCTTTCCATTTGAGTTAAAGTATCGCGCCAGTTGTTGTCCTCGTACACATAGATGGCAAGAACCGGGCCAAAGTATTCATCAGTAAAGAATTCCGCAGTTGGGTCGGTACCAACGAGCACAGTCGGACGAATAAACCAGCCTTCACTGCCATCATATTTTCCGCCCGCAACAACTTCGATTGACTTGTCTGCATGTGCGCGATCAATCGCACCACTGACTCGCTTAAACGCTTTTTCATCAATAACTGCCGTCATGAAGTTACTAAAGTCAGATGCGTGACCTTGCTTGATGCCTTCAACTTCAGCCAAGAACTCATCCTTGATTGCATTCCAAATACTGCGCGGCACATAAGCCCGCGATGCAGCAGAACATTTTTGACCCTGGAATTCAAAGGAGCCACGAATCATCGCCGTAATCAGGGTTCGATGTTCGGCTGATGGATGAGCAAAGATAAAGTCCTTGCCACCAGTTTCGCCAACTAGGCGCGGGTAAGTCTTGTAGTTCTCAATGTTGTTTCCAACGGTTTTCCAAAGGTGTTGAAATACTGGCGTCGATCCAGTGAAGTGAATGCCGGCAAGATCAGGATCAGCAAGCGCGACATCAGAAACCGCAATGCCATCTCCAGTCACCATGTTTACCACGCCAGGTGGCAATCCAGCAGCCATTAACAAATCCATTGTCAGGGAAGCGGCAACTTGTTGGGTTGGCGATGGCTTCCACACCACAGTGTTACCCATTAGCGCTGGGGCAGTCGGTAAGTTTCCTGCGATCGCCGTGAAGTTAAACGGTGTGATGGCATAAACGAAACCTTCGAGAGAGCGATGATCAGTTCGATTCCAAACACCGGGGGAGGAAACGGGCTGCTCTTGCAAAATCTGACGCGCAAAATGCACGTTGAATCTCCAGAAATCAATTAGCTCACAAGTTGAATCAATTTCGGCTTGGTAAGCAGTTTTGGATTGACCCCAAACGGTTGCGGCCAAAATTTTATTTCGCCACGGCCCTGACAATAAATCAGCAGCGCGCAAAATAACGGCAGCGCGCTCATCAAAGGGCAAGTCACGCCACATCGGAGCCGCAGCTTTTGCTGCAGCAATCGCACTTTTTGCATCGGCGTGCGTTGAGTTACCAGTTACGCCAAGAACACGAGAGTGTTCATGCGGACTTCGAACCTCAATTTTCTCACCGGTCGCCATAACGCGCTTACCGCCAATAACATTTGGCAGTTCGTGCTGCGTTGCAACGAGATCTTTAAGACCCTGTTCTAGCCCAGCGCGCTCGGGTGTGCCGGGAGCAAATGTGCCAATCGGCTCGTTGTACGGAACGGGAACTTGTGTGATTGCATCCATGACTACATCCTGACACTTACCTATTAATAGGCAACAATGGACCTATGCGAGTTTGGGTTCCAGTTTCCATCCAGGATTTTCTGGTATTTGATCAAACTGGCACCCTTGAAGTTTCCAAGGGCTATTCGGTAACTCCAGCCTTTACCCAAGAGCAATCCGAGCAAGACGAGGAAGTCCTGGAAGCTCAAATATTGGAAATTGCCGGTTTAGCTAAACCCATAGTTTTGGTCGCAGAAGCATCAGCCACTGCGATTGCAGGCGGGAGCGGCGAAGTAACTTTGACGCAGGTGCTCACCCAGCCGCTAATTCGCGCCATTTTCGCTAGTAGCCCCCAAGAACCTGATGAAATGCTCTGGTTTGGGTCAACTGAGCGACCCGAAGTTAAGGATTTCCTGGGCCTTGATATTGGCTCATAACTGCCCTCAAATTGACCTAAAGTCAATAACTGCTTAGATTTGGAGTTAGCACTCTAAAGCCTCGGGTGCTAATTCAAATCGAGAAATAATCAGGAGACACGACGTGTCGGTCAAAATTAAGCCACTTGAGGATCGCATCCTCGTTCAGTCACTAGAAGCCGAGCAGACCACAGCTTCGGGTTTGGTAATTCCAGATACTGCCAAAGAAAAGCCACAAGAAGGCAAAGTTGTTGCAGTAGGGCCAGGTCGTTTCGATGAAGACGGCGAAAAGCGGATTCCGCTTGACGTCAAAGTCGGCGACGTAGTCATCTATTCCAAGTACGGCGGCACTGAGGTTAAGTACAACGGTGTTGAGTACTTGTTACTTGGTGCCCGCGACATTCTCGCAATTGTCGAGAAGTAAGAAATTTGCGATAGCGCCCCGGCTGAATTGCTGGGGCGCTAATCACAATCATTAAGTTTTGGTTGCCCAGGTGCAGCCGATGGAAATACAGGTCACTAACTAGTGACAACATAAAAATTGGAGAAATACAAAATGGCAAAGACCGTTGAATTCGACGAAGAAGCTCGTCGCGCATTAGAACGTGGCGTTAACGCTCTGGCTGATGCAGTGAAAGTAACACTTGGACCAAAGGGTCGCAACGTTGTCATTAGCAAGGCTTGGGGCGCGCCAACAATCACCAACGATGGTGTGACAATTGCGCGCGAAATTGAACTTGAAGATTCTTATGAAAACCTTGGTGCGCAGCTAGCTAAAGAAGTTGCTACCAAGACAAACGACGTTGCCGGTGACGGAACAACTACTGCAACAGTTCTAGCCCAAGCACTTGTGCGCGAAGGACTAAAAGTAGTTGCAGCGGGCGGTGCTCCAGTTGAACTGAAGCGTGGAATCGACGCTGCAGTAAAAGCTGTCAACGAAGAATTGTTGAAGCAAGCGCGTCCAGTTGATGGCAAAGAAGGCATTTCCCAAGTTGCCTCTATTAGTTCCCGCGACAAAGTAATTGGCGACATGATTGCCGAAGCATTCGACAAGGTTGGCAAGGACGGCGTCATTTCCGTTGAAGAATCCAGCACAACTGCAATGGAACTTGAATTCACTGAAGGTATGCAGTTCGACAAGGGCTACATTTCGCCTTACTTCGTAACAGATGCAGACCGAATGGAAGCAGTTCTGGATAACCCAGCCATTCTTTTATTACAGGGCAAAATTTCTAGTGTTTCTGACTTACTTCCAATCTTGGAAAAAGTTTCAGCTGCCAGTAAGTCACTTGTAATCATTGCCGAAGACGTGGATGGCGAAGCGCTTTCGACTCTTGTTGTGAACCGAATTCGCGGCACTTTCTCCAGCGTTGCGATCAAGGCACCAGCATTTGGTGATCGCCGCAAAGCGATCTTGGAAGACATTGCAATCCTTACTGGCGCACAGGTTGTTTCAGCTGATGTCGGCTTAAAAATTGACCAGGTTGGACTAGAAGTTTTGGGTTCAGCCCGACGAGTAGTTTCCACTAAGGACAACACCACGATTGTTGATGGCGGCGGTGACGCTAGTGCAGTAAATGATCGGGTTGGCCAGATCAAGCGCGAGATTGAAAATTCAGACTCCGATTGGGATAAAGAGAAGCTTTCAGAGCGGTTAGCAAAACTTTCTGGTGGCGTTTGTGTCATCAAAGTTGGCGCACACACTGAAGTTGAACTTAAGGAAAAGAAGCACCGTATCGAAGATGCAGTTTCGGCAACCCGGGCTGCAATCGAAGAAGGCATCGTTTCTGGTGGCGGATCTGCTTTGATTCACGCTTCTGCAGTTCTAATTGGCGATCTTGGACTTACTGGTGATCAAGCAATTGGAGTTCAGATTGTTCGCCGTGGTGTCGTTGAGCCACTTCGCTGGATCGCGGAAAACGCTGGTCTCGAGGGTTACGTAGTCGTTGATCGGGTTCGCGAACTTGGTCAAGGCCAGGGTTTAAACGCAGCTAGTGGCGAGTATGGCGATTTAGTTGCCCAAGGCGTCATCGATCCTGTAAAGGTAACTCGCTCCGCACTTGAAAATGCTGCCTCAATCGCAGGAATGCTTTTGACGACAGAAGCACTTGTTGTGGAAAAGAAAGAAAAGGCTCCAGCAGATGCAGCGGGACACGGTCACGCTGGTCACACGCATTAGAAATTAATTAAGTAAAAAACTAACGGCCCTGGAGCTAATCCAGGGCCGTTAGTTTTTTCAAAAAATGTTAGGAAGTCAGACGGCTTTGGCTGGCTTGCTGCGCGTAGATAACTTCGCGATCTTCCTCGCCAAGTCCACCCCAGACACCATAAGGTTCTTTAGTTTTTAGTGCATGTGCACGACATTGCGCCATTACTGGGCAAGCTGCACAGATTGCCTTGGCAGTGGATACCCGTCGCTCCCGAGCAGAACCGCGTTCGCCATCTGGATGGTAAAAAATATCAGAGTCTAATCCGCGGCAGGCAGAGTCCAATTGCCAATCCCAGAAATCTGCGTTTGGTCCAGGCAATCTTGAAAGATCAGCCATGTCTTGCCCCCTAAAAAAACTTGCTCCCGATACTTTCGATACTAGAACCGCGCCATAAGTTGGTCAAGTAAATTCAATGAACAAGTTTTGGCGGGTTTCCTCACAGCCCTAGAAAAACCCAATGAATTAGCGAAACTTCAATGGCTCAGGGTGCGCAAACCGCAAAACCACACAAGAATGAGGTACATGTCACAAACCGCGCCACCCGCAGAAGTCGGACTTACGGTTGCTGCAGTAGCCCGGCGCATTGGCATTGCGCCCGCCACACTTCGAACCTGGGATCGCCGATATGGACTTGGGCCGACGCTTCACAAAGCTGGATCCCATCGCAGGTATTCCGCAATCGACGTCGCCCGCATTGATTTAATGCGAAAACTTATGCTGAACGGGGTCTTACCTAGTGAGGCAGCGCGAAGTGCGATGAATCAAGAAGTTCCCCCAGCCAACTTGGTGCAGGGTGGCCCTGACTTAAAACCAAAAGCTGATGTTAAACAGGTGAGTGCTAAGAATTTGGCTGCTAATAATGCGACTCCTGACAATGTAATTGCTATTGATGGCCCAAAGGCAATCATTCGTTCACTCAACCGAGCGGCTTCAAACTTGGATGCCACTGGCTGTGATCAAGTTATTTCCAACTCAGTCAAAGCTCATGGAGTTGTCTGGACTTGGGAACAAGTTTTGCAACCGGTCTTGATATCGGTGGGCGAAAAATGGGCAGAAACTGGTGAGGGTGTTGAACAAGAACATCTACTCTCCGAGTCAATAATTGGTCAATTTAGAAACTTGACGTTACAAGTGACGCAACCGGAAAATGCTCGGCCGGTTTTATTGGCCTGCGCGCCGCATGAACTCCACACAATTCCAATTTTTGCCATCGCAGCTGCGCTAGCTGAGCAAAACATCGCAAGCCGAATTTTGGGCGCTCGGATGCCAGCTCAAGCCCTTGCCAACGCGGTCAAGAAACTGGGTCCAAGCGCAGTAGTGGTTTGGTCGCAAACGCTTGGCACCGCCGACACTTCAATCTGGGATTTAGTTGAGCCGATGCGTCCTGGACACTTGCGAATCTGTGCGGGCCCGGGCTGGCAAGAGGCACTTCCAGCTGATGTGACGAAACCCAACGATTTCACCAGCACATTAGTTGCTCTTGCGGCTGCTTCGGGGCGTTAGTTTTAAATATTGACCTTTTTGGTCATAGCCCACTTCGCGGTAACCTTGAGAAATTCAGTTATGGGAAGCTCATCTCGTGCGTGCTAGTTGCTCGGAAAACCGACTGATAAGAAAGGTGATCCAATGACAACAACGCAGGGCTTACCTGAAAAATTTGCCATGCTGGGCCTCACCTATGATGACGTGTTGTTACTTCCCGATGCCAGCGATGTAATTCCAAGTGAAGTTGATACCAGCGCAAAACTTACGAAAAAAATTACGCTTCGGATTCCGTTGCTTTCCTCTGCGATGGATACGGTGACTGAATCACGAATGGCGATTTCTATGGCTCGCCAAGGTGGTCTCGGAATTTTGCATCGAAATCTTTCGATTGAAGATCAAGTAGCCCAAGTAGATCTTGTAAAGCGTAGTGAAGCTGGAATGATCACGAACCCGGTAACCTGCCTGGCAACAGATACTTTGGCACAAGTCGATCGACTTTGTGCAAATTACCGAATCAGTGGCTTACCTGTCGTTGACGCCGATGGAAAACTTATCGGAATCGTAACTAATCGTGATATGTGTTTTGAAGATGACAAAAATCGTAAAGTTGGCGACGTCATGACTCAGATGCCTCTGATCACCGGAACACCTGGCATGACTGGCGAATCTGCTTTAGAACTATTACGAACTCACAAAATTGAAAAACTTCCGCTAGTTGATAAGTCAGGCAAATTGACTGGGCTGATCACAGTTAAAGATTATGTAAAGAGTGATCGCTACCCATTAGCAACAAAAGACGAGGCTGGACGTCTGATGGTTGGCGCTGCTGTGGGCGTTGGTGAGGATTCGTTTGCGCGCGCAATGGCCTTGGTCGAAGTGGGACTCGATGTAGTCGTTGTCGACACCGCTCATGGCCACCAAAAAGCTGTACTTGAAATGGTTTCCCGCCTGAAGAAGGCAACATCGATTCAAGTTATTGGTGGAAACATTGCAACTCGAAGTGGCGCTCAGGCACTTATCGACGCTGGCGCAGACGCTGTAAAAGTTGGCGTTGGGCCGGGTTCGATTTGTACCACTCGCGTTGTCGCAGGTGTTGGCGTGCCACAGATCACTGCAATTTACGAAGCATCCCTTGCTGCTGGGCCAGCGGGCATCCCAGTTATTGGTGATGGTGGATTGCAGTACTCGGGAGATATTGCCAAAGCGATTGTTGCAGGTGCTGACACCGTAATGCTTGGTTCGTTGCTTGCAGGCTGTGAAGAAGCGCCAGGTCAATTAGTTTTCGTTAACGGCAAGCAGTTCAAGCAGTACCGGGGTATGGGTTCACTTGGGGCAATGCAATCTCGCGGATCTGGTAAATCATATTCCAAGGATCGGTATTTCCAAGATGATGTTTTATCTGAAGACAAATTAGTCCCAGAGGGCATTGAAGGCCAAGTTCCATACCGCGGTAATTTGGCCGCAGTGGCGCATCAATTAATAGGTGGGCTTCGAGCCTCAATGGGTTACGCGGGCGCAGCAACTATTTCGGATTTAAAACAAAATGGTCGCTTAATTCGAATCACTACCGCAGGTTTGAAAGAAAGTCATCCGCATGACGTGCAACTAACTGTAGAAGCACCGAACTACCAAGTTCGATAGGGGACAAAAATGTCAGATGTAGAAATTGGTCGCAGCAAGCGCGCTCGCGTGGCTTATTCTTTCGATGACGTTTCCTTGGTTCCAAGTCGTCGAACCCGTGATGATGAACTGGTTTCGCTTAACTGGAAAATTGATGCGTATTCTTTTGACCATCCAATTATTGCTGCGCCAATGGACTCGGTGGTTTCTCCAACATCTGCCGCAACCTTCGCAGCTAATGGTGGACTTGCAATTCTCAATCTCGAAGGCGTTTGGACTCGTTATGAGGATCCAACTGAAGTTCTAAATGAGATCGCGGCACTGGATCCAAAAGCTGCCACAGCAAAACTACAAAAGATTTATTCCCAGCCAATAAAACCAGAGTTGATCGCGGCACGCATTCAAGAAATGCGCAAAGCTGGAATTACCGTTGCGGGTGCGCTTAGCCCGCAACGTACTGCGCAATTTGCTAAACAGGTCGTGGATGCTGGCGTAGATATTTTCGTAATTCGTGGCACTACCGTAAGCGCCGAACATGTCGGAAATGGTGGCGAAGCACTAAACCTTAAAGAGTTCATTTATCAACTTGATGTTCCAGTTATTGTCGGTGGCTGTGCTACCTACGGGGCAGCTCTGCACTTAATGCGTACTGGAGCCGCTGGAGTGTTAGTTGGATTTGGTGGTGGCGCAGCACACACGACACTTGATGTGCTCGGAATCCGAGTTCCAATGGCGAGCGCACTTGCAGATGTGGCAGCGGCGCGTCGGGACTACTTGGACGAATCAGGTGGCCGCTATGTGAGCGTTATTGCCGATGGTTCGATGGGTCGAAGTGGTGATGTTTCCAAGGCAATTGCGCTGGGCGCTGACGCTGTAGTAGTCGGGTCAACATTTGCAAGAGCAACAGATGCACCAGGTCGCGGTAAGCATTGGGGACTGGAAGCAACACACCCATTATTACCTCGCGGCGAACTAGTTGATTTGGGAACAACCGGAACTTTGACCGAAATTATTTCTGGTCCGTCACACACAGCAGATGGCACCATGAACATGGTTGGCGCACTTCGCCGAGCAATGGCCACTTGTGGCTACTCAGATTTAAAGGAATTCCAACGTTGTGAAGTAGTTGTCACCCCTAACTAATTGCATTTGGGTACGCTTAAATTGTGAGTGCAACAATGATTTCCAACCAGAATCCAGGGTTTCTATTTGCCACCAGTGGGGAAAATTTTCGCGCCGAAAGTCCATTTCCTGGAGTAGAGCTTGAACCAACTTCGATTTCCACAACTTCTGATGTCGTAACTGCGACCGAGGTTGCACGTGGAACGCAATCCACTTGGAACAAAACATCCCTAAAGCACCGTATTGACATCCTTAATCGTTACCACGATCTAATACTGGAACACCAAGACGAAATTGCCAGCATTATTCAGCGTGAAACTGGCAAGGCACGTTCGCATGCAGTCGAAGAGATTTTGCAAGTCGCCATGATCAGCGCTTACTACGCGAAGAATGCTAAGAAATTTTTGGCTCCACATAGTAGGGCTGGGGTTTTGCCATTTTTAACTCAAGTGAGAGTTATGCCCGCCCCAAAAGGTGTTGTTGGAATTATTTCCCCGTGGAATTATCCCTTCACACTTTCGATGTGTGATATTTTGCCCGCGATTTTGGTGGGTAACACCGTCGTGCTTAGACCGGATCAGCAAACAATGTGGTCAGCAATTCGCGGCTTGGAATTGTTATTTGAAGCAGGGCTCACCAGTGGTGTAGTCACGATGGTAAGTGGGCCAGGTTCGATAATAGGGGCAGCAGTAATTGATGAAGTCGATTACTTATGCTTTACGGGCTCAACTGCGACAGGAAGAATTGTTGGCGCGCAAGCCGGCGCTCGACTAATCGGGGCATCCCTTGAACTTGGCGGAAAAAATCCGATGATCGTATGCGCAGATGCAAATTTAAATAAATTCCTCGACATTGCAACGCGCGCCTGCTTCACATCTGCTGGACAACTTTGTATTTCGATTGAGCGAATGTATATCCATGAATCTATTTATGAAAAATTCCTTGTCGCCTTTAATGTCCGGGTCAGAGAATTGGTACTTGGCGCAGGAGTTGGTTGGGGTTATGACGTTGGTTCACTTGTTGGTCCTGCGCAACTAAAGCGTGTAACGCAAGCAGTAGCAAAAGCAGTTAGCCAGGGCGCCAAAATCGAGGCAGGTGGAAACCACCGACCTGATATTGGCCCATACGTTTTTGAGCCAACAGTTTTATCTGGCGTAACAAAAGCAATGGAAATTAGTACTGATGAAGTTTTCGGACCTTGCGTTTATGTGCAACCATTCAAGACAATCGAGCAAGCGATAGCTCTTGCAAATGATTCAAGTTTTGGACTTTCTGCTTCAGTAATTACGTCAAACATAAAATTTGGTAAGGCCGTAGCAGCGCAATTACGAACTGGAAGTATAAATATAAATGAGGGCTTTGCTTCGGCGTACGGTTCAGTTGACGCTCCAATGGGCGGAATGGCAGCATCGGGATTAGGTCGGCGTCACGGAATTGAAGGACTGCTCAGATTTACCCAACCGCAAACTATTGCCACTGCTCATGTTGCGACTATGAGTCCAAAGTTTGGTCGTAGTGACGAGCAATGGTCTGGGATATTGGTGAAATTTCTCCAAATTATGAAAGCACTTCGGTTACGGTAATGGATTTTGATTATGACGTAATAGTTGTTGGATCAGGCTTTGGCGGATCTGTAGCGGCGCTACGACTTACCGAAAAAAATTATAAAGTTTTGGTAATTGAAGCCGGACGAGAATTTAAGGACAAAGATTACGCAACTTCGTCATGGAAAATTCGAGACTTCCTGTTTGCGCCAGCAATTGGCTGCTTTGGTATTCAGCGAATTCACATGTTGCCGGATGTTTTGGTCTTAGCTGGCGCCGGAGTTGGTGGTGGGTCTTTGGTTTACGCCAACACCATGTATGAACCACCGGAAGAATTTTTTTCACAAGGACCATGGGCAAAGATCACAGATTGGCAATCGGAACTTAAGCCGTTTTATGACCAAGCTCGGCGCATGCTTGGTGTTGAAAATAATACTTTTCATTCACCAGCAGACGAAGCAATGAAAAGTGTTGCTACCCGGATGGGAGTAGGTGGGTCATTCAAGCTCGCACCGGTTGCAGTCTATTTTGGTAATGGTCCAGGAATTGAATCTAGTGATCCTTACTTCGGGGGCGTGGGCCCAGCCCGAAACGGCTGTACTAATTGTGGGGAATGCATGACGGGTTGCAGGCATAACGCAAAAAATACTTTGGATAAGAATTATTTAGCACTTGCCAGACATGGTGGCGCAGTAATCCAGGCAATGACAACGGTTACTCAAATCAAACCAATTGAAACGGGTGGCTGGTTCGTGCACACGAAAAAAACTGGTGGACAAACGAAGAACACTTTACGAGCGCGGCAAGTAGTAGTTGCTGCCGGAACTTTCAATACTCAAAAATTATTGCACCGCATGAAGGATGAAGGAAAATTACCAAATCTTTCAGATCAATTAGGTCATTTATCACGCACAAATTCTGAAGCATTGGTTGGCGCAGTTGCTAAGAAAAAGCCAAATCCTGATTTCACAAATGGTGTTGCCATAACATCTTCATTTTTTCCTGACGAACATACCCATGTTGAACCCGTTAGATATGGTGTGGGCTCAAACGCAATGGGATTATTGGCAACTGTGCTAACTGATGGAAAACCAGGAACACCTCGCTGGCGAATTTGGATGAGGGCAATTACAGAATCGCCCTTGGTGGCGCTGAAAAATCTTTGGGTTAAAGGTTGGTCACAAAAAACAGTGATTGCACTAGTTATGCAGAGCCTAGACAACTCGATAACTGTTTTTGGAAAAAAAGACAATACTTTTGGCGGTTGGAAATTAAGCAGTCGCCAAGGTGATGGTGAACCCAACCCAACTTGGTTACCAGTTGCTAATCAGGTCGCACGCGAACTAGCCATTGCAATCGATGGAGTCCCAATGGGAAATCTTGGTGAGGTAATTAATGCCCCATTCACTGCGCATTTTGTTGGTGGATGTGTAATTGCGAATTCACCTGAGCACGGTGTTGTGGATCCATACCTTCGAGTATTTGGATATGAAGGATTGCACATTACAGATGGGTCAACAATTACTGGAAATCTCGGAGTCAACCCTTCGCTGACAATAACTGCGCAAGCAGAACGAGCAATGTCAATGTGGCCAAATAATAATGAAGTCGATTTGCGCCCAGCAATCGGCGCAGCTTATTTGCGACTTCCTCCGACAGCGCCACTCTCGCCAGTTGTGCCACAAGGCGCATTGGGTGAATTGAAATTAACTTAATCCTCCATACTTTTCCAAACCAATCGGCCAATAGGCTGGATACGTGACGCAAGCCCGCCCAGTACTCGTAGTAGATTTTGGCGCGCAATACGCTCAATTAATCGCTCGCCGAGTACGTGAAGCAAATATATATTCGCAAGTTGTGCCAAGCACGATGCCGATATCACAAATGTTGGCAATGAATCCGTTAGCGGTGATTTTGTCTGGCGGACCATCAAGTGTTTATGCCGAGAATGCCCCCCAAGTTGATGCCGCATTATTTGAAACTGGCCTTCCAGTCTTTGGAATCTGCTACGGCTTTCAAGCTATGGCAACAACTCTTGGTGGCACGGTTGCAAAAACTGGTCTCTCCGAATTTGGGGCAACGGAACTTAAAGTTACGGGAGTGGGCAGTTTATTCTCGGGACTTCCAACATCTCAAAATGTCTGGATGAGTCATGGCGACAGTGTGCAAGTTGCGCCCGCTGGATTTGAAGTAACTGCTTCAACGGCAGGTGCCCAAGTGGCCGCGTTCGAGGATTTAACTCGAAGTCTTGCAGGCGTGCAATTCCATCCCGAAGTGATGCATACCGAACATGGACAAAAAGTTCTGGAACATTTTTTATATGACATTGCAAAATTGCAGCCAACCTGGACTTCAGCCAACATTGTCCAGGATCAAGTTGCACGCATAAAAGAACAAATTGGTGATTCGTTAGTTATCTGCGGACTATCAGGTGGAGTTGATTCTGCGGTAGCAGCTGCGCTAGTTCACAAAGCCGTTGGCGATAACTTAACCTGCGTTTTCGTAGACCATGGATTACTTCGCACTGGAGAACGCGAACAAGTGGAGCAAGATTACGTTGCAGCAACTGGCATCAAACTGGTAGTCGTAGACGCGGCTGATCGATTTCTTGCAGAGCTTGCCGATGTTACTGATCCAGAAACAAAGCGAAAGATAATTGGCCGGCTTTTTATTCGAGTATTTGAGGATGCTCAAAAAGATTTAGTTGCAAAGTCAGGTGACACTGGAAAGCCAATTAAGTTTTTGGTGCAAGGAACGCTTTATCCAGATGTAGTTGAAAGTGGTGGTGGCACTGGCGCGGCCACAATTAAGAGTCATCACAATGTTGGTGGGTTGCCGGAAGACTTAGATTTTGAACTATGTGAGCCACTTCGCGAGCTATTCAAAGATGAAGTGCGAGCCGTTGGCCGTGAACTTGGTTTGCCTGCTGCCATGGTCATGCGCCACCCATTCCCAGGTCCAGGACTTGGTATTCGAATTGTTGGGGCAGTGAGTAAAGAACGATTAGAAATATTGCGCGCTGCTGATGCAATCGTGCGTGAGGAAACGACAAGTGCGGGATTAGATTCCGCAATTTGGCAGTTCCCCGTTGTACTTCTTGCAGACGTGCGAAGCGTTGGAGTCCAAGGCGATGGTCGAACTTACGGCCATCCGATTGTCCTACGACCAGTCTCAAGTGAAGATGCCATGACAGCGGACTGGACTCGCTTGCCCTATGACGTAATTGCCAGAATTTCAAATCGAATAACGAATGAAGTGCGGGAAGTTAATCGCGTAGTGTTGGACGTAACCTCAAAGCCTCCGGGCACGATTGAATGGGAATAGCCATGGAATTGTTTTATAGTGCACTCGTAGTTCTACACGTAGTTGGAATTGTGGCAATTGGCTACGGATTCTTTAAGGAACTTGCCAAGAAAACCTTCGGCGTAAATGTCGCAATGCTTCATGGTGCAAGCACTCAGTTGCTAACTGGAGTTCTAATGGTTGGGCTACATGAATCAGGCGCAGTCACATCTGATGAAGTTCTGGACATGTCAAAGATTACGCTGAAGCTAATCATTGCAGTTGCGGTAATTGCTGCTTACTCGATTGGCAAACGACGCAGCGGCACGAAACTTTATTGGGCACTAGTTGGTGGACTGACAACTGCAAACACAATTATTGCAGTCGTAATTTAACTTAATCTGGCAGTTTTATTTGACGAAAAGTTTCAGCTAGTTTACCTTCGGCAAAACCTGCGGCCAAAGCTTGCATAGTTCCCCAACCCTGCAACATTTCTTCGAGTTCTTCCATGTGTGAAGTCTGACTTGCGTGAGCATGTAATGCCTGAAGTTTTATTGGAAAAGTTTGCGTCATGTCGATCCAGTGATTTGGTTCTGGATGCCCCTGCAACCAAAGCCAAGTAACAGTCCAGGCTTCTAAACCCTCATCAAGGCGTAACTCAGGATAGGCGTATGGGTTTCGAACTGCTGGATAAAGCGCACGAGTGGTTGCTTCTCCGGCAGCCATGTGGTCTGGGTGACTGGCAGGCAACCGGTCCCAATTGCGTTCTGGGGATTGAGTGATAACAAGTTGTGGTTGCACTTTGCGCATAACCCGAACTATGTCGCGTTGTACTTCATGGCTTGCTTCTAAATAACCATCTTTGTAACCAAGAAAATGAATATCAGTTACGCCACAGAGATTGGCCGCCGCTGTCTGTTCAAGACGCCGAATTCCTGGAATCTGCGACCGATCTGTACTGTCATCAAACCCACCAGCATCGCCATCGGTACAGATGCAGTACGTCACGCTTATTCCAGCTTGGGTCATCATTGCGATGGTGCCACTGGCACCAAAATCCACATCGTCCGGATGGGCAGTCACAACGAGTACTCGGGTAACACCTTCAGGTATTCCAAAATTATTTTCCGCAAGATTTACTGAGGTCATTTGTACATTCTATTTCTATAACACAATTTTGGTTTATGCTGTAGGCGCAGACGTCACACTACCTACGTAGACTATGCGTGTGCCCTCTGCCTTACTCGATGACTTAAACGAGCCACAGCGTCAAGCAGTAACCCACTCGGGATCTCCACTACTAGTTGTCGCTGGCGCTGGTTCGGGAAAAACTCGAGTACTTACGCGTCGAATCGCTTACCTTCTAGCCAAGCGAAACGTTGCGCCAAGTGAAGTGTTGGCGATTACTTTCACTAATAAAGCTGCCAATGAGATGAAGGAACGAGTTGCGCACATTGTCGGACCAATGGCTCGAACGATGTGGGTTTCCACCTTTCATTCAGCTTGCGTTCGAATATTACGAAACGAAGCCAAGCGCCTAAATCTAAAGTCCTCATTCACAATTTACGACACTGCAGACTCGGTTCGCATGCTTACTTTGGTTTCCAAAGATTTAGGCATTGATCCAAAGTCTTACAGTCCAAAATATTTACTTGGCCAAATAAGTAATTTGAAGAATGAATTAATTGATTACGAAGATGCAATGAATAAGGCAGTTACGGCACAAGAACAAACGGTTGCCCAGGCGTATGGCGAATATCAACGCCGACTAATGCTTGCCAGCGCGGTTGATTTTGATGACCTCATAGGACATACCGTTGCATTGCTGCAGTCATTTCCAGATGTTGCTGCGCAGTATCGGCGCAAATTCCGACAAGTTTTAGTCGATGAGTATCAAGATACGAATCATGCGCAATATATTTTGATTCGGGAATTAGTTGGAACTGACCAAGATGGCATGCCACCAGCAGAGTTGTGTGTAGTTGGAGATGCAGATCAAAGTATCTATGCATTTCGAGGCGCAAACATCAGGAACATAGTTGAGTTTGAAAGAGATTACCCAACTGCGAAAACTGTGGTTCTTGAACAAAATTATCGATCTACCCAAAACATTTTGACGAGTGCAAACTCAGTAATTGAAAAGAATTCTGGTCGACCAGTTAAAAAATTGTGGACCGCTGAAGGAAGCGGCGAAAAGATCGTGATTTACACGGCTAACGATGAGCACCATGAAGCCGACTTCATCGTCAATAACATAGCTGACTTAATTGATAATCATGGATTTGAGTACAAAGATGTGGCTATTTTTTATCGTACAAATAACCAATCTCGCAGCGTGGAAGAAGTTTTTATCCGCCGAGGGTTACCCTACAAAGTTGTTGGTGGTACGAAATTCTATGAACGTAAAGAAATTAAAGATGCACTCGCCTACTTAAGAGCCGTTTCAAATCCGGAAGATGATGTCTGCGTGCGGCGAATCTTGAATACGCCGCGTCGTGGAATCGGCGACAAAGCTGAAGAGGCAGTTGCGGGATTTGCTCGGCGGGAAAAGATCACTTTTAGTGCCGCTCTAAACAGGTTGCCTGAGATTCACACACTGCCAACGCGTTCAGCAACGGCCCTAAATGAATTCAACCGATTGCTTGGAAATTTACGGACTTTGGATGAATCAGGCGCCGGCCCAAGCTCCATTTTGGCTGCTGCCATGGAAACCTCAGGATACTTGAAGGAACTAACCGCAAGTAAGGATCCGCAAGATGAAGTGCGGGTTGAGAACATTGCTGAACTTGAAAACGTAACGCGGGAATATGAAGAACAATTCGTTCAAGATAATGAAACCGACGAAGTTGCAACTCTGTCTAACTTTTTAGAACGGGTCTCGCTAGTCGCAGATTCAGACCAAATACCAACTGATGCCCAGCACGGTGGCGTAGTGACTCTTATGACATTGCACACCGCCAAAGGACTTGAATTTCCTGTTGTGTTTTTAACTGGGATGGAGGAAGGAATTTTTCCACATCAGCGCGCGCTAGGTTCAGCCGTAGAACTTGAAGAGGAACGGCGCCTTGCTTATGTTGGAATGACTCGAGCCATGAAGCGCTTGTATTTGTCGCGGGCAGTTGCGCGATCTACTTGGGGGCAGCCAAATTACAATCCTGAGTCCAGGTTCCTAGCCGAAATACCAGCTGAACTTGTTGACCGACAAGGTGAGGAACCAGGCCCACTTGGATTATCTGGTTCTGGATATTCCAAGCCACAAAAGCGAGAAGAACCAGTCATGGTTTTAGTTGTGGGCGACCGCGTATTGCACGACAAATTTGGAATGGGAACCGTGATTTCCGTAATCGGAGAAAATGAAAAAGCCGAAGCAACCATTGACTTTAAAAGTGCTGGCGAAAAGCGACTGCTCTTACGCTACGCGCCAGTCGAAAAACTTTAAGCTACTTTCCCCATAACCAATCGGTTGGGTTTTCAAACAAGCCATCTTTCATCACTTCGAAGTGAAGATGGGGTCCAGTGGTATTTCCTGTGGTTCCAGACTTTCCAATTTCCTGCCCAGCAATTATCTTGCCTGAAGTAACTTCAATTCTTGACAGATGGTTATACGTTGTGACGTATCCATTACCGTGATCAATTTCGATCCGATACCCGTACGCTCCGCCCCAACCCGCATTAATTATCGTGCCATTGGCTGCAGCGAAAACAGTCGTACCACTTTGGACGCGGAAATCTAGTCCAGTGTGCCAACCTGCAGCCCAAATTCGACCACGCTGTCCATACCTTGCGCTGAGTTGATAGTTGCCGTCAATTGGGATAGCGATGACGCCAATTTTTCGAATGCGTTCAGCTTCCAACAGCGCAGCTTGTACTGCTGCCTCTGCCTGAATTTTGGCGTTCTCAATTGCTTGCTGTTCCGAAATTAAAAGTTGCGCTTGCTGTATTTTTTGATCTTGTGCTTGCACAGTCAGGGAATCAAGTTGATCAGCTGTAGCAGCTACAGCCTGCAGAGATTTACGTTCGGTGCCGGACATTGTCGGAGTTGCATCAATCACGGCCGTGATGTCTGCCACCGGATTATTAGCATTTGATGCCAAGGCCAAAATGTCGCCTTCAGCAATAGTTTGCCTGTCATCTGATCGGCTGGCGGCTTGGGCTCGCGCGACATTACTGGCTACTTCAATTTGGGTTACCACGGGCCCGGATGCTGTGACTTCATCGAGGGAATTGTCAGTGACACGTAGGTCGCCAGCTTGGACTATGCCACTAACCGTAGATCCCGAAGTTAAAACCACCGAACTTATGCCAGCAAGCCCAAAGACGCTTCCAAGTTTCTTGCCGGAATTTGCCTTATTTTTAGGGGCAGCATGACGCGAAGCGCGGTGACGACCACTTGGCGCTGTACTCATGCGAAACCCTTTCTTTGGCAAAAGATTCGTGAACTTACCTTCTTTTCTATCGGATTATTGCCAGCAATGGAAATGAAATTGTCTTTTTATAGGGTTTTGTGCCGATAAACCCCAGCAAAATTGGAAAATCCCCAATTTTGCCGTATTAATAAGGAATGGCGCCAATTCGCATAGTTATAGCTAAACCAGGCCTAGATGGACATGATCGCGGCGCAAAAGTTATTGCTAGAGCCCTTCGGGATGCTGGCTGCGAAGTGATTTATACCGGCTTACATCAGACCCCAGAACAAATTGTGCAGACTGCAATTCAGGAAGACGCAGATGCAATCGGAATGTCAATCCTCTCTGGTGCGCATCTGACTTTATTCCCAGCAGTAATCGAATTATTGGCGCTCAAGGGAGCCTCTGACATTGTGGTTTTTGGTGGCGGTGTTATTCCAACTGATGACGTCACGCAATTACACTCCTCCGGTGTTGCACACGTGTTCACACCGGGCACACCGATAAGTGAAGTGGTGGAATGGGTTAGTGCCAACGTGGGTGTAAATAGCGTTCGATAGAGTTAAGTCACAAACTAATCGGGAAGTGGCGCATTAACTGTGGATCTTTATGAATACCAAGCCAAGGATTTATTCGCAGACCATGGTGTAGCAGTGATACCAGGAAAAGTTTGTTTCACTCCTGAAGAAGCCCAAGCAGTCGCAACCGAAATTGGAACCATGGTTGTGGTGAAAGCACAAGTCAAAACGGGTGGCCGAGGTAAAGCTGGTGGCGTAAAGCTTGCTAACAATCCGAGTGAAGCACGAGATCGTGCACAAGACATTCTTGGATTAGATATTAAAGGCCATGTTGTTCACAAAGTTTTGGTGGCGGAAGCCGCAGAGATAATCTCAGAGTATTACGTTTCATTTTTGCTAGATCGAACTAATCGCACGTTTCTTGCAATGGCAAGTGTTGAGGGTGGCGTTGAAATCGAAGAAGTTGCCGTCAACAATCCATCAGCTCTTGCCATGATTCCGGTTGATGCAATCCAGGGGTGCACTGTCGCCAAGGCAACAGAAATTGCCGATGCTGCCAAATTCCCGGCGGAGGTGCGCGAGCAAGTAATTGAAATGTTGTGCAACCTCTGGAAAGTCTTGGTTGAGGAAGATGCAACATTAGTTGAAGTAAATCCACTTGCCAAGATTTCAGATGGTCGCGTACTTGCACTGGACGGTAAAGTTTCGCTGGATGACAATGCGCAGTATCGCCATGAAAAACATTTGTCCTTAATAGATAACTCACAAACAGATGCGATCGAATTGCGGGCTAAAGAATTTGATTTAAATTACGTCAAGTTACAGGGCGAAGTGGGAATCATCGGAAACGGTGCTGGGCTAGTTATGTCCACACTTGATGTCGTTGCTTATGCTGGAGAAGAATTTGGTGGTGTTAAACCCGCTAACTTCTTGGACATTGGTGGTGGCGCCAGTGCGCAAGTTATGGCTAATGGGCTAGATATTGTTTTAGGTGATCCCGATGTGAAAGCAGTATTTGTCAACGTCTTTGGTGGCATCACTGCATGTGACGCAGTTGCAAATGGGATTGTGCAAGCAGTTGCCATGCTTGCCGAGCGCGGTGAACCGATTACCAAGCCAATCGTTTGCCGTATCGATGGAAACAACGCAATAGAAGGACGCCGCATTCTTGATGAGTCAGGAATTGCATTAATTGAGCGTGTTGAAACTATGGATGATGCAGCTCGCCGTGTCGCCCAACTAGCTGCTGGTAAGTAGGAACTCTGATGGCAATTTTTATAACTTCGGAAAGTAAAATTCTGGTTCAAGGAATGACGGGAGCCGAAGGAACAAAACACACTCGTCGCATGGTTGCAAGCGGCACTAATGTCGTTGCTGGCGTCACCCCGGGTAAAGGTGGCCAAGAGGTAGATGGCATCCCAGTATTTAACAATGTTGGTGAAGCAATGGCTGCAACTGGCGCAGATGTTTCTGTCGTTTTCGTGCCACCAAAATTTGCAAAAGCCGCAGTGATTGAGGCTATCGATGCGCAAATTCCACTTTGTGTAGTTATCACTGAAGGCATTCCAGTTCACGACACTGCAGTATTTTTCCAATACTCGCAAAATTCTGGAAAAACCAGGCTGGTAGGCCCAAACTGTCCTGGCTTGATTAGTCCAGGACTTTCAAACGCCGGAATTATCCCGGGCGACATTACGCAAAAAGGCCGCATTGGTCTTGTTAGCAAGTCTGGCACTTTGACTTATCAAATGATGTTTGAACTTCGCGATCTTGGTTTTTCTAGTTGTGTTGGAATCGGCGGCGATCCCATCATCGGAACAACGCACATCGACTGTTTAGCTGCGTTTGAAGCCGATTCTGAAACTGATGTGATTGTGATGATTGGTGAGATCGGTGGCGATGCCGAAGAGCGCGCCGCTGCATTTATTAAAGATCATGTAAGTAAGCCAGTCATAGGTTACGTTGCGGGATTTACTGCGCCAGAGGGAAAAACCATGGGCCACGCGGGCGCAATCGTGTCTGGATCTTCAGGCACTGCGGCAGCCAAAAAAGATGCTCTTGAGTCAGTTGGTGTCCGAGTGGGCAAAACTCCCAGCGAAGCAGCGCGCCTAGTTCGTGAAGTTTTAGCCAGTCGTTAGGGCCGTGTCGGTTCGCCCTTTATTAAGTGCAAACTGGGACGATTTTAAATGTGGCTAATGTACTCGCAGGGAAAAAACCAGCGGGTGCGAAAAAGCGCCAATGGCGTCGTCCCGTTCTAGACGAACACATAAATCACCATCCACCATTTATTTCTGCCACAATCGCTGCTGTTGCCGCAGTGCTTATTGGTTGTGTAATAACACTTAGCTTTGTAATGGCAGCGTGGCTGGTTGCAGCCCATGGAACTGAGTCCACGTTTACTGTTATGCGCGCAGCAGGTGTGACATGGCAAGTTTTGCACTTAACACCCGTAGCTATTGGTACCGTCACTCTTGGAATTTTACCTTGGGGATTTTTGTTGATTCCAATATTAATTGTTTGGAAGGCCACACAGTGGGCGCTGAAAAGTGCACGACCTAAAAATGCATTTGACTTTATTCGAGTCGCTGTTTCTCTTAGTACGCTTTATGGTGGCCTTGCATTTGGTTTGAGCTTAATTTCAAATACACCCGACTTAAGTACTTCAGTGACAAGAAGTTCAGTGAATGCCTTTGTATTGGCACTACTTGTAACACTTTCTTGCATCATCACATACGCACCATCGCGCACCATCGTTACTGATGCGATGCCAACACTGATTGTGAATGGTATTCGCCCAGGCCTCATTGCTTTTGGATTACTTTTTACTTTTGCATCGTTACTCACGTCAATTTCAATTGCATTGCACTGGGTTGAAATACGAGCGGTTACGACTTTAATGGCGCCTGGCCCGATCGATGGATTTTTGATGACTTTGCTTGGCATTGGGTACATTCCAACCGTAACTGCCTGGACTTTGTCTTACCTACTGGGTTCGGGGATTTTATTAGGCGGCGGAGGAATAGTAACTTCGCAAATAGCAAGCCCTGGCGCATTACCTGCATTTCCACTGCTATCAATTCTGCCCAATGAAACGCCACCATTTGCTTCTTACTTAATTGCAATCCCAGTTTTAATTGGAGTATTAATTTACTTTTTATTGCCGCGTGAACGTTGGGTCGCCCAAGGTGATTCACTTGCGGTCGCAATGTCATTTGTATTGCGCTGGCGGGAAATGGTGACGCTATTCGTTGCATTAGCCACTCTCGGAATTCTGGTGTGGCTCACAACTGCAGTCTCAGGTGGATCACTTGGAACAAGTTTTCTGAAATACTTAGGCCCAATGCCTAATCAAGCTGCCCTCGCAGCAATCTCAATTTGTGGCGTGGCTGCGTTACTAACCTTGTTACTGCCACGATTGGTTTTATCAGTTATTCATTGGTTGAATCATCGAGATTTGGCTGCGAAATAGAATTGAACTTGTGCCCAATCTTCGCGTCGTAGTCCTAGCTTCTGGGGCAGGCACACTTTTTGAAGCACTTGCAATTCGCGCCAATGATATCGAAATTGAGATCGTCGGGCTGGTCACAGATGCAGAGGTGGCCGCCTGTGATCGCGCGGCCGCACTAAATATTCCGGTCACTGTAATACCGATGAGCGTAGATCGAATTGCATGGGATCTGTCCCTTGCCACCGAACTAAGACGTTTGAAGCCTGAGCTAATTGTTTCTGCAGGATTTATGAAGATCCTGGGGCAAGAAGTTCTAGCTAGTTATATGGGGCGAATCATCAACACCCATCCAGCATTATTGCCACTATTTCCTGGGGCACATGCAGTGCGTGATGCATTGCAAGCAGGAGTATTAGAAACGGGCGCAACAGTGCACTTTGTGGATGCTGGTATCGACACTGGACCAATAATTATGCAACAGCAAGTGATGGTTGAGCCAGATGACACTGAGGCACTTTTACATGAACGCATCAAAGTAGTGGAACGAGAGATACTCGTACGAGTGGTTCGCGATATTGCGAATGGAAAAATTATGCTTGGTGATACGGTGCACAAATGAGCGAATATCGCACAATTAAACGGGCACTCATCAGCGTGTATGACAAGACTGGGTTGCCGGAGTTAGCCCATGGCTTACACGCTGCTGGGGTCGCAATCGTCTCCACAGGAAGTACAGCAGCAGCCATAGCTGAGCTCGGAATCCCTGTCACCCAAGTAAAAGATGTAACTGGATTTCCAGAATCACTTGATGGCCGAGTTAAAACTTTGCATCCAAATATTCATGGCGGCTTACTTGCTGACGTTCGTAAACCTGATCACGTAGCTCAACTAACTGAATTGGGTATTGCGGCTTTCGAACTTGTCGTAGTGAATTTATATCCATTTGCGCAAACTGTTGCCTCTGGAGCGAGCATCGAAGAGTGCATTGAACAAATAGATATAGGCGGCCCAGCCATGGTGCGGGCAAGTGCCAAAAACCATGCGAACGTTGCAGTCGTTGTTGATCCAAAGTCTTATGGCGACGTATTAGGTGCCATTCGAGAAAAGGGCTTCAGTAAAAGGGATCGAATCGCACTGGCGGTGTTAGCTTTTCAACACGTTGCGCAATATGACGTTGCCGTAGCAAGTTGGCTTGGCTCAGTAGTTTTGCCAGATTCTGATCCAGCAATGAGTGGTTTCCCGGCTTGGTTTGGCGGAGTTTGGGAACGCGCGCAAACTTTGCGATACGGCGAAAATCCGCATCAAGAAGCCGCTCTTTATATTTCTACGTTTAGCGAAGCCGGAATTGCGCAAGCCGAACAGTTACACGGAAAAGAAATGTCCTACAACAATTATGTTGATGCAGATGCTGCGTATCGAGCGGCTTATGATCACGTTCAACCTGCGGTAGCCATTATCAAACATGCAAATCCCTGTGGCATTGCCACTGCTCCCAAGATTGACGCAGCCTACCTAAAAGCGAATGCGACAGATCCAGTATCAGCCTTTGGCGGAGTAATAGCGGCCAACAGAACAGTAACCGAGGAAATGGCGATAGCTATCTCAGAAGTATTTACCGAAGTAATTTTGGCACCTGATTTCGATGCTGCAGCTTTGGAAATTTTGCAAGCGAAAGTAAACCTCCGAACTTTGAAAGTATTGCCACCAAAAGATCATGTGCATGCTGAACTTCGACCTATTTCAGGTGGCTTGTTGCTGCAATCCCAAGATCGTTTCCAGAGCGAGGGAGACAAGGTCGCCAATTGGACATTAGTTTCAGGAAAACCAGCCGAGCCAGAAACTCTGGCAGATTTGCAATTTGCTTGGCGCGCGATTCGTTGCGTTAAGTCAAATGGAATTTTGCTAGCTAAAGATTTAGCTGCTGTTGGAATTGGAATGGGCCAAGTTAATCGAGTTGATTCGGCCCGATTGGCAGTTTTGCGGGCTGGGGAGCAGCGCGCCTTAGGAAGTGTGGCAGCAAGTGATGCATTCTTCCCATTTGCTGATGGCCTAGAAGTACTTATTGCCGCTGGGATAACCGCAGTTGTTTCACCTGGTGGCTCAACACGAGACGCAGAAGTCGTAGCTGCTGCGAATAAATCGGGTGTCACAATGTATTTCACGGGAACCAGACACTTCTTTCATTAATTAGAGGTATTTGTGGCCTCCCACCCAACCACCAAAATAACTGGCAGGATGGTCAAGTTATGAAAAATTTCGTACGCAACCAGTGGCCCATACTTTTGGTTTATTTTGGGATTCTTATTTCGCTAGCAGTTGTGATTTTTATTGATTTCAGATCTGGCGCGATTTTATTGTCGCTGAATGTTTTATTGGCATTTTGGTTCAGACTTCGGTTACCAGATTCGAAGGCAGGTTGGTTAAGAATTCGCCGTCGACGTGTTGATTTGACGGTACTCGCAACACTCGGAATCGTATTATTTATTTTGGCACTAGTAGTGCCACAGGGAAGCAAGTGATTTTATGACTGCAACACAAGAGAAAAAATCTGACATTAAAGTTTCACACATTGTGGTTACATTTATTGCATCCGTGATAATCACGGCGCAATCATCAATAAATAGCGAATTGAATTTATTCACTGAGGATTCGTTAGTTACGGCACTAATTAACTTTGCAACTGGTCTGCTAGTTCTTTCGTTGGTGATGTTAATCAGTCGACCAACTCGGCAAGGATTCGCCCGTATCCCAAGTCTGGTCCGAGCCGGGACTTTGCGCCGCTGGCAGTTACTTGGTGGACTCTCTGGTGCGTTTTTTGTTGCGACGCAGAGTAGCTTGGTTCAAGTTGTTGGGGTAGCCATCTTTACTGTTGCCGTTGTTGCGGGTCAAACTTTCGCAGCGTTACTCGTTGACAAATTTGGAATTGGACCAGCGGGCAAGCAGGCCGTAACCATTGCTCGAGTTGGCGCGGCTATTTTGGGAATTCTTGGGGTATTCGTCTCTGTCTTAGGTCAAGGTTCAACAAAGCAGGTTGCATTTGGCGCTGTATTTATTGCGTTTGCAGCTGGTGCGATTGTGGCAACTCAACCTGCTCTTAATGGCCAGATCGCAAACTTTACCGGTCAGCCAGCGGCAGCAGCGATGGTTAACTTCGTTGTCGGATTTATCGTTCTGGTTGTAGTTTTTGGGGTTAAACAGCAAATCTCTCCGCAGCAAATCATCGTTCCGCCGATGCCTTGGGAAAATCCAATCATCTGGCTTGGTGGACCATTCGGAGTGTTCTTCGTTTTAACAGCTGCCTTCATGGCTAAGACTCTGGGCGTTTTCCTATTCACGCTAACTTCAGTCGTTGGTCAATTGTCGGGCGCTATTTTGATGGACGTAGTTTTTCCGACTGCAGTCACAAACATCACATGGCAACTTTTGCTTGGTATCTCGATGACTGGTGCTGCCGTTGTCTTAGCGAGTGGAAAGCAAAAAGTTAAGACTTAGTAATACTGCCTGCAAATGACTTCATGTCAGGAAATACTGCATCAGGAGTGGCGCTGGCTTGTGGGGCGGCGCCATTACCTCTGCGTTTTATGTGGACCGTAGTCATCCCAATACTTTTCGCTGGTGCATGGTCATGAAACAAACTTTGCGCCACGTGCAAAATACGATCTTTAGGAATACCAAGAGTGCGCTGAATCTTTTCATGCGCAAAGTGGAAGTTTTCAATATTCGGCTTATAGGAACCAACTTGGGCTGCGGTGATTACTTCATCAAACGTTATCCCGAGGCGGGCAGCCGATGCAGCAAAGAGATCATCATCGCAGTTTGTAATGACCACTAACTTGTAGCGCTCTTGAAGAGACACGAGTGCATCGTGCGAATCTGGGAAAGCTGGCCAATCCAGAACACTTGCGCCGAATTGGGCTTCCTGTTCCGGCGATATTTCTAGGCCAAGTTCGCCAGCTAGCATGTGTGATGTCAGACCGAGAACTTCGCGGTAATTTTTGTAAGGAACTTCCGCAGCGTGCTCATGGTGAGCGAACCTTGCTAGTAACTGCGCATCAGATTCGCCTTCGATACCTGAACCCAAGGCCGCCTTTAAACCATTTAAGATTCCGGTTTCCCAATCAATTAAAGTGCCGTAGCAATCAAAAGTTAAAGCATCAAATGCGTCGTAATCAATCAAGTTCGCTCCCAGAGTTGGTTATCTGCACCCAATCTAGTTGCCTGCCAAATCCAGTTGAATCGCAGACCAGATTAACTTCGCGCGCAATGAGTGGGCTAGAATAAAAGTGTCTTGACGTCAAGATACTTTCACTTTAAGGATTTTTTATGGCTGGCAAAGTAACTGTTGTGGGTGCCGGGTTCTATGGCTCAACAACTGCGCTTCGAATCGCGGAATACAACATCGTCGACACGTTGGTATTAACAGACATCCTCGATGGAAAAGCTGAGGGGCTAGCACTGGACATGAACCAGTCTCGCGCTATCGAGGGATTTGAAACTAAAGTCATTGGTCAAACAACAACAGTTGAAGGCGCGGGCTACGAAGCAGTTTCGGGTTCAGACGTGGTGGTAATTACTGCGGGGCTACCCCGAAAGCCAGGCATGAGTCGCATGGACTTGATCGAAACTAATGCAAAGATTGTGCGTGGGGTAGCTGAGAATGTTGCTAAGCACGCCCCAGATGCCGTGATCATCGTAGTTTCAAATCCACTTGATGAGATGACTGCATTGACCCAACTTGCAAGTGGTTTTCCAAAAGAGCGAGTACTTGGGCAAGCAGGCATGTTAGACACCGCGCGCTTTACAAACTTTGTGGCCGAGGAACTAAAAGTTCCAGTCGCCAGCGTGAAAACTCTTACTCTGGGTTCACATGGTGACACCATGGTTCCAGTTCCTTCTCGCTGCACTGTGGACGGTAAGGCGCTAGCCGATTTATTGTCTGCGGAAAAAATTGAAGAACTAGTAGTTCGTACTCGCAATGGTGGCGCAGAAGTGGTAGCCCTGCTAAAAACTGGTTCGGCTTACTACGCGCCTTCAGCAGCAGCCGCTCGCATGGCTAAAGCAGTAATTGAAGATTCCGGCGCAGTAATGCCGGTATGCGCTTGGGTAGACGGCGAGTATGGAATAACCGGTGTTTACCTCGGCGTTGAGGCACAAATTGGCAAAGGTGGCGTACGCAAAGTTGTGGAAACCAAGTTAACTGAAAGCGAACTAGCTGAACTCAAAGTTGCCGCTGAAGCAGTCCGAGAAAAACAAGCCGACGTAGCAGGTCTGTAACTTATGTCAAAAATCAAAGTAAAAGGCACTGTTGTTGATCTTGATGGTGACGAGATGACTCGCATCATTTGGTCCTTTATTAAAGAGCAGTTGATTCTGCCTCACCTCGACATCAATATTGATTACTACGACTTAGGCATGGAAAATCGCGATGCCACAGATGATCAAGTAACAATTGATGCTGCCAATGCCATAAAAAAGCATGGGGTTGGAATTAAATGCGCCACAATCACACCTGATGAAGCGCGCGTTGAAGAATTTGGTTTAAAGAAGATGTGGAAATCGCCCAACGGCACAGTCCGCAATATTCTGGGTGGCGTGATTTTCCGGGAGCCAATCATCATAAGTAACATTCCACGACTAGTTCCAGGCTGGACTAAGCCAATTATTATTGGTCGCCATGCCTACGGAGATCAGTACAAAGCAACTGATGTAAAGATTCCGGGTGCTGGCGCGTTAACTATGACTTTTACTCCAGCTGATGGCGGGGCGCCACTGGAATTAAATGTTTTCGATTTCCCATCTTCTGGTGTGGCAATGGGCATGTACAACTTAGATGAATCAATCCGAGAGTTCGCAAGAGCTTCGCTGCGTTATGGCTTAAATCGTAACTATCCGGTCTATCTCTCGACGAAGAACACAATTCTAAAGGCATACGATGGCCAGTTCAAAGATATCTTCCAGTCTGTTTTTGAAACTGAATTCAAAACAGAATTCGATGCTGCCGGACTAACTTACGAGCATCGGTTGATTGATGACATGGTTGCTTGCGCCATGAAGTGGGAAGGCGGCTACGTTTGGGCTTGCAAGAACTATGACGGCGACGTGCAGTCTGACACTGTTGCCCAGGGCTTTGGTTCACTTGGTTTAATGACTTCGGTATTAATGACACCAGATGGAAAAACTATTGAAGCCGAAGCTGCTCATGGCACAGTGACTCGTCACTACCGCCAACATCAACAGGGCAAACCAACTTCAACAAATCCAATTGCATCGATTTTTGCTTGGACACAAGGATTAGCGCATCGAGGCAAGATAGATGGCACACCAGAAGTTACCAACTTTGCCGAAACCCTAGAGCGCGTGTGTATCGAAACGGTAGAGAGCGGAAAGATGACAAAAGATCTTGCGCTCCTGATCAGCAAAGATCAACCCTTCCTAACGACTGAAGAATTTCTTTCTGCAATTAATGAAAATCTACAGAAAGCTATGTCGGCTTAATTTATGCTCGGTGTGATTTCGGCGAATGCAAATGGAGTTCGGGCATCACTTAAGCGTGGCGGGTTTGATTGGATTAAAGCGCAACTTGATTCTGGTGTTGCCGATGTCGTTTGCTTGCAAGAAGTGCGAGCCACTACTGATCAACTTAATGAGGTATTAGCAACCGCTGGACTATCTCACCTTCACATCGCACATGATTCTAGTGCTCGGTTGGGTCATGCTGGTGTGGCAATCTTGAGCACGCGTGAACTTTCTAACATCAAAACCGGAGTCGGACCAAAAGAATTTGCAGACACTGGTCGGTGGGTGCAGGCAGATGTTGCTACCAAAAAAGGTCCATTGACTATTGCCTCGGTTTACGTTCATTCTGGTGACGCTGAAAAACCAGTCCAGTTAGAAAAGTATCGGTTCTTGGACGCTATGACGAAACGCTTTCAAGCAGCTCAAAAAGCTGATGGGTTGTTTTTAGCCAGTGGCGACTTCAATGTTGGACATCGTGAATTGGATATAAAAAACTGGAAGGGCAACATCGCAAATGCTGGGTTTTTACCGCAAGAACGTGCCTACTTTGACAAATGGTTTGAAAAACTTGGCGTAGTCGATTTGGGCAGAAAAATTGCTGGCGAAGTTGAGGGGCCATACACCTGGTGGTCATGGCGCGGCCAAGCTTTTGATAACAATGCTGGCTGGCGCATTGATTATCACGTTGCGAATAGTGCTCTAGCCCCACATTGCACAGATGTCGTTGTTGGCAGGGCTAATTCTTATGCGCAGCGTTGGAGCGATCATGCGCCAGTGACCGCGCACTTTAACTTGTAGAATTCATTTCATGAGCACTTTTTGGCAAACCATAGCCATAGTTTTACTCTTTACAATCGTTGGCGGAATTTTTGCTGCTGCCGAAACTGCGCTAATCTCCTTGCGAGATAGTCAAGTAAAGAAACTTGCTACCACTGGTCGTCGAGGGCGCCGACTAGAAAAATTGATGCTAAATCCCAATCGCTTCCTGGGCTCAGTACAAGTCGGAGTAACTCTTGCTGGATTTCTTTCAGCAGGCTATGGCGCTTCAAAAATTGTGCCGGTCTTTAGTCCACAAATTGTTAGCTGGGGATTGAGTCAAAGCGCCGCTGAAACACTTGCTTTTGTTGGTGCCACTGTGCTGATTGCCTACATGTCTTTGGTCGTCGGTGAACTCACTCCGAAACGCCTAGCAATTCAGCATGCCGAACGTTATGCGCTTTTGTTAGCCACACCCGTCGATTTCATTGCAAAAATCACAGCCCCTTTTATTTGGTTGCTTTCAAAATCTTCTGACGCGCTGCTTAGGATTTTGGGTGGTGATCCAAAGGCAGGTAAGGAACAAATTTCTGAAGAAGAATTGCGTGGCATGGTCGCGATGCATAAAGACTTATCCCACGCCGAACGCGAATTAATTGATGATGTCTTTGAGGCGGGGGATCGAGAGATTCGCGAAATCATGATTCCGCGAACTGAAGTGGCCTTCCTGAATGCAGATTTACCGGTATACAAGGCAGTAAAAATTGTTACGGATAAACCACATTCACGATATCCAGTATCTGATGATTCAGAAGATGATGTTTTGGGGTTTGTACACGTTCGAGATCTGCTTGATCCTGAAATTCGAGAGCGCTCAATTCGAGTTGGGGACTTAGTTCGCGATGTCGCTCGCTTGCCAGGCACTAAGCGCGTAATTCCAGCACTAACTGACATGCGCGCGACGAATGCACACATGGCGATCGTGGTCGATGAATATGGTGGCACTGCGGGAATAATTACCATGGAAGATTTAGTTGAGGAACTAATTGGTGACATTCGTGACGAATACGATACTGACGCATCCGAAGGTGTCATTCCTCTCGGAAAAGACATTGTTGTTGATGGCTTATTAAACCTTGATGACTTTTTAGAAGAAACATTAGTAGAGTTGCCAGAAGGCCCGTACGATACTGCTGCTGGATTCTTAGCATCGCAACTTGGTCGAATCCCAATGGTGGGCGATGAGATTGTGATTGAGTCGGGCACCTTAAGCGTCGTTGAGATGGATGGTCGTCGGGTGTCTCGAATTCGAGTAGTTCGTTCTGCCACAATAGGGCAATGACACAACGGGTACTTTCTGGCATTCAGCCAACCTCAGATAGCTTCCATGTTGGAAACCATTTGGGCGCGCTTCAAAATTGGGTTGCGATGCAAGAAACACATGAGTGCGTTTACTTCATTGCGGACATGCATGCCATCACAGTTGAACAGGATCCTGCCCAATTAAGACAACGAACTCTGCTTTCCTATGCACAATTACTTGCCCTTGGCATTGATCCAAATCGATCAACCCTTATCGTGCAAAGTCACATCCCCGAGCATGCGCAATTGATGTGGGTTATGTCCTCGATCACGGGACTCGGTGAAGCAAATCGAATGACGCAGTTTAAAGATAAGTCCGCAAAAGGTGGCTCGTCCACAGCAAGTGTTGGCTTACTCACCTATCCGATTTTGCAAGCCGCTGACATTTTGCTTTATCAACCAGATGCTGTTCCAGTTGGAGAAGATCAACGGCAACACCTGGAACTTACTCGAGATTTAGCAATCCGATTTAACACCCGCTTTGGTGACACTTTCACAGTGCCGCAAGCTCACATCGTTAAGGGAACGGCAAAAATTCAGGACTTACAAGACCCAACAGCGAAAATGAGTAAGTCCTCCCCGAGCGGTTGCATTAATTTATTGGATCCACTGAAGACCACTGAAAAGAAAATCAAGTCTGCTGTCACCGATTCTGATTCTGTGGTCGAATTTGACCTAGTTAAAAAAGCTGGCGTCTCTAATTTGTTGACAATAATGTCTGCATATTCAGAAACTTCAATCGATGATTTAGTAACAAGTTTTGCAGGTCGAATGTATGGCGACTTAAAGAAAGAAACAGCCGCGGCCGTTCTTAGTTTTGTCGAACCGTTTCAAGCAAAAGTTGAAGCATTTATGTCGGATACCAGCGAGCTCGAAAAGATGATGCGCACAAGTGCCGTGCGAGCCCGTGAGATCGCAAGTAAAACTCTTGCTGATGTGCATGACAAGCTTGGATTTGTTCGGCCATGAGTTATGACGTAATACTTTTTGACTTAGATGGCACGCTAACAGATTCAGGTTTAGGTGTTGCCAATGGCGTTCTTTACGCATTGGAAAAAATGAAGTTTGAAAAACCTGATGAGTCGTTACTAAAGAGGTACCTTGGCCCACCACTTTGGACGTCTTTTGCTGACTACGCAGGTATGTCTCAGGAGCAAACGGTGGAAGCCGTCAGACTTTATCGGGAGTACTACAACGAGACTGGCGCGTATGAAAATTCGGTTTATCCAGGAATCCCGGAATTGCTAAAACGGTTGACTGAGGCAGGAAAAAGGGTTGCAGTAGCCACTTCCAAAGTTGATTATGCCGCGGTCAAAATTCTTCAGCACTTCAACCTGGATCATCATTTTGAAGTAATTGCTGGCTCGGATGAGTCTGGAGAATTAAGGGGCACCAAGGCCAAAGTAATTTCTCATGCCTTGGCGGAACTTCGGATGTGCGACGGTACCAACATCATCATGATTGGTGATCGTGAACATGACATTTTGGGTGCCAAGGAACATGCAATTCCAGGGATTGGAGTTCTTTATGGATACGGTGACCGAGCCGAACTTACTGCTGCCGGCGCAGTAGCAATAGTGGCTGATGTTGCAGAATTAGAAACTGAGCTTTTTCGCTAGATTTTGTGCGACATATCACGTTACTAATTCCCTAGGCTCCTCTGCAGGCGAAAGGCTTTGACCCTAAACTCTTGCCTATGGCATTGAAATCTATGGAAAACGGCGTTGGCGCCCCAGGTCGCGCAAAGATCGCATTTAGGCATTTACGTACTGACAAATGGTGGGTCGAGCCACTGATTTCTGTCGTAGTGCTTCTGTCATTCATTGCATATTCAACCTGGCGCGCATTCGAAAATGATTTTTACTACGTTGACCACTTGGTTTCACCCTTTTATTCACCATGTCTAGCGACGTCTTGCCCACCTGAAGCTGCGCTGTTCGGTACCCCATTTGGTGATTGGTGGACTTTGTCGCCTGCACTATTGATTTTGGTTTTCCCACTTGGCTTCCGCTTAACTTGCTACTACTACCGCAAGACTTACTACCGCGCATTTTGGATGTCACCACCTGCTTGTTCAGTAGCTGAACCACATCGCACTTACACTGGTGAAACTCGTCAGCCACTGTTGCTACAAAATTCACATCGCTACTTCTTCTTTGCCGGACTTATCTTTAATGTGATCTTGACTTATGATGCGATTTTGGCATTCAAGGGTAAAGATGGTGGCTTTGGTATGAGCGTTGGAACTGTCGTACTAATTGCCAACGCGCTTTTCCTCTGGATGTATTCGCTATCTTGCCATTCCTGCCGTCACGCAGTTGGTGGTCGCCTAAAGCATTTCAGCAAGCACCCATTTCGCTACAAAGCATGGACATTTGTTTCAACCCTCAATCCACATCATCCAAAGTTTGCCTGGGTTTCGCTGATTGGCGTTGCTCTGTGCGATCTGTATGTACGCAGCGTCGCATCAGGCCAAATCACAAACATCTACTTCTTCTAAGGGGACTTGAACAGTAATGGCTGAATTTGAACGTCACGAATACGACGTTGTAATCATCGGTGCAGGTGGCGCTGGTCTACGCGCTGCTATCGAAGCACGGGCAAGTGGTTTGCGTACTGCGATCATCTGTAAGTCGTTGTTTGGTAAGGCGCATACTGTTATGGCTGAAGGCGGCATTGCTGCCAGCATGGGTAACGTAAATAGCAAAGACAATTGGATGGTTCACTTTCGCGACACAATGCGCGGTGGAAAATTTCAGAATAACTGGCGCATGGCCGAACTACATGCCAAGGAATCCCCAGATCGGGTTTGGGAACTTGAAACTTATGGTGCGCTTTTTGACAGAACTCCAGAAGGCAAAATTAGCCAAAGAAACTTTGGTGGACACGAGTATCCACGTCTAGCTCACGTCGGTGACCGCACTGG
>ERZ888423.429-NODE-429-length-43073-cov-25.613673_pt1 | contig 43073 bp, 37 predicted proteins | sample MGYA00520523_ERZ888423 | MGnify/ENA primary metagenome ERZ888423 (study PRJEB32303, sample SAMEA104408611) | aquatic metagenome | biome: Brackish water; feature: Pelagic; material: water | place: Baltic Sea | collected 2014-06-08T10:24:00 | depth 30,27 m ... | reverse complement strand
TAGAAACAGAGAAATCCTCCCAAAAACATTCTTTTTACAGCGTTTCTCTAGACTCTATCCTCTCCACTTTGTCACGCTTTTAGTGGTAGCCCTACTTCAGATGCTCTTCATCGCCCACGATGGGAATTTCTTTGTATACCAATTCAATGATGTATATAACTTTTTTCTGCACCTAGGTTTTGCAAACAGCTGGAGCTCTTCCGGCGTATTTTCATTCAATGCACCAGCTTGGTCAGTATCCATTGAAGTGTTGCTCTATTTGATTTTCTTCCCGATTGTCCTCCGCTTTAACTGCTCCTGGTTTATGTGTATTTCAATCTCCATAGCCGCGTATGTTCTCAATGAATTTTCTCCGCAGCTCTTTTTGCCAGCACTCTCTATTTTTTTCTACGGTGGATTCACCTTTCATTTGACGAAAGCTATTTCAGGAAAAGGCATGGCGCTAAAATATCCGATTGTACTCTTAACGTGCACGCTTTGGCTTTTAGTAGTGTGCCATTTCTATTTGGTTGACATAAACGGGCTTATTCAGCTAAGCGACATTCAACCAATCCGATTACTCTATCGCGTATTTTTTCCACTGTTTTCCGACTTTATCCTTTTCCCGCTAACGATAATCAGTTTGGCACTCATAGAAATCGATCGAGGCGATTTTCTTAAACGCATGTCCTGGATGGGCGATATAACCTATTCGTCCTATATGCTGCATTTCCCTCTCCAATTATGCTATGCGTTAGCCGTAAGTTACGGCATTCTACAGGGTAGCTTTTATCTGAACCCACTATCCTTAATAGTCTTTTTCCTTATATTAATTCCACTATCATGGATAGTCTTCAAAAAATTCGAGCGACCCGTTCAGAGGTATATTAGAACAAGATTTTAGCTACTTCCCCACAGTTATAGTGGTCAAGTGAAGCTGACCGCTGCTTTAGAGAAATTCCAATAGCGCTCCTCGGTTTTATTCAGTGGCGCACTGTTCTGGTCTAATGAAACCGGACACTTTTAGGAGGGACAATATAATCAATCATAGAGGTGTTAATTATGTCGCAAAAACGAAGCTACAAGCACTACCCGAAAGCGTTGAACGAGGAATCCGTAGCCTTAGGGTAAGTAATGGGTAAGGTGGTATTCACCACGCTATTTTGCGGCAGGGACAATGTTCAGCTAATCTAAGCTTCTTATCGTGACTGTTTCAATACCCTTGATTGTTGGTATGTTTGATTGAGGTGCTACGAAATGCGCATCAACTGCAATTCCATGGAGCGTACTGTGAATCATGGTCGGGTCGACGTCCACCCAAGCAAGCTCGTCGGAGTTGAACAGCAGTTGCTGCCCATCCACCCACATAGTGACCTTGCCTGGTTTTTCAGCCCTGAGTTCTATCTCTCGTGGCGTACCAGTCTTGTGTTCAGGCAGTCTCGCTGTCGCAATCACCTCGAAGTTCTCCGGCGGGGAGGCGATGTAACCCACGAACACCACCGGGACACCAAAAAGCTGCGAGATCCACGCACCAAAACCAAAGCGCGGATTGGAGGGTGTCACGTACAATAGTGGAGTGGACTCAACATGAAAAAGCAGCGGGCCCTTCTCTAGCCCATAATTTCCGCTCCATACCACTTTGACGGAAACAGTGGTTGCGCCTGTGTCAATATAGGCGCACCCAATACCAGGAACAATCTCGCCGTCTTCTCCCGGGTGAACCAGCGGAGGCTGAGCATATTTGCCTGGCCTAGTGTATGGGTCCGAAATAACGACCCCTCCATCGTAGACTCCCAATGGATCAAAACTGTCTGGCATGACGGTAGCACAATCCAACCAATCACCACCAAGGTCGCCGGCATTATCGCGCTCAAAATCATCCGTAAATATGAAATCAGCTTTAACAATAGGATGCGACTCGCGAGCACCTACCTCATTAGCCGTTAGCGCATACCCGACGCCAAAAATGACCAGGAACAACGCAACAATGACAGGCCGCTGAGTAGTTTCGGCTCCACGACGGGCGCATTGAAACAATTCCAGAGAAAACTTCATACAACCATATCTCCTCACCATCACTTTTGAATACCTATGCTAATATGAGAAAAGAGTGGCTGCAAGCCAAGTGACGCAGCGGACAGGTGCACGATCCTGCCACTTCGTCGGCTAAAGACGGCATACTGCATACATCCTGAACTCGGGCCCACACGATTCACACTGTTGAGTTACTTCGCCCACTTACCAACGAGGGCACGCAAAACGCTATGCCATACGATTTCCCAGTAGTACTCTATTGATTGACCTGTCAAAACTCGGGTTTTCGGCAGTACTGACAATAGCGATATTCCAAAAGCGAAATTTCAAAGAATTATTGAGGCTCATAATGCGCCAAGGCTGGCCAGCAACCCTGCAACTGTCTGTATTCGATGTGCTCGCACCGTCTGAGCCAAAAAATCAAAGCCATTCAAAAGTAACGCCTCCCTGAACCTGCATCTGATCAACAACAAAAGGTCGAAACAACTGCCCATCGCGGGTTCCGCGCCAATCGCCCACAGCCTCATCGTAGGCAAAGTGAAAACCCCCGGAGCGCGCCGCTAGCGATAGCTGCCGTGTTGGTGGCTGACGCCTGAACACCAGTTTTGTTTCATTGTCGAACTCGACGGCGAGCACACTGCCAGACATCTGATCGTCGATATCCGTGTCAACCTGATTCAGGGCCTCTTCTAACGCCTCAAAGGTGTGGTCTACCAACACATTGAATTTTGATTCAGTTATCACAGGACTTGTTCCGCCAAAGTGTGCACAATTCAATAATAAGGGCTGTTCGCGCCGCTTACCAGCGGACGGTATAATTTGCACCACTATAACCTAGAGCAGCGTTATGCCTTATCCACATAACTTCATGCTACCTGCACTTGCCATTGGCGTCTTGCACCGAGTCTAGCCAATGAACTATTTTACGTGTCGTGAGAGCAACCTGTGCGCAAAAAACGTTGCCGTCAGCACGACCGCTGCCACCCACGGTGCCCCTTGCTATATTTATCCCCAATCGGCGCCGAGAATGTCAGGGGATTTTTCGTTATCATCTACTACTTGCTGCACTCACAATAGGCAATCTTTAAAGCATTAATTATGAAAAAAAATAACAGCCCATTGAAAATCATGTATTCGGCCAGGTCAATAATACCGTCACGATTTGCCAATAGTGTACATGTGATGAAAATGTGCCAGGCCTTAGCTGGCGACGGCCATCAGACCACATTAATTGTCCCTCCACGCAGGAAGGGCCGGCTAAGTGGCATTGATGATGTCTATGAGTTCTATGGGGTAGCCCGTAACTTCCGCATTGAAAAAACGTTGTGGCTACCTAAAGTGGGCATCTACATCCATGGTTTTATTTCTGCAGTCAAGGCCAAGTTCGGCGGCACCGATATTTTCTACACCCGCTCTATGGAGATAGCGTTTTTCTCATGCCTGCTTCGTAATAACACTATTTTCGAGACTCATACACCACTAACAGAATTCAAGTATCTAGATCGCTTATTGTTAGCTTTTGTTTTACGTTCTGACAAGGTCAAAACCTTTGTTGTCATTTCAGACGCCTTAAAAAAACTCTTGCTAGAAGCGCACGCCATAAACGCATCTCGCGTTCTAGTGGCCCATGATGGATCCGATATAGCAAAGAATATTACAAATAACGTTAACGAGAGCAACATATCAGTCGGATATGTTGGCCACCTTTATAAGGGGAGGGGCATCGAAGTTATTATACAGGCGGCACAATCTATTCCTGCGGTAAACTTTCACGTGGTCGGTGGAAATCCAGAGGACGTGAAGTATTGGGAGAAAAAATCCAGCGCTATTAAGAATCTAAGGTTCTATGGCTTTGTTTCCCCGCAAAAAGCGGCAGAGATCAGCCTAAACATGGATATTCTTTTAGCCCCCTATCAGGAAACCGTAATGGTTAGCAGCGGGCTTGATACCAGCAAATGGATGTCCCCTCTGAAAATCTTTGAATACATGGCTGCAGGTAAAGCGATTATTTGCTCAGATATTCCTGTGTTACGAGAAGTTCTGGAGCATGAAAGAAACGCCTTATTATGTAAACCTGCTGATCATGGAGCTTGGGTCGCCTCGATAAAACGACTCATTAGCGACCAAGACTTACGTCTATCAATATCCAGCAACGCCTATCAAGATATAAAGACAAAGTATAGCTGGTCAATAAGGGCCAAGAATGTCATCGATAGCATTTTATAATCTTATCAAATTTACGTTACCTGGCCAAAAGTTATGACGAAGCCTATCTTTATCAGTGGAATGCCACGCAGCGGCACCAAGTTACTTAGGGACATACTTAACAACCACTCGAAGGTTTCTATACCGGATTCAGAAACGCACTTTATTCCCGAATTTATTCGCACCTTTGGCCTCGAATATGATTTCAGTAAGGAAAACAATTTTCAGGCGGTACTTCATAGATTTCATTCAACAAAGTTTTATTTAGCCCAACAGAAGCCACGCATCGAAAAAATGAATTTTCGAAATACGAATTCTCCGCTTACCTGGGCTATATTTTTCGAGAGTATTCTTCGCTATTACGGAGTGAAAGATGAGGTGAACGCCCGCTTTGGGGATAAAACACCAGGCTATATTTTACATTTGAGCTTGCTGCAAGAAATATGGCCCGACATAAAAATGGTGCACATCATTAGAGACCCGCGTGATTACAGTGCTTCTGTTCGCCAGGCTTGGGGGATGAGCCTTAGACGAGCCGCCCACAGATGGTCCACTACCATGGCAGCTGCGATAAGGTATCGTCAACAATACCCTGATAATTATCTAGAAATTCACTATGAAGACTTATTGAACGACGCCGATAATGCCATAGAAAAAATTTGTTTATTTATTGGCTGTGACTTGGAAAAAGATTTATCCATCCTTAACCATGCCACCGAAAACCTCGGGGCCGTGAGGGGACATATTGGGTTAGTAAAAAACAATAAAAATAGATATAAAGAAAATTTAACGGGAAAAGAGATACAAGCTGTCGAACGCATTTGTTGTGCGACAGGAAAGACTATGGGCTACTTTAATGATCCCGCACTTAAAGAGCTGAAATTAGGCTCAGGCCGACTACTTCTTCTCAAGCTGTATGATGGCGCTAACGCCCTGCGATTTCATTGCAAAGAAAAAGGCCTCATTAAAGGCCTACGCTACTTTCTAAAGCTTCACCAGGAAGGCGCATTTAGGGGAAAGGCAAAGTAGCGCCAACAACGTCAGCTAGTCGCTGGATAGTCCTTGTTGAAATCTAGTTTTTTTCGACGACCATCTAGCCAGCCCAAAACCAAAACATATAGCCTCAAGAAAGGTGCTGACAAGTGCCTATGCTTCTTCGTTAAGGTTTGTCGATATGGGCGTATGGAATTAGCGCCGGAAACACCAGCCAGAAATACGGCCCCTAATGGCATCATGTCGATGATACGGGGTACAGTGATGCCATCGACTCGGAGCTTCCGAGCGATGCCCTATTTAATGAGGAGATCATTTTATGTCTCGCACGATCGACGGCGTCATGTTGTCTTTAACCATTGTACTGACCATTGTGCTATCCATTGGATGCTTGAATGCACAGGCTCAGACGGGAAAGGTCGTATTCAACGATCCTGACCCCAGCAGGCCTGATGCTATCCTCTGGCGCTTGACGCATGATCCCGCCGTGCGCGATTATGCAAATTATCACAATACGCAGTGCTGGAGTCCGGACGGTCGCTACATCAGCATCAATCGCTGGGCCGACCGCACAAAGAAGAGCGGGGCCGAGATACGTCTCTACGATCTCCACAAGGACGAGGACACGCTGATTGGATTGGGCATTTACCCCCGCTGGGCTAATCGCCATAACTGGCTTTTCTATTCCCAGTATACGGGTAAAGGGGAGCCCTATGCGGAAGGCATCGCAAACCAATGGCTGGATGTGGATACGGGCAAAACGGTCACAATAGGTCACGGCATTGAGTTTCTTGGCGAGACCGATTCTCAAGATCGTTGGCTGTATGGCAATCAGCGTTTTCGGGGCCAGAAGTCCGAACTCATCGCCGTGCGCATGGCTATCAAGGAAAACTCAAAGCCGGAAGTCTTAGGCGACGGCACGGGAAAGCGCCCCCTCCCCAGCCGAAACCACCCTGTCCTCATGATGAGGAATAAGATCGCCAGACAGGGACCGCCTTTCACCCCGAGCCGCACTTGGTCTGATCTTGACGGAGAGAATATGCGCACCGCTACGGTTCTTGTTCAGAGCGGGCATCAAAGCTGGCTTGGCAACGGCGAGTATCACCTCGTGGGGAACCAACATGTCGCCGGCCGCAAATGGAATGAACCTTTCCCCAGCAATCTGCACAGGCTGGCAAATTGTCACTTCAGCGATATAAGTCCCTGCGGATTCAGCGGAAGATGGGCGTGCACTAACGGACGTGTTGCCGACCTCCGATCAGGTGGCAACTGGACTTTCAGTCATGCCCGGTCGCAAATCTGCTTCCCGGAAGACGTCGGGGATGCCTCGGAGCCTTACGATCCAGACCACAAAGGTAGTCCAGACGGTACTAAAGTCTGTTTTGCTAGCAACTACGATATAGAGAAAGGCCACGTCGCTCACATGGCCGTAACGGCCCCAAAGGCAGAGACTGGCAAGTTCGAGGTAACATCCACCAAAGGTTTCCCAGACTCCGGCGACATCACCTACCATCGCGAGGTCATCGGCTACAAGAGCAAAACAGAGACGAGCTTTGTGGGGCTCACACGAGGAAAATATGAAACCAAGACTCTGGGCATAAAAGCGGGCGGCATGCTCACGAGCCTCGATGCCCGGCTCCTGCCAGCGGACAAACGCGACCTGGCCAAATTGCCCCAATATATGACGAAACACTTTGACGAAAAGAATGGTCCCCTCCTCTGGCAGCGTCAGACGGATATCTACGTTGCTATTGTACGTGAGCCAGACGCGCCCCACTTGCGCCTCCACAACGGAGAAATACAGCTCATCCCGGGTGAAAATCACTGGGAGACATTCGGGTACCGGGTCTTCAAAGACGGCAAACCGCTTACAGAAGAGCCCCTTCGCCCCGGGGCAAATGTGAACTTACCCAATGGCGGAATCTACACAGCCATCGCCATCGAATGGAGCGGATTGGAAGGCAAGCCTAGCCAGCCGCTGAAGATTGACAAGGCCGCGAAGCTGGCGGTCTTGAGCGATAAGCCAGAGGACTTCTCCTGGACCAGCGATGTTTGGAAAGTCGCTAAGGCCAACGTTACCAAGAAGAAGGCGCTCGCAGCACCAAAGGCCATGCTAGAAATCGTCCATCTACAAGATGGCGTGATCGCGCTCGAGACCTACAGTAAAGGCACACGCATACGCCGGGACGATTTAGATCATGAGGGCACAGCTCGGCGCAGACAGTACTTCAATGCCGGAGCGCTGACCAAGCGCGAGTATTTCGCCGATGAGGGCATTATTAGCAGTGAACTCTTCGACATGGAAGGTTGGAAAACGGAAGAAACGATCTGGCGCTATACAAACGGTAAGCGAACTCTGCGTCAGCAGTGGTGGTATGAGGAAGGGACGCCGGTCAAGAGGCTTTTGCCTGGCGGAAAGACCTTTGTGAAGGAAGGTGAAAACTGGGTGCGTAAGAAATAAGCGCCATTTTTAGCCCTAGCAAAGAGTATCTACAACGAAACGTCTCATGGGCTAGGTCGCTGTGAGCAATCATTTAAAAATGAACGAATAGGAACTGCCTCCTCAGTGACACGAGTACAGCGTCCGGACAATAGGTACGGCTTTCTCGCAATTGTGTGGGTCACCGCCCAAGGCGACCAGACAATCTAGTAGACCCCCGTTTATATCTCCTATACTTTTTATAATAGCCGATATCGGCATCAATCTGATCCACGGCATCTCCAGCGCCTCGAAGGTGCGTTTTATCAACGCATTGAATTCTGATTTGGTTATCACAGAAATTATTCCGCCAGAGTGTGCACAATTCAATGGTAAGGGCTGTTCGCGCCGCTTACTAGCAGACGGTATAATTTACCCCACTATAAACTGGAGCAGCGTATGCCTCATCCCCATATCTTCATGCTAATTGCACTCATCAGTGGCGTCCTCGGCGGGTGTGGGCAGACAGGGGCGCTATATATGCCGTCCGAGGAAGCCCCACGCCCACCCGCCGCACCCATAGAGGGCGCCGAGCAGAAGAACAAAGCGTCCTGAGCCGAGGCTAACCAATGAACTATTTTACTTATCGTGAGGGCAGCCTGTACGCGGAAAATGTTGCCGTCAGAGCGATCGCTGCCGCCCACGGTACGCCTTGCTATATTTATTCCCGAGCGGCGCTGGAGGATGCCTTCATGGAATACCGACAAGCGCTTGAAGGTGCCAAGCACCTGATTTGCTACGCGGTAAAGGCCAACTCCAATCTAGCGGTACTCAGTATACTGGCTAAACTAGGCGCAGGGTTCGATATTGTCTCCGGTGGTGAACTGGAACGGGTAGTCGCCGCTGGGGGCGATCCATCCAAGGTCGTATTTTCCGGTGTCAGCAAAAAGCCTGAAGAAATGGCGAGGGCGCTGGAACTGGGCATTCATTGCTTTAACCTTGAATCAGCAGCAGAACTGGAAGTGCTTAATAGCGTCGCCGGTCAGCGCGGTCAGATCGCCCCCGTATCCATCAGAGTGAACCCTGATGTGGATGCAAAAACGCATCCCTATATCTCTACCGGCCTACGTGAAAACAAGTTCGGACTGACGATCGATGAGGCGCTGCGGGTATACCAGCACGCCGCACAATTGGATAACGTGCAGATCGTTGGGCTGGATTGTCACATAGGCTCACAACTGACTGAAGTCAGTCCGTTTATCGATGCTCTGCACCGCCTACTGGAACTAGTCGATACGCTGGCGGGGCTGGGCATCATCATTCGCCATCTGGATCTGGGCGGCGGACTGGGCGTACATTACCGCGATGAGGAGCCGCCCTCCATCGCCGAGTACATCGCTGCGATTAGGGAGGTGCTGGGTGACCGCAATGTACAGCTCATGTTTGAGCCCGGACGCTCTATTGCCGCCAACGCAGGCGTGCTGGTCATGCAGGTGGAGTATCTTAAATCTACGCCTGACCATCACTTTGCGCTGGTGGATACGGCGATGAACGATATGCTTCGCCCGGCCCTTTATGAGGCATGGATGGACATCCAGCCCGTAGAGAAAAATACAGAGGGACAACAAGCGCTATGGGATGTGGTAGGCCCTGTGTGTGAAACCGGTGATTTCCTTGGAAAAGGAAGAGAGCTGACACTGGCTCAGGGTGATCTTCTGGCGATGTTTGGCGCCGGTGCCTATGGTTTTACCATGAGTTCCAATTACAACAGTCGTGGTCGCGCTCCAGAAATCATGGTCGACGTTGATCACACACATCTGGTGCGACCCCGGGAAACGCTGGCGGATCTTATCCGTGGCGAAACCGTGTTGCCCGACCAAAGCGCCCCTGACTAATCAGACCACGAGCTTAGAATGCAATTACACTTCACCAAAATGCACGGCGCGGGCAACGACTTTGTCGTGATTGACCTGATCAGCCAGGATTACACGCTCCGCCCGCAAGAGGTGCGCAGGCTGGCGGACCGACATTTGGGTGTGGGTTGCGATCAGGTACTGACCGTGGAGGCGCCGCACAATCCACAGGTGGATTTCCGCTACCGTATCTACAATGCCGACGGCAACGAGGTGCAGCAGTGCGGCAATGGTGCTCGTTGTTTCGCCATCTTCGTCCGCGAAAAGAACCTAACCCGCAAGCGCACTATTAGCGTGGAAACGGCCGCCGGCGTTATTGAACTACGCGTACTCCGTAACTATGAAGTTGAAGTCGATATGGGTGCCCCTGAGTTCGAACCCGAAAAGATTCCCTTCGCGGCTGCCGCCAGACAACAGAGTTACCCCCTTCTAATAGACGATACAGAGCTGGAGATTGGCTCAGTGTCGATGGGGAATCCGCATGCTGTATTGCGGGTTAAGAGCACCAGCGGGAGCGAGATCGAGCGTCTCGGGCCGCTTATCGAGTCACATTCTGACTTCCCACAACAGGTTAACGTCGGTTTCATGCAAATCGTTTCGGAAAAGGAAATCAAGCTGCGCGTCTATGAGCGGAGCGTTGGCGAAACTCTGGCCTGTGGGACGGGCGCCTGTGCCGCGGTTGTTTACGGTATTTCACGCGGCTGGCTGAGTGATTCCGTGACAGTAGCGTTGCCGGGGGGTAAGCTTTCGGTATCGTGGGCCGGCGAAGGCCAGCCGGTAATAATGACAGGGCCCACTGCGGTGGTGTTCGACGGAACCATAAAAATTTGAGTCCTCGTCAGCGGGGCCATTCAGGGTAGGAGAGGTAATAATCATGGCAGCCATCAAAGAACAGAATACAGACGTGCAAAGCGCAGACAGCGAAATTAATGACGAGACTGTGCGTGAATACCTGAAAAACCATGATGATTTTCTGCAGCGCTATCCCGATATGCTGGACTTTCTGCATGTTTCACATGCATCAGGTAGCGCCATATCGCTAGTGGAAAAGCAGGTCAGTGTTATGCGCGAACGCAGCACGGAACTACGCCAACGGCTTAAAGCTCTTTCCGCGAATGCAAAGGACAACGATGCTCTATTTGAGAAAACGCGCGCACTAGTGCTGAAGCTACTGGATGCCAGTTCTGTCGAGGCACTTTACAGCACCTTCATCACATCAATGGCGGCTGACTTTAATGTAGAACACGCAAGTATGATCCTGTACGCTAAAAACGATAACACTGAAGGGTGTCGAACTGCATCCCATGAGAGAGTGAAAAAAGAGATCGGCTCCCTCTTCCGAGGTCACAAGGCCATCTGCGGCACCCTGAGGACGGAGGAACTCATATTTCTCTTTCCGGAAGGAAAGGGGGTCGGTTCGGCCGCCATCATGCCATTGGGATCTACCGAACAGTTAGGACTGATCGCGGTTGGTAGCTCAGACGCCAACCGCTACAACAGCAAGACGGGCACACTCTTTCTCGCTCATATCGCGGACGTTATCGTGAAGCTGCTTCCCAACCTACCCGATACGAACCACTAAGCACATCGTGGTCGAAAACACCGCGCTTGACGCTACACTAAACGAGTCCGCCGCGCGATTTATCACTTATCTGCAAGACGTACGCAGACTTTCGCCTCATACCACTAGCAACTACACGCGCGACTTGCTATCCCTGCAGCGTTACTGCGAAACACACAATAAGGACGCCATGGAGGAACTGGTAGAGGCCGATATTCGCGCATGGGCAAGCCAGCTGCACCGTCGAGGTCTGGCCGGTGGCAGCATTCAGCGCAGCCTCTCCGCCACCCGCTCGTATTTTAACTTTCTCGGGCGTGAAAACGGCGTACTGCGCAATCCCGCGACCAGCGTGCAGGCTCCTCGCAAGCCCCGCAAGCTGCCCAAAACTCTGGATGCAGATCAGGTAGACAAGTACCTGGTCTTCGAGTCAGAAACAGCGGTCGCATGTCGCGACAGCGCAATGGCGGAATTATTTTACTCCTCGGGGCTGCGCCTGGCGGAATTAGCCGCGGTGAATGTCAACGACATAGACCCACAATCCAAACTGTTGACCGTAACCGGCAAGGGTAGAAAAACGCGAACCGTCCCGGTAGGCTCCATAGCACTGCAGACCATTGCGCGCTGGCTGGAACTGCGCCCGTTAGACCCTGCAGAGACGGCCGACCCTGGTGCTCTTTTTACCAGTAATCGCGGCTGCCGCATCAGTGTGCGCAATATTCAGGCTCGACTGAAGCTTCAGGGTCGCAAATCCGGCATGCATCAGGACATACATCCTCACATGTTGCGCCACTCGTTTGCCAGTCACATGCTGGAATCCAGCGGCGACCTGCGAGCCGTCCAAGAGCTACTGGGCCATGCAAACATCTCGACCACACAGATTTACACTCATCTCGACTTTCAGCACCTCGCCAAGGTGTACGATGCATCGCACCCGCGGGCCAAACGCCGCAAAGATAGCTAGGATGACAATTTCCGTCATCACCTTTGATCTAGATAATACCTTATGGGATGTAGAACCTGCTCTCATCAAGGCGGAGCAAGTGCAACAACAGTGGCTACTGCAACACCGCCCCGGCGCTGTGGCCGCTTTTGACCAGGAGGCCCTGTTCGAGTTTAAAAAATCCGTCTGGAAACGCCACCCTGAGCTATTGCACCACGTCAGCCAAATGCGCACCCAAATGCTTTACGAACTCCAGATTGCCGGGGGTTACTCCGAAGAAGATGCACACATCGGCGCGCAACAAGCATTTGACGTGTTTTTAGTAGCGCGGCATAAGGTGGTATTTTACGAGGAAGCCTTGGGTGTTCTGGAACGACTAGCGCAACGCTACACCCTAGGAGCCTTAACTAATGGTAATGCTGACATTTACAAGACCGATGCCGCCGACTATTTTGATTTCGCATTTTCGGCCGAATACATGGGCGCTAGCAAGCCGCATCCCGCCATGTTCCAAGCCGCACTAAAACAAACGGGCGTTGCCGCTGAGCAGATTATTCACGTGGGTGATGATCCTGAACATGATATTCGGGGTGCCCGTGACATGGGCATGCACACGGTATGGGTGAATACTCGACAGAAAACCTGGCCAGATGGGGACAGAGCGGACAGGGAAATCGAGAACCTCCGACAATTACCGAAGGCCATCCTCGACATCAGTGACCATCGATAAAACGTGCGAATTCAGGACTTCAGTATTTTTTTCTTTGTTTGATCGTACTCTTTCTGATTTATCACGCCCTTATCAAGAGCTTCCTTAAGATCCATCAACTGCTGTCCCTGAGTTCCCCTGGCATCAACCTGGGTGGTGGCTCCGCCGCCGCCACACGCGGCTAAACTCATGGTGAGCACTGCAATACTGGAGGCGATAATGAGTTGTTTATACATTGCTTGGTCTTCCTCAAAGTTCATTCTCGTTAGATACATGCTCTCGTTACACAACAATAGCACGCGAAGCGTCATTAACGGACGCCATTATAACGCAGGCTCCTAAGGTATAACAAAAAAAGGGGCCCGAAGGCCCCCAAAAAAACGCATGGTTAAATGCGCCCGCAAAGTCTGTCCTTGCTAGCGGCCGCTGCCGCTGGCGCCAACAAATTCAGGGTAGGCTTCCATGCCGCACTCTGACATATCTACACCCTCGTATTCTTCCTGCTCGCTGACACGGATACCCATGACCGCTTTCAGAATGCCCCAAACTATCAGGCTCGTCCCAAAGACCCAGACAAATATAGTGGCAGCGCCGATAAGCTGGCCGCTAAATGATGAGCCGTCATTGGTAAACGGCACTAGTAGCAGCCCCAACAGACCGACCACGCCGTGTACTGAGATGGCACCAACAGGATCATCAATCTTCAGCTTATCCAATGTGATAATGGCAAACACCACCAACACACCACCAAGACCGCCGAATAATGTAGCCTGCAAAGCGGTGGGGGTAGATGGCTCGGCAGTAATGGCGACCAGCCCGGCTAATGCACCGTTAAGCGCCATAGTCAGATCCGCCTTGCCAAACATAACTTTGGCTAAGACCATGGCCGCGATCAGACCACCCGCCGCCGCCGCATTGGTGTTCATGAAAACCACTGCAACAGCGTTGGCACTGTCAACACTCGCTGTTGCCAGCACAGAGCCGCCATTAAAGCCGAACCAGCCCATCCATAGGACGAAGGTTCCTAACGTTGCCATAGGCATATTGGCGCCGGGGATCGGCTTAATCGAGCCGTCTGCGCCGTACTTGCCTTTTCGTGCTCCCAGCAGAAGCACACCAGCGAGGGCCGCGGACGCGCCGGCCATGTGCACGATGCCAGACCCAGCAAAGTCAGAGAAGCCAAGATCACCCAGTGTGTACATGCCAAAAACCGACTGTCCACCCCAGGTCCAGGAGCCTTCCATCGGGTAGATGAAGGCCGTCATGACAACCGCGAAGGCAAGGAAGGCCCACAATTTCATACGCTCGGCTACAGCACCGGACACGATAGACATTGCCGTAGCGACAAACACTACCTGAAAGAAGAAATCAGCAGAGGGCGCATAAGTGGCTGGCTCTTCTGCACCCGTCACGCCGTTAGACTCGATGTCATTCAAAAACAGAGAGAAGTCACCACCTCCGTACATAATCGCGTAACCGCAGATCATGTACATGGTACATGCCACTGCATACAGTGAGATGTTCTTCAGTAGTATCTCTGTCGTGTTCTTGGAGCGGACCAGGCCTGCCTCCAGCATAGCGAACCCTGCTGCCATCCACATTACGAGTGCACCGCAGATCAGGAAGTAAAATGTATCTAGGGCGTACTGTAGTTCGAAAATATTTTGTTCCATGAGTATAGCTCTCCGCTAACGGTCGTTTAGGGATATGGTTAAATTGCGTCTTCGCCGGTCTCGCCGGTACGAATACGAATCACTTGCTCCAGGTCGGAGACGAATACCTTGCCGTCACCAATTTTGCCGGTATTGGCTGCATTGGTAATGGCTTCGATGGTTTGATCTACAGCACCGCCGGCAACGGCCACCTCAATCTTTATTTTTGGCAGAAAATCGACAACGTATTCCGCCCCACGATAGAGCTCCGTGTGGCCCTTCTGGCGACCAAAACCTTTGACTTCGGTCACAGTAATTCCCTGTACACCAATTTCTGACAGTGCCTCGCGCACGTCGTCCAGTTTGAATGGCTTAACAATAGCCGTAATTAGTTTCATAAAAAATCTCCAGAGTGAGAGCCGACCAGTTTTCTGGTCGGCTCGATGCTGTTACAGGCTTTTGCTGATGCTAAAAACGGCAGTATCGTCGCAGATGCTGGAGTCGAAGCAATCCACATCGTCCAGGTCTGTGCCTACCCAAGCCACCGACAGGTCAACCCCTTTGAACGTATAGCCGAGAGTAACCGAGTAGTCGGCATACGTATCCGTATCGGTTGCGAAGAAACCGGCTTCATCAAAGTCGTTATAGCCCGCGTGTAACCCGATAGAAAAGTCTTCCGCGAAAGTCATGCTGTAGTCGCCGGAATAGTACATGTACTTACCCGTCTCAGCATAAAAGTCGTCAGAATAAATCACACCCACAGACAAATCCTCCCAGGAACCGGTGACGTGAAACTCCCCATAGTCGCCGCTAGGGTTAACGGTGTCACCCGGATACTGGTAATACATATAACCGACATCAACACTGAAATCGGTATCGCCGATAGGACCACCCCATCCGGCATAGTAGTCGATCTCCATCGTTCCAAAGCTGCCGCTACCATCATCAACATCGCCAAAGTCAACCGACGATGCCCACGTTCCTACATAGAAACCAGACTCGAAAGACGCATCCAATCCACCCTGCACAGCGGCGTCTTCACCCGTCTGAGAGATGCCACGGAAACGGTAGTCGGATACCAGTGCCATATTGCCACTGATATCAAAGGCCTGTGCGGACGTTGCGGCTATACCAGCCAAAAGGGTTGAAGTGGCTACTGCGGTTAATAGTTTTTTGTTTTTCATGCTGTCTACTCCTAAAATTTAATGTCAAATTACGCAGTACTAGTCAGGCAGTATCTGGATGCTGCGGGGGGCTTTGCGTCCACCTGACTAGACTGTCAACCGATGTAATGCAGAGTCTGTGCCAAAAAATATATTATTGTTATTTTTCAATAATATATGAAATATATTCTCTTAATATATGCTCATTGGAACCCGTGAAAAGGCCACATTATCGTGCGGCGCACCAATACGGTGCGTGTTTATGCGCTGTGCCCGGTCGGAAAAATGGTCTAGACTTTGGTCGACTCACAATTACGCGCAAAGGTAAGCCCATGGCACTAAAAGCACCCCCACCTCCTTGGGAGCTTCTACAGCAGGTCAGCGAACTGGTCGGCGCTAGCGGCGTTAAGAGTGACGTGAATAAAAGCCTGCGCGCATTGGCACAATCTACATTGTCTCGACTTGATATGGTGAGCCGCGAGGAGTTTGACGCCCAAACTGAAATACTCCAGCGTACCCGTGCCCGCGTGATTTTACTGGAAGCGACATTGGAGGAAATGACCCAAGAACTGGAACACCTGACCCAGAAGTGAATAGCGGGGTTCAGCCAGCGCGCAGGATCCCGTCACAGAAGCAACAATAACACGCTCAAGGAAGAGCCATGGAACTGTCTGTAATTTATAGCCGTGCGCTGTCGGGCATTGACGCCCCTTTGGTAGAAGTAGAAACGCATTTATCCAACGGCCTGCCGGCCTTTAATATCGTTGGCTTGCCAGAGACAGCCGTGCGAGAGAGCAAAGACCGCGTGCGCAGCGCCATCCTCAACTCCCACTTCACCTTCCCTGATCGCCGTATCACGGTAAACCTGGCTCCGGCCGACCTGCCCAAGGAAGGCGGGCGTTTTGATCTGCCGATCGCACTGGGTATTCTCAGTGCCTCTGGGCAAATGCCACAGCACTCTCTTGCACAACATGAATTTCTCGCAGAGTTGGCTCTCGATGGCAGCCTGCGGCCCGTCCCGGGTGTCGTTGCCGCCGCCGTCGCGGCGAGCGGCAAGGGTCGCCAACTGGTCGTTGCCTCCGTATGCGCCTCAGCTGCCGCCATCGTCCCTGGTAGTAGGGTGATTGCCGCGCCAGACATTCTCACACTCTGCGCACACCTCAACGGCAGTGAGAAAATCGCAGCCACGCAGGCCGGCGTCGCCGCTATGGTGCAGGGTCACCCGGATTTGTGCGACGTTGTAGGACAGGAAGGTGCCCGGCGCGCACTGGAAATAGCCGCTGGGGGTGGCCACAACCTTTTACTTTGGGGCCCTCCGGGCACGGGAAAAACGCTTCTTGCCAGTCGCTTGCCCGGCATACTGCCGCCACCTGCCCCGCACGAGATCCTGCTTGGTCTGGCCTTACGCGATATTGACAGCCCTTCTGCCGAGGGCGACTTTGTCTTTCAGCGGCCATTTCGCAATCCACACCACAGCGCCAGCGCTGCGGCTCTAGTCGGTGGCGGCAGCAAGCCGCGTCCGGGAGAAATTTCCCTGGCTCATGGGGGTGTGCTGTTTTTGGACGAATTGCCAGAATTTAGCCGCCACTGCCTCGAAGTCCTTAGGGAACCAATGGAGTCCGGTGAGATCACTCTCGCGCGCGCTAGCCACAGGATCACCTACCCTGCGCGATTTCAGTTAGTCGCCGCAATGAACCCCTGCCCCTGCGGCTACCTCGGCGACCCCGATCGGCCCTGCCGCTGCACACCGGAACAAATCCAGCGCTATCGATCACGGGTGTCAGGGCCGCTGCTGGACCGTATCGACCTCCACGTTCAGGTCAGCCGGTTAACGCCCAGGGAATTATTGGCCCCAGCCACTGTCGGCGAAGCATCTGCGGTGGTCCAAGAGCGGGTCTATCGCTGCCGCGCGCTGCAAGAAGAGCGCCAAGGTAGCCCTAATTCACAGCTGTCTCCCGACAAGTTAGGACGCATTTGCGCACTGGGAGAGGCAGAGAGTAAAAGTCTTATATCGGCCGCAACGCAAATGCACCTATCGGGAAGAGGGTTGCATCGGACACTGCGGGTAGCGCGCACACTCGCGGATCTCGAACAGTCCAAGTCCATCGGTATAGCCCATATCACCGAGGCACTTGCCTACCGCTACTGACACAAGAACGACAGCTGGAACGGGACTGCACCCCGTTGCCTGATGAGCTTTACCCGAAGATTCCATTATGCGAAAATCAGCTATGAACTAATAGTTGTTAGTTTAAGCGACTGCCTAGATAGACTCACTTTGATCGTCGGAGAAACCTGTGGACCAATGCCCTTTCGCCAACCTACTCGACCCGGGCACTTACGCTGAGGGTATGCCCTACGGCAAACTTGCAGAAATCCGCGAATCTGGCCCGGTCGTTAAGCTGGAGGATCCCATCACCGGGGTGCCCTATTGGGTGGTCACTCGGATCGCAGAAATGGATACTGTGTCCAAGAATCCAACACTCTTCTCCTCCGCAGCCCGCTCCGCCTTCCCCATGGAATACGACCAGGACATGGTCGATAACATCCACTGTCACACCATTATTAATATGGATCCGCCTCAACACCAGAAGGTGCGTCGCATTGTGCGCAATGCGTTTACGCCAAAGCGTGTTGAATCCTATGCACCCAAATTCCGCGAGCATGCAAAACGTATCGTCGATGCGGTGGTGAGCAAAGGAGCGTGCGAATTCGTAGAGGAGGTCGCCGCGGAACTGCCATTAATCGGCATTCTGGAACTACTGGGCGTACCGCTTGAAGATCGAAAGCAGTTTTTTGACTGGACCAACACCATGATCTTCGCCGATGACCCGGATATGTCAATTTCCGAGTTAGAGGGACAGCTGGCATCACTGGAGGTCATCCAGTACGCAATGAATCTAGCAGAGAAGCACTGTGATTCCCCCATGGATAACATCACCGGCGCCTTGCTGGATGCAGAGCTAGAGGGCGGACCCATCTCTCAGGATATCTTTGGTTGGATGTTCATCCTTATCTTGGTGGGCGGCAACGAGTCCACCCGCACAGTTATCGCACAAGGCATGCGTCTATTAATGGAACACCCGGATCAGCTGCAGTATTTGGTGGACAATCCGGACAAGATCAGCAACGCCTGTGAGGAAATCCTGCGCTACAACACGGCGTTTATTTCCATGCGTCGCACCGCCACAGAGGACACTGAGCTAGCGGGCCAACAGATCAAAAAAGGCGACAAGATCATCCTGCATTACCACACCGCCAACCACGACGAAGCGGTATTCGGCGACACTGCAACATCATTTGACGTTACCCGCGCCGAACGTATGCCGGACCTTTACAACCAGCTGCGCTCATTCGGTATCGGCCAGCACTTTTGTATCGGCACCCACCTGGCACGATTGGAACTGAACATCATGTTCGAGGAAATCATCCCTCGCCTGCGCAACCCAGAGTTTGTGGGCGATCCAAAGTTCGTCCGGTCATTTTTCGTTAATGCCATGAAGGAGCTGTACATCACCTTCGACCCCTTGCCAGCGAAGGCTATTTGACAGCTTCTCTTTAGGGACGAAAGCCTCTCCATACAACCGCTGTCTGCACTTCAGGCGAATACGTTACTCTGTGCCGCCATGCCCAATAGCAATTGCAGCGGGAAACCAATACCCATAATAGGGCTCAGCATCGGCAAAAATCAGGGCTGCAAACATACCTGATAGTGTTGCATCCACAAGACAAATAAGAAAATTTTGAGCAGCCGTGCGGCCAGTTGAACAAAAAAGCAGAGTGCATGTGCTAATCGGCTACGCAGCAATGGCCTTTTTGTCGATTTAATTCACCAGCACGGCATTTTTCTTTTTACTTTGCCCTTAAAAAAAAGCGAAAATCATCTCCCGTGTTTTTTATGCAAACTGTTCTGAGGAATTCAATGTTTCACATTAACCAATACTTTGATGGCAAGGTCGCTTCCATCGCTTTTCAGACCGCAACACTTCCCGCCTCTGTCGGCGTGATGGCCGTTGGAGAGTTCGAGTTTGCCACCACTCAAAAAGAAACCATGAGCGTTATCAGCGGGGCTCTCACCGTGAGGCTACCCGGCGCAGGAGACTGGGTAACCTACAATGCAGGAGACCACTTTATCGTAGCCGCTAACGAAACGTTCGACGTTCAAGTATCGACAGAGACAGCCTACTTGTGCACGTATGAATAAAATCACTTCTGTAGCGCCAGCGTATTCCGCGGAGACACCCTGACATGAGCGAGTCTTCGGTCATTGAACGGCTCAATGCACACCGGCCCGGCTTTATAGAGATGCTAGGCGGTAAAATTGTGGCTATCGATCAGGAGGAACAATCCTGCAGCTTTGAATTCATGATCAGTACGGACTTTTGTCATTCTATCGACGTGGTGCAAGGCGGATTTATCACGGTAATGCTGGACGCGGCCATGAGCCACGCTGTCTTTGCCTCAGGCGACGATATAAGCGGGCTCTCATCCCTCGACATCAATACCACTTATCTGGAACCTACCCGAGCAGGCTGCCTGCGGGCGGTAGGCAAGATCATCAAATGCAGCTATAAGACCGCCTTTTTAGAGGCTCGACTCTACAACAGCGACGGACTTCTCACTGCCACAGCCAGTTCCGTCGCAAAAGTGGTCAGGAATCGTTAACCGCGTGCCACAACTGAACCTCCGACAACGCGAGGCCGTGCGCTATATCGACGGCCCCCTGCTAGTTCTCGCCGGCGCGGGCAGTGGCAAAACCAGTGTTATCACCCAAAAAATTGCCTATCTAGTGGATACCTGTGGCATCAATGCCCGTCACGTTGCGGCGGTAACCTTTACCAATAAAGCGGCACGCGAGATGAAGGAACGGATAGGCAAACTGTTGCGTGGCAATGCGGCGGAAGGGCTCACGGTCAGCACGTTTCACCAATTAGGTCTGAAGATCATCCGCACCGAGCGCAAGGCGCTAGGGCTTAAATCGGGTTTTTCCATCTTCGATGGGGAGGACACTCGCACCCTGATACGTAATCTACTGATCCAGGAGCACGGTGCCGAGGGCGACCAGGCGAACACCATCGCGCAACGTATCTCCAGTTGGAAAAATGATCGCGTGCTACCAGAACAGGCGCTGGCGAATGCCACCAGTCCAGCGGACATGCTATGTGCACAAGCCTACCTGCGCTACAAACGTGCGCTGAAAGCCTACAATGCGCTTGATTTCGACGACTTGATCCTGCTCCCTACAATACTCTTTGAGCACTCTCCTGCCATTCTGGAAAAGTGGCAGAATCAGATTCACTACCTGTTAGTCGATGAATATCAGGACACCAACTCTAGCCAGTATCTACTGGTAAAACAGCTGATAGGCCTCGGCAGCGGGCTTACGGTAGTAGGAGACGATGACCAATCCATTTATGCCTGGCGCGGTGCCCGGCCCGAGAATCTGGTACAACTGCAAGAGGACTTTCCCGGCCTGAAAGTTGTCAAACTGGAGCAAAACTATCGCTCCACGGCACGCATACTCAAGGCTGCCAATACCCTGATCGCCAATAATCCGCACGTGTTCGACAAACAGCTTTGGAGTGAACTGGGCTACGGTGAACCTATCCGCATTATTCGCTGCAGTGACGAGCAACACGAAGCAGATCAGGTTGTTGCAGAAATTCTTGACCATAAGTTGCGCCGACGCACACGCTTTGGCGACTATGCCATCCTGTATCGAGGTAACCACCAGTCACGCTTGATTGAGTTGGCGCTGCAACAGCAGCAGGTGCCCTACCATCTCAGTGGGGGAACGTCATTCTTCGCCCGCAATGAGGTGAAGGACATCATGGCCTACCTCCGTCTCATCATAAACGAGAACGATGACAACGCTTTTTTGCGTATCGCCAACGTACCCAGACGCAAGCTCGGCACCTCGACACTTGAAGCATTGGGCAATTTCGCGCTCGCCAATCGTTGCAGCCTGAATCAGGCCTGTAGCAGCATTGATTCGAGTCAGGTACCCGAGGCCGGGCTCAAACGCCTGCGCGAGTTTCGGCAGTGGATGGATGGCGTGCGCAGCAGCTGCGACGGCTACGACAGCGTCTCAGGTGTGCGCCAAATGATACGCGACATTGACTACGAGGGCTGGCTTGACCAACTCAGTTCCAGCGAGGACGTGGCAGAACGGCGTATGGGTAATGTCCATTTTTTGATCGACGGCCTGCAGCGGGTTATGTCGAACGAGCAGGTTGCGCTAGATGAGGCGATCTCCCGCCTGGTGCTGCGAGATCTTCTGGAGCAACAAGACGAGGAAGAAAAAGGGCCCGAGAGTGTGCAGCTAATGACGCTGCACGCCGCCAAGGGCTTGGAGTTTCCGCACGTCTACATTATCGGCATGGAGGAGAAACTACTGCCCCACCGAGCGAGTATCGAGGAAGATAACATTGAGGAGGAACGGCGACTGGCCTATGTCGGCATCACTCGAGCGCAACAAACCCTGAGCATGACCATGGCTCTGAAGCGTCGCCAGTTTGGCGAAACCATCAACTGTGAGCCCAGCCGCTTTATCGCCGAATTACCCCAAGATGACCTGCAATGGCAGGGCGGTGGTCAGGACACGCAGGACGCCAATGAGGAGCGCGGCCAAGAAACGTTGGCCGGGCTTAAGGATTTATTCGCCTGAGCAGGTCCTCTTTACTGGCTGCCAGCAACCATGTAGTCCACAGCAGCATACACATCCTCATCAGAACAGCTCATACATCCACCTTTGGCCATCATGCCAGTACCAGGAACACCCCCTACACCCGTGGCATAAAGAGCCGGCATACCCTTGGCAATTCGTCCACTCCAGGCCACGGCATCGCCATATTTAGGCGCACCTGCGGCGCCACTACTGTGACAGGCCATACAAGCTGCGTTGTAAACCGCTTCCCCTGAGCGCGGTTCGGCACTCACTACAGCGGCAGGGGCTGCGGCGCAGGTGTTATCACCTTCCACACAGGATTCGCCCACCGGCTTGATCCGCTCCACTATGGCGTTACGCTGGGCATCGCTCAAATCTGCAGCAAAAGCGCTGCCAGCCAGCAGGGCGACTAAAAAACTAAAAGCTATACGATTCATCACGGCGAGTTCCTCGGTTGGTCAGCGGCGCATTATAGCCACATATGGTCGGTGTTAAAACGTGATGATTGAAACTATTGCCCCAGACAAAAAAGAGCGACACACTAGCACCACTTTGGCGCAGGGCTCTAGTAGGACCCGCTCACCCGTCATCTTTTGCGCAACAAAAAAGGCCACAAATGAAACTCTATACGTATGACCCCGCCCCCAACCCACGGCGCCTCTCCCTATTCCTCAAACTCAAAGGCATTCAGATCGACACACAACAGATCGATATGATGACAGCCGAGCAACTGAATAACAGCTACCGGCAGGTCAACCCAGCATGCACCCTACCAGCCCTAGTGCTAGACGACGGCACAGTGCTGACAGAAGTGATTGGTATGTTCTCTTATCTGGAAGAACTCCATCCCGAGCAACCGCTTATGGGCAGCACACCATTAGAACGGGCCCAAGCTATCAGCTGGTGCCACAGACTGTTTCAAGGCCTGATGGTGGCCATCGCCAGCGCCCTGCGTAACCGCGGCAAACATTTTCACAATCGGGCGCTGCCGGGGCCGCTAGATACCCCCCAAATACCTGAGCTGGCAGAACGCGGTTTAATGCAAATACACCACATTCTGCCGCAACTAGACGCACATCTGGCCTCATCAACCTGGCTGGCAGGTGACAATTTTACGATTGCTGATATTGATCTACTGGTGATGATCGATTTTCTGGCTTGGATAAAAGAATCCATCCCCAACACCTGTCCACACTTGCAAGTCTGGCACCAACGCGCGACTGCCCGGACAGCCTAAAACCCCCTGCGCGGCGCGAATAGACAAGAATTGATGCCGCATATCATGGCCCTTTGCGCTATAAGGGAGTGGGCCTCTGCAGGAAGCGATTTATGCTGCATCAACGCACTCCTGGAAGTCAGCATGAGCGCAGTCGATGGCTCCTGTGCAGTGCGTTTCTCGTTCTGCTAGACGGTTGTCAGCCTGCCGAGCCCGATACACCGCTTGAGGTTTACCTCAGTAGAACAGGCTCAGTCCAATCTATCGCCCTCTCCGACGAACTTAAGGTGCCACCGGTAGTCGTCGATCTGCAACTGCCTATACCCTGGGGGACTCTCGACACGCTCGATCTAGTGAGTCTGAGTGGGTGTAACGTGCAAGCTACCATTGGCAAGCGCAACAGCAGCCTAGGACGGCATGCAAAACCATCACAGCGGCTCCTGCTGGAACTGGAATATTTGCGACTCGCCCCCCACTGTATTGACCTGCTACGCGAACGCCACTGGGCACTGGCGAATGTCCTCGAGGCAGCCTGGCGTCAGCGGCAGTTGCAATTACCCGCGCTCATCTTTAATGCGACGCTGGGCAGCGACGAGTATCGCTCACTCTGGCTAAACCCGGGAGTCCCCGCGGCCTATCCCCCTGTGAGCCACTCTGCGGCCGTGTCTGCGCTAAACCGCATCAACCGGCATGTCTGCCGTTGGTTGAGTGGCGATTACCAGGCGCAGAATCGTGACTTCGAGGTATCGCTTAGCGAAGTCGCCGGGGGCGGCGCAGGCGCCCTACTAAACGCACTTTTGACGCACAGCAGTGTTTTATTCGCCGCTGGCCCGCCAACTGAAAGCCTGCAATCACGACTGACACCCGTCAAAACTCTGGAAACGCATCTCGCTACCATCCTACCACTGCAATATCGCTATTGGATGGATGACCGAAATGATCGAGTGACAGAAGCCGCCTCTACTCAGCACCACCAGCCGCTTGCACACTTACCATCACCCTGCCCCATAAATTAACCCTCTTCATGCCCAAAAGACTGCGAATTGGTTACACTGGAGTCACAATCGCAACGACATGCGCCCACCTCTACTGGAGATTCTAATGATCAATTCCTCTCTGAACATATTGCGAGCACTGACTGTAGTTTCAGTCAGCATCTTATTGGCCGCCTGCGCTAGCGGCCCACCCAAGCCAACCGTAGATTACAAAGCCGATTACGACTTTAGTGCGGTGAAAACAATCGCTTTTTATCGAACCTCTGGCGAAGTCTTGGGTGATAACCCGATGCAGCTGAGCGACATACAGCGCGACCGTATCGACGAGGCGCTATCCTATGCACTGACCAACCGAGGCTTTCAGATGGTGACAGATGCGTCCAGTGCTGATCTTTTACTCAGTTGGACTTTGGACACGCAGAACAAAACTGACGTGCGCACCTATCAGACTCCCACGATGGGTATGGGTATGGGTATGGGATACGGTGGATATTACGGGGGCTATAATCGCTATAGTGCATACAATTGCTGGAACTGCAGCCCAACCCGCACTGAGGTCTCGGTACAAAACTACACGCAGGGCACGTTCATCGTCGACATGATAGACCCCGAGCTGAAAAAATCGGTATGGCGTGGTGTGACTCAATCGCGCCTCAAAGGCCAGCACAGCGAAGACCAAGGTAAATACAATGCCGCCGCTACGGCGATTTTTGCTGCCTTCCCTCCCGAATGATATTGCAGAGACAATAGAGCGCGACCGCATAGCTAATGATGCCGGCGGCAACCGGTGACGTCTACAGGTGCTGATGGAGCGATTCTAGCAATTTCGCCCCGTTAAGTTGACATTATCTGCGCGACATTTTACATTCATCTTCTCCTCAAAGCAGATACCGTAAATTTAAGACTCTCTATTTTAACTGTGCCTAATAATGTCATCCATGAAGTGAATTTATGTCAAACGTTATTTTAGTGTGTGCCCGGGGTGACAATAAAAACCCTTATTCAATAGATGATATAACAAAAATTTCGGACAGATTGACACCCGACAATATCCGACCAAGGGAGCCATATGCAGCTAACGAAAAAGAAGTGCTGCTGGGCGTATTTAATGGCCACAAATCAGATAACGTATTTAAAGCAAATACCTACGCAGGGAATCTTCTAGAGCCTAGCGAAGACTGGCATCATATTGGATCTGCCAAGCCCGACGGGTCCTATGCCTTGTTTCGCTCTGACGCAGATAGTGTCGAGCTTGTGACGGACATTCTTGCCTCAAGAACCATCTGGTATATAAAAACAAATGCGTTATTTATTGCCTCAACATCCCAGCGCGCTATCGTGTTTTTTCTTCGCAGTTTTCAGCCTGATAAACGACCCTACTCATGGATGTTAGCAAACGGCACTCTTGGCCCGGGTTTTTCGTGGGATAAACGCATACAGTCTCTACTGCCGGATTCATGTCTTACCCTGTGCAGATCGTCATGGGATATCACTATTTCAACTGAATCTCCGGTTTTTAAAAGTGTCGACTTACCCGTTGAGGAGCATCGTGAGATATTAAAACAGGCGATGGAAGATACTTTTAGTGCAATGGAGCTTAATCCTGCTGAGTGGGTTCTGCCGTTGTCTGGAGGCTATGATAGCCGTCTTATTTTAATGTTGTTAAAAAATAAAAAGAACATGCGCTGTTTTACGATAGCGCCAGATCAGACGCATAAAAAGGGCACTGGCTATATAGCAAAAAAATTGGCAAAATTTTATGGCCTGGAGATCGAGCTTGTAAGGCGTGGGCAGCTGTCAAAAGATCCACTCAGCAAGGTATTTAACAGATATCTAGTGGCAGGCGAAGGCAGGACAGATGGTATCTCCGGCTATTATGATGGCTTTGATCTATGGAAGTCTCTTCATGACAATAATTGTCATGGCGTTGTAAGAGGCGATGAGATTTTCGGCTGGAAGCCCGTTTCAAGCTTTAAAGATGTCGTCGACCTCCTTGGTGTCGATTTTTTTTCTGATTATGAAAACTTGCCTGCACCTGAGACGTTTGGGCTTGACAAGATGTCATGGCCGCCGCACTTAAAACCTAATGATGGAGATACGCCCAGACTCTGGTATAACAAGATTTACCAGCTATTCAGGGTCCCCTATGTGCTGTCAGCAAGAACTGATTGCAAAAGTTCTTATGTCGAAGTGATTAATCCGTTACTGTCGAAAAAGGTTGTGATTGCTGCAAGGAGAATACCTGATTACTTGCAAGATGATAAGAAGTTGTTCGTAAGCATTGTCACTGAGCTAAGCCCAAACATACCTTTTCATAGTAGCGTGAGTCACGCGCATGATAAGACATTTAAAAACCTTGAAAAAGGAAGATTGGTTGACCAGATAAGTACGCGAGAAGGCATAAATATCATAAGAAGCGAGCTTGACTCGAAGCATGCGAGAAGACTGCTGTCTGACACGCTAATTGATTTTTTACTGGATGGAGTTAGGGTGAAAGAAACATTATCAAAAAGAGTCCTGATTAACTTGAAACATTTTATTAGGGCTGCTGCTCCCGCAACCGTGACTTCGAGCACAAAATCAATCTTATTCGAAAAAAAGTCATTAAAAAAGAATATTGATATAAATAAGATGGCATTTAGGGCTTATATCATTGTCGCCATGCACAGAATGCTCGAGTCTGACGCATCAGCATTGTAAAAATAACAACACATTTGACTGTCTTACTTTGTCAGTGAAACTAGGCATTGCATAAAGCCGCGGGCTTCAGCCGCCAATGCGACACGTTGAATTTTGACGGGTAGTAGACGAAGGAAGGGAGAGTGGCGGGCAGGTTGGTCTGACAGCACCCTTCAGATTGACTCGATTACAGACTTGCCATTGCGAACAAGAACGAACGGACCAGGCGTTTCGGGGCCTGCCCCCTCACGTAACCGCCGCTCTAGCTCCTGCAACACGGCTCGAGTGATGTGCGGGAGTTGGTCCATTTCCTGCGCCTTTGACAGCCCCACCCAGTGCAAATCTAACAGCTCTCCCGAACCCTGCGGTCGCTCATGTACCTCTCCTTGAATATGTTCCGCATCAACCATAAAAAAGCGGGCATCAAATCGACGATCGCGGTAAGGCGGCGTAATGGCCCGGGCAATAAGGTGCAGGACATCCAATCGTGGATTGACATCGTGCTGCAGAAAATCAGCCCAGTGTCGCGAGCGAGTTTTAATCGTGTGTGTATGGGGCTCTCCAACGATCAGCCCTGTCTCCTCGTAGGTCTCCCGAATTGCAGCTAATGCGAGCGCACGCGCCCGGACTTCGGAGCAACCTCGGCGCAGACGTTTCATCACTTGCGGGTGCAAATCGTGCGGCGGCACAATGCGGCTATCCGCCGGATCCACCTTGCCACCGGGGAAAACAAATTTATTCGGCATGAATTTATGGCTCGCGGCACGCTTGCCCATTAGCACACGTGGCTCCTTGCCGCCGCCACGCACAATAATCAGAGTGGCCGCATCCTTAGGGCGCACCGCCCGCGTTGTATTGCGTAACTCATCAGGGGAAACGTAACTGGTATCACGCTGCTCATTGCAGTTCATTCATCTTCCTTATTACTCAACCGGAAACAACCCAAACACACCCCCAAATATACCTTAGGTGAAAGAGACCTTACCCGGCGCTGGCTATTTTTAATTTTTGACCTGGCTGGATCGCCTTGTTAACAGAAAGCGCATTCCATGCTGCCAGTTGTTGCGTGGAAACCTTGAACCGCCGCGCAATGCTCCACAAAGAGTCGCCACTTCGAATAACATACTCGCGCGCCTGTAACTGACCACCGACGATGCTCGCGACCGACGAAGGTTGGCCCTGCTTATAGCCCGGCAAGCGTAGAGATTTACCCGCGCGGATAGAGTGATTGCGTAAGCCATTGAGGGCCATCAAGTTTGATACAGAAGTCCCGTAGCGCTGGGCTATGGACGACAAGGAATCACCCGGAGCGACGCGATGCATGCGGTCTGGCTTCTGCTGACTGAAATAGGCATTCGAGGGCAAGGACGCCACCGTCTTCTCCAACGGTCTATTGAGTTGCGCCTTGGGCACCCGCAAAGGATAACCCTGGGGAATATATTTATCCCCACTCCATACCGGCTCCAGCAGCGCCGGATTGTAGCGTTTTAGCTGATCAAGACTAATATCGGCAGCGTGGGCCAACGCACTGGCTGAAATGTAATCCGGCAACGTAACAACATCAAAAGACGTGGGTGACTCCCATGCTACTTTGCGGAAATAGCGCCCGGGATCACTGTCAATCTGCAGCGCTGCAAGAAATGAGGCGTAAAAGTTGCGCGAGGCAAAACCGAAGGAGGGACTCTTATATTTGCGAACAATAACGCCGATGTCCTTGGTGCCCAATATCTTTGCGGCACGCCTCATTCCGCCCGCACCATGATTATAACTGGTCAGCGCCAATGGCCAAGTGCCCGTAATTTTATAATTGGTCTTGAGTAGCCTGGCCGCGCCTTCAGTTGCGATGAAAGGGTCCATGCGCTCATCCATCACATTATCCACCCGCATATACTGACGTGCGGTGGCAGGCATAAATTGCCACATCCCCGCCGCTGCTACCTTAGAGTACGCGCGGGGATTAAAGGAGGACTCCACATGGGGCAGCACCCCCAATTCCAGCGGCAAATCATGGTGGATTAGAACTTCGCGGATATGCTGTTTCCATCGTCCAGAACGGGCTAGTCCGGCGAGAAAACGGTCCGATTGACCCAGTTGGAAACGAACCCGCTGAGCTGCGAGGGCAAAGGTCTCAGAGGACGTTTCTAGCGGCCAGGCGGCAAGCACCTCTGTTTCAGTGGCGCTGAAAGCGCTGAGTTTACCCTGGCCGAGGCTGTTCAGTGCGTTCCTGACACGCTGGGTCGCGGCGGCAATCTGCTGGTCTCGTTGGCGCCTAGTGAGCGCAGGCGAAACACTAACTGTCTGGTAGATAACGGACAGATTTTCATCGTCATGGATGAATCCCTGCTGAGTAGAAATTTGGGTATAGACCTTCACCCAAAAACTGACGGCTGGCTCTAACGCTGGGGGTCGGGGAAAGGTTGACGCACTGACATTGAGAGACGCGAATAACAAAAGAGTCGCGAAAATGACTGCTCGAACCATATATTGTAGCCTTGACAATGAGCTGTAGCGTGAGTTTATACCAGAGTTTTTTCAACCTGTAACCATCGACCTTCTATTTGGAGTCAGCCGAGGCCTATTCGTTCACCACACTGGTCTATTTTTTTGCAGAGCGGTGTCACGGATACCCACTGTTTTGGCGGCTCTGGCCATTGAGTTGCCGTTGCCATAGGGCGAATCCTGGCTAAGCTCAGACGCACCTGACCCAGAAAATACTTGCGTTCTCGTCAGGCAGGAATAAAATTGCGCCGACGTTATAGCAATAGACATCTTATGTCATCGAATGCTCAGTCCTGCGCCTGAGGTTCCGTTGGTCTCCAGCGGTAGTTTACGGCTGAACTGGAGAGAAAAAATAATGGTGCTTTGTGCTGAGACCAACCGGCTTTCCCGAAGCCTAACTCCCTCATCTAGTGAGCCTGATTGGCTGAGGCTATTACTGTCTGCAGAATACTTCTTTATCTGACTCCTTAGACTCTGGTTTGGCGTCAGCGGCATTATCAGCACAGTGTCTACCGCGGCAGACATCATGCAACCGCGGGTCATTGCCCGTAGCAACTGTATAAGACGAGATACAACTTATGCCCAAAGAGCGCCCCACTATCACATCAGCTCCAGCCACGCCTGCAGGCTGGAGCAGCGAGCGCAGCGCCGAACTCTATGGCATCAACACCTGGGGCGCCGGATACTTTGATCTTTCAGAGCAGGGCGAAGCACAGGTGAACGTAGATTTCGGAGAGCATCAGGTCGCTGTCTCTATTATGGATATTGTCTTGGGCATGCGCGCGAGGGGACTGCACATGCCGGCGGTGCTGCGTATCCGCAACCTGCTTGATCACCGCATCAAGCTCTTGAATGAATCTTTTGCACAGGCCATAGAACAAGGCGGCTACCAGAATACGTACCGCGGCGTATTTCCTATCAAGGTCAACCAGCAGTGCCACGTTATCGAAGAAATAGCCGACTACGGGCGCCGTTATCACCACGGCTTTGAAGCAGGCAGTAAAGCGGAGCTGATTATCGCACTGTCGCAGCTGAAGGATCACGACAGCCTGATTGTGTGCAATGGCTACAAAGATGCCGAGTTTATCGATCTGGGACTCTATGCCAGACAAATGGGTATTGCCTGTTTCTTTGTGCTGGAATCCATCACCGAATTGCCACTCGTGCTTGAGCGCAGCCGGATACTGGGCGTCGAGCCGCTCATTGGTGTGCGTATCAAAAATAGCGTCGCAGTTGATGGTCACTGGAGCCAGGACAGTGGAGATCGCTCTATATTTGGACTGTCCACAGATTCACTGATCAGTATTGTGGATAATCTACGCGACGCTGGGATGCTGCACTGCCTACAGCTATTACATTGTCATCTAGGCTCCCAGATTCCCAATATTCGCAATGTCCGCAGCGGGGTACTAGATGCCTGCCGTTTTTACGCTGGTCTGGTCGAGGAAGGCGCGCCGATGGGTTATCTCGATTTAGGCGGCGGCCTCGCAGTAGACTACGAGGGCGCGCGCACCAACAGCACTCACAGCATGAACTACCAGCTGCACGAATACTGCACTAATATTGTAGAGAGCATTTGTGAGACCTTCGATCCACTCGGCATTGCACATCCTGTCATTATCACCGAATCCGGTCGTGCCACCGTTGCCTATTCATCGATGTTGCTGTTTAACATACTCGATGTGCGCACCAGCAGTCCTGGACCGATCGCTGACAATCTGCCGGTGGATTGCAACGAAACGCTGGTCAACCTTCAGTCGGCACTCAACACAGTGTGCGCAGACAACTTTCAGGAAAGCTATAACGATGCTCTGTTCTATCGAGACGAGTTACGTGAAGAATTCCACCATGGTCAGGCTACTCTGCGGGAGAGGGCATTGGGAGAAAACCTCTACTTGGCCGTATTGCAGAAGGTCGCAGCGATACTTCCTCAATTGAACAGGGTGCCACCTGAGCTCGAGAATCTACCCGAATTATTGTCAGACATCTATTATGGCAACTTCAGCCTGTTCCAGTCACTTCCAGACATATGGGCAATTGATCAAGTGTTTCCCATTATGCCGATTCATCGGCTCAACGAGCAGCCCACTCGGTCGGCGGTATTGGCCGACTTAACCTGTGACTGTGATGGCAAGATAGACCACTTCTCCACCCCGGAAGGAATCAGCCGGACACTCAGCTTGCATGCATTAAGGCCAGACGAAGATTACTACCTTAGCGTGTTTCTTGTGGGCGCCTACCAGGAAACGCTCGGGGACTTACACAACCTGTTCGGCGATACCAACGTGGTCAACGTTGCCATTGATCCCGACGGCACATTCGAGTTTGAGCGTGAATTCCACGGTGACAGTATCTCTGATGTTCTCAGTTATGTTGAGTATGAACCCAAACAGATGCAGGAGAAGTTTCGCTTAGTGGCAGAAGATGCCGTGCGCAGCGGTAAAATAACCATCGCCCAACGTCAGGCGATTTTACGGGCTTTTAAGGAAAGCCTGCACGGGTATACTTATTTTGAGCATGAATAGAACAGATGAAGACGGGGGAGAGGACAATGTCTAAAGTGATGATCATCGGGGCGGGTGGTGTTGGCGGCGTAGTGGCGCACAAGTGCGCGCAGTTGAGTGAGGTGTTTACCGAAATCGTTCTAGCCAGCCGCACCGAGTCGAAATGCAAGACGATTGCCGCCCAGCTGAGTCGGCCCATCCGCACAGCACAGGTGGATGCCGACAATGTGCCCGCATTGGTCAACCTGCTACGGCAAGAAAAACCAGAACTGGTCATCAACGTGGCGCTACCCTATCAGGACCTGACCATTATGGACGCCTGCCTTGAAGCCGGAGTCCACTACCTGGATACGGCTAACTACGAGCCGATCGATACCGCCCAATTTGAGTATCGATGGCAGTGGGATTACCAGCAACGTTTTGTGGACGCAGGATTGACCGCCTTGTTAGGCAGCGGGTTCGACCCCGGCGCGACCAATGTCTTTACCGCCTATATCGCCAAGCACTACTTCGATGAAATTCATGAACTCGACATCATCGATGTCAACGGCGGTGACCACGGCCATCCCTTTGCCACCAACTTCAATCCTGAGATTAATATTCGCGAAGTGTCTGCGCAATGTCGCCACTGGGAAAACGGGGAGTTTATAACGACCAAAGCCATGTCAAAAAAAGCGCGTTATCGCTGCCCGGATGACGTTGGCACATTCAATATTTATCGGATGTATCACGAGGAACTGGAGTCACTCAGCAAGCACTTCCCCAGCCTCAAGCGCGCCCAGTTCTGGATGAGCTTTTCCGACAACTACCTGAAACACCTGCAAGTGCTGGAAAATGTCGGTATGACTAGCATTGCGCCTGTGGAATACCAAGGTCAATCCATAGTACCCATTCAATTTTTGGCGCACCTACTGCCCGAGCCCTCTACTTTGGGGGCACGCACCAAAGGCAAAACGTGCATCGGTTGTATCGTACGCGGAGTCAAAGAAGGTAAAGAAAAGGTCATGTATATCTACAATATCAGTGACCACCAGCGCTGCTATGAGGAGGTTCAGTCACAGGCTATTTCCTACACTACTGGGGTCCCCGCAGTCATTGGCGCCAAAATGATACTGGAAGGTAAGTGGCGCGAACCCGGCGTCTGGAATATAGAGCAGTGCGACCCCGACCCATTTATGGACGACATGAATCGTTATGGACTGCCGTGGAAGGTGGTGGAGCTGGATCCAAATTTCCAACTGGACATCGTCGAGAACTAGCGTAACGGAGAGAGCCTTGCAATTCACGGACTTTGAAAAACTGGATCTCAATAGGCTGCCATCACCCTGCTTCGTGGTTGATGAAGTCGCCGTAGAACGCAACTTGAAAATTCTCGCACAGTTGGCAGAAGACAGCGGAGCAAAGGTGTTATCCGCATTGAAAGCTTTTTCTATGTGGCGTCTGGCGCCGCTCGTATCCAGCTATCTCAGTGGCACCTGCGCCAGCGGCCTACATGAGGCTCGCCTGGGGCGAGAATATTACGCAGGCGAAGTTCATGTCTTTAGCGCTGCCTATACCGAAGACGACCTAAAAGAAATTCTCGCTATCGCTGATCATGTGGTGTTTAACAGCTGCGCGCAGTGGCGCCGCTTTCGGCCACTCGCATTGGAGGCCAGAACCCGCCGGCCGGGACTACAATTTGGCCTGCGCATCAATCCTCAGCACTCCGAAGGGGACGTTCCAATCTACGACCCTTGTGCTCCAGGTTCCCGACTGGGCATTCCGTTATCGGAATTGGATGCCAATGAACTTGAGCACATCAGTGGCCTGCACTTCCATACGCTGTGCGAGCAGGATTTTCCTCCGCTGCAGCGAACACTGCGGGCGGTAGAAGAACAATTCGGGCACCTGCTGGCCGACCTACAGTGGGTCAACTTTGGTGGAGGGCATCACATCACGCTGCCGGGCTACCAGAGGGACGAGCTGACCGCCTGTATCCGTGAATTCTCGAGCCGATATGACGTACAGGTTTATCTTGAGCCTGGCGAGGCTGTTGCTATTGGCACCGGGGTTTTGGTCACTGAAGTGCTGGACCTAAGCTGGAACCAACTGGATCAGGCCATTGTTGATACCTCTGCAACCTGTCACATGCCGGACCTGCTGGAAATGCCTTACCGCGCGGATATTCTAGGTGCATCGGAGCCGCAAGAACTCGAACATACTTACCGCCTGGGCGGCCTGACGTGCCTAGCCGGCGATGTCATGGGCGACTACAGCTTCTCCGAGCCGCTGCAGGTCGGGCAACGCCTCATGTTCGGCGATATGTCCCACTACACGATGGTCAAAACCAGCACCTTCAACGGCACCAAGTTGCCCGCCATTGCGCTATGGAATTCGGCAACTGACGCACTTGAGATTGTGCGTGAGTTTGGCTATGAGGCGTTTAAGGGGCGCCTGTCCTGACACACTCAATAGGCCTGTAAACCGTATTATGAGAGAAATTCGCTGACATTTGCGGCATTGTTGAGGATAATAAAGGCCCTGTTGAAGAGGATATTCGTAATATGCAGCGTCCCATCTGGCTTTTATCTTTGGATTCAGACACGTTCCCCGCGGCCCCCATGACCACGGGCGGCCTCAAGGCTTATTATCATGAGTTTGGCAAAAACAGCGCTCAGACGGACATCCAGCTGGTGCATTTTGTTAATCATCCCGAGCGTATTTCTCAGTGGCTCGAACAATGGCAGAAAGAGGAGCTCCCTCGCGCGCAGGCAGCCGCAGCTCAGGGCATGCAGCCGGTAATGGGGTTTTCCGTGTATACGTGGAACGCTGCAGAGTTTCTCGATCTGATGCGAGAAGTCAAAGACCTGTGTCCTGAAATATTGATTGTTGTCGGCGGCCCTCACGTGCAAAAAGCCAGTGATTATCTGTTTTCAGAGGCGGTGGACATTGTCGTCATGGGCGAGGGTGAAGCAACCTTTACCGATTTCCTGGATGCGTCGGGTCCTGAGCAGTGGCCTGACGTTGCCGGCCTGGCTTTTGTTCAAAAGGGCGAGTTGGTGATGACGCCGGAGCGGCCACGTTTTCGCAATCTCAATCTGTTGCCGTCAGCCCTTGACGTCATCAGCTTACTGGACGATGAAGGTAATCCGTATGACTGCATCGCCTACGAAACCAGTCGTGGCTGCCCCTACAAGTGCGCCTTTTGCGAATGGGGAACCGGCGCTATTGGCACCAAAATGTTGTCCTTTTCTGTGGACCGGATACGCCACGACTGGAATTTCATTGTCGATGCCGGCATCAAGAACATCTGGCTGACCGATTCCAATTTTGGCGCATTACGCGAGGATGTAGAGAAGGCAAAGGCGTTGTGCGAGATAAAGCAACGGACCGGCCTCCCTCATACCTTTGCGACCTCCTGGTCCAAAAAACACGGCCCACGATCACAGGAAATTGTGTTGTTGCTGCATGAAAATAACTTACTCCCGCATTACCATCTAGCGTTGCAAACCTTAACGCCGCTGGCGCTGGAGTTATGCCACCGCACCAATATGGACGCCAACAAATACGAGCCCATTGCGCGCGAGATGGCGAAAGCCCGCGTGCCGATTGCCTGTGAACTGATCTGGGGGTTGATCGGTGACAATCTGGCCAGCTTTGAGACCAATCTCGATCGGCTCTTTGCAGTCTTTCCTACCATTAATATTTTCGGGTACACCCTGCTGCCCGGCACCGAATTCTACGACAAGCGTGAGGAATATCAGATAGAAACTCTGCCGGTCGCGGGTTACGGCAAGGCCAAGGGGGAGTACGTCGTGGGGTGCATGAGTTTCCCTATTGAAGAGGGTCTGGAAGGCTACTTCCTGATCACCGCGCATTTGTTAATGAGTCGTGGTTACATGATGCCACTCACCCTGCGCTATCTTGCCTTGAGTGAGGCCGTGCCGGTGGCGGGGATGATGCGTTCCATGCTGCACGCCTTGTGTGCCGAATTCAGCGAAGAAATTCCCGGCCTCAATGCCGCTGACAAGATGGGGGTGTATGAATTTCGTGAGGAGCTATTTGTTACCTCATTTACGTATCCCGAGCGCACCTATCAATGCGTGCAGCGCCTAGCATTACAGTGGATTGAAGATCACATGGACAACAAGCTGGAAGCGGCAAGCTTAAAGCATCGCGTCACTCAGTTGCTAGAACTGGATCAGGCCTTTGCACCTCACACGGGAGCCACCCGCGACATTACGGCCCACTTCACTTTTGATGCTGATAAGGTGATGGACACATTGGAAGGCATGGATCTTCCCGCTGCGGCTTTGTTTGCTGACCAGCCCACTGAAATCGGAATCCATATTCCTGGCGGCGTCGGTGACATCATCAAGGATCCGGATGGTGGCGTATGGATTCACGCGGAGCGATCTACCAGCAAAGACGAGCACGCTGCAAAATTACAACCAGTGACGGTTCAGGCTTTAGCACTGCCGGCCTGAAGCGCTGATCACCACAGCAGATAGAATCGTTCCAATGGTAGCGCGGACCGATCTGCGGCCTGTGTCAATAAATGAGCCAGGCCGACTTTTGTGAGCTGATTTTCCAGACATCTATTGCAGCATATCCAGCGCCATTGCCTCAGCAACCTTGATGCCATCTATAGCCGCTGACAATATGCCGCCCGCATAACCGGCGCCCTCCCCAGCCGGGTATAGACCACGAGTATTTTTACTCTGGCAGTCCTCGCCACGCCTAATACAAATAGGAGATGAGCTTCGGGTTTCAATGCCGGTCAGTACCGCGTCTGACATCGCAAAGCCTTTTATTTGTCTGTCAAACGCCGGAATTGCCTCACGAATGGCAGCAATCGCAAATTCTGGTAATGCCTCGGATAAGTCAGTCAATGTGACTCCCGGCTGATAGGATGGCACCACACCACCTAACGCTTGCGATGGCCGACCCTGAAGAAAATCACCGACCAGCTGTGCCGGAGCATTATAATTCTCACCGCCCATTTTATAAGCGAGCGATTCCAGTTCGCGCTGCAGGTCAATACCCGCAAAAATATTGCCCGGGTAATCTTCATCCGGGTTTATGCCGACGACAATCGCTGAATTGGCATTGCGCTCGTTACGTGAATACTGTGACATTCCATTAGTCACTACACGACCCTCTTCCGAGGTCGCTGCAACAACGGTACCGCCTGGACACATACAAAAGCTGTATACGGTGCGGCCATTATCACAATGATGTACCAGCTTGTAATCTGCTGCCCCCAATATCGCATTGCCAGCGTATTCACCAAAACGTGCCTGATCAATTATCGACTGCGGATGCTCAATACGAAAGCCTATGGAGAACGGCTTGGATTCTATGTACACCCCTTGGTCCAGCAACATTTGAAAGGTGTCGCGAGCGCTATGTCCTATTGCTAGTACAATGTGTCTACTCAATAGCGTTTCACCACTGCCAGTGGTCAGCCCGGTTACTTGGCCAGCGCCATCACTGTCTTGTTCGCGCAACAGTGATTCCACTTTCACCCCAAAACGCACCTCGCCTCCCAAGCGAATGATTTCTGCACGCATCTTTTCCACCATTGTTACCAACTTGAAGGTGCCGATATGTGGCTTGCTCACAAACAAAATTTCATTCGGTGCGCCAGCCTTCACAAATTCGGACAGCACTTTGCGGCCTAAATGACGGCGGTCTTTAACCTGACTATAAAGCTTACCGTCTGAAAATGTGCCGGCGCCGCCCTCACCAAACTGGACATTAGATTCGGTATTGAGCTTACGCTTGCGCCACATTGCCCAGGTATCCTTCGTGCGCTGACGCACTTCGCGCCCCCGCTCCAGCACAATCGGCTTGAGGCCCATCTGGGCAAGCAGCAGAGCGGTCAAAATCCCACAGGGACCAAATCCAACAATGATAGGCCGCTGCTGCTCGGCCTGCGGGAAATGCGGACCAGCCTGCGCGACGAAACGATAATGCGTGTCCGGACTCGGGCCAACACGAGAGTCATTTTTAAACCGCTCTAACAGCTTGTGCTCTTGTGCAGAGCGCAGATCGACATCTAATTGGTAAATTAACAAGATGTTGGCTTTTTTACGCGCGTCATAACTGCGTTTGAAAATGCTAAAACTGCAGATATCTTCCTCACTGATGCCCAATCGCTCGGCGATAGCCGCCGTCAGATCATCAGCGCCATGATCGAGCGAGAGTTTAATTTCATTTAGTCTGAGCATAGCAGCAGGTTTACTTCATTAAGTTTTGGCTGAACATCAGCGACTAAAATACAGTGATTCTCTCGCATATCGGTGACTGAAAACAAGTCGCCGCTGCGTGCCGAGGCCGGTCTCTACGGGCGCGACTTAAGCGGTAATATCATCATCTCAAATACATTATTGACCGCTAAACATACTGTCCTGCACAAAAACCAGAAGACCAGGCCCATTGGAAGTTGTATCCTCCTAAATGGCCACTCACATCTAATACCTCTCCGATAAAGAATAGGCCATCATGACCCCCGGCCTCCATGGTCCGGGAACTCAGTCCTACCGTATCCACGCCCCCCAGAGTAACCTCTGCCGTACGGTAACCTTCCGTGCCTGAGGGTTTCAATATCCAACTACCCAATAGCGCGGCAAGCTCGGTCAGCCTTCTGTCACTGTAGTCCGCCAGCTTCCGCTCTGCATCATTTGACCACCAGAGCGTTTGTAATTCGGCCACTAGCGCTTTTGGCAATTTTTGCGCCAACAGGCTACGCAGCAAGCTATGGCCCTGATCGCGCTTTGACTGCAGCAACCACTGGCTGATATCGAGGCTGGGTAGTAGGTTGATCGAGACTGTGTTGCCAGGGTACCAGTAATTGGAAATTTGCAGTATCACCGGGCCACTGACACCCCGATGGGTGAATAACAAATTTTCAGTAAAGGACTGGCCGTTACAGTGAACCTCCACTTCCAATGCCACGCCAGACAATCGCTCACAGATTGACTTCATGGCGTCACTGAACATCAGCGGCACCAGTCCGGCGCGGCGCTCGGTCAATGGTAATGAAAACTGCGCGGCGATGTCATAACCGATACCACTGCCGCCCAGCGTGGGTATGGAAAGTGCTCCGGTGGCCACCACCAGCGATTGGCAAACGACGGAGCGATTAGATTTTTCTGTATCTGGCCCCTGATCAAAAGACACAGAAAAACGACCGGTTGAATCACCCGCGGCCTCAATGGACCCGACCCCACACCGAGAGGAGACCGTCACCCCTGCTTTATCGCATTCCTGCAATAGCATCGTGAGAATATCCTGAGCCGAATTCTGACAAAACAGCTGTCCGTGTGCGCGCTCTTCGTAGTCGATACCGTAGCGCTCAACCAAGGCAATAAAGTCCCATTGCGTATAGCGGCTCAGAGCTGACTTACAAAAGTGTGGATTGCCAGAAACAAAGTGCTCCGGCTGGACAACGCGATTAGTGAAGTTGCAGCGGCCACCGCCGGACATAAGAATCTTTTTACCCACCTTATTGGCTTTTTCCAACACCAAAACGCGACGGCCGCGCGCGCCAGCGACCGCAGCACAGAATAATCCCGCCGCGCCAGCGCCGAGAATAACGACATCGTAGTGTTCTATTCGTTCGTGCAAGAATTTCTCATCGACTGAAACGTGAACCGCAATTGAATAACCTTCTGAATATACCCGCCATCGCGACTGAACTAATTGTTGTGTGATAGGCTCAGTCTCTACCGGCCCACATTGGACTATTGGCTATGCAAAACAATATTATTGACGCTATCGGCATGTTGGGCGCATTAATGGTGGTACTGGCCTACTATTTATTGCAGCTCGAGCGGATTGATCCTAAAAGCCTTAGCTACAATTTGATAAATCTGGCGGGCGGTATCTTTCTCTTTTTTAGTCTGTGCTTCAACTTTAATCTTGCCAGTTTGGTGATTGAAGTTTTCTGGATAGGTGCTTCAATGATTGGCCTGTGGAAATACTGGCGCCGACCCGCAGTGAGCGATCATTCCACCAATTGATAGCAAGGCTGATATTTCTCCTGATCCAACTTCATTCGTTTCTGCCTCACCAGCATCTGCAACAGTCGATCCATGCTGGATAGAAATTTCTTGTCACCCGACAGCTGGTAGGGACCGTGCAGGCGCACTTGTTCAATGCCGAATGCCTTCACGTTACCAGCCACCAGGCCCGAAAATACACGACGCAGCGCACTGGCTAATTCATGCTTGGGCAAGTGGGCATCAAGCTGCAATGCCGCCATCGCGTCGTGTGTAGGAACAAAGGGCTCCTGCAGATCGGGCGAGATCACCAGTTCCCAGTTGAAATAGTATGCCTGCTGCGTAGCGCGACGTTTTGCATGCACGTCATCGTTGGCCGAACGGATAGCGCGGCCAACGTCTTCCGCGCCGCCCACGATAACACGATAGTGGCGACGCACGTCCTCGCCCAGGCAATCGACCAGAAATCGCTCCAGTTCCTCAAAGTACTCGCGGCAGGATTCTGGCCCGGCGAAGACCAGTGGAATGGCTTGATTGTTGTCTGGGTGCATTAGGATGCTAAGCAGGTAGAGAACCTCTTCAACGGTTCCTACTCCTCCGGGAAACACGATAATAGAGTGTGCAAGCCGGACAAAAGCTTCCAGGCGTTTCTCAATATCTGGCATGATCACCAACTCATTGACGATAGCGTTAGGTGATTCAGAAGCGATGATGCCCGGTTCGCTGATCCCGATGTAACGGCCGCTCTTGATATGCTGCTTGGCATGCCCTACCGCAGCGCCCTTCATCGGCCCTTTCATTGCGCCAATACCACAACCGGTCACAATATCCAGCCCACGCAGGCCTAGTTGATAGCCTATGTGTTTAGCATAGTCATACTCTTGACGAGGAATAGAGTGCCCGCCCCAACACACCACTATTTGGGGTGACTGGTCAGGTCGCACGACACGGGCATTGCGCAGGATGCGAAATACCGTGTCGGTAATCTGGGCAGAACTGGGCAGCTTGGGCTGGGCCGCCGTTATTTTAAAATCGGTATACACAATATCGCGCAGTGCGGAAAACAAATGCTCTTGGATACCACGGATCATTTTGCCATCGACAAACGACTGGGGTGGCGCATTAAACAGCTCTAACCTAAGACCACGCGGCTGCGGGATCAGGCGAACATCAAAGTCGGCGTAGTCGGTCAGAAGTTCTTCGGCATCATCCTTCACACTGTCGGTGTTCAGAATTGCCAGGGCACAGTGTCGAAACAACGCCAACAAATCGCCGCCGCTACTCGTGAGCCCCTCGACATCTGTTCTAGAAAGAAGGTTTAGCGACTTAAGGGGATTCACAATGACATGAGTGATTTTTTCCATGGCGTGAATCTGGTACTCACTAATAATAAAATTTTACAACTACAGGAACCCCATCAATACATGATGAGGTTCCTGTGCTTCTAACATCACCAGATCAAGAAGACGGTAAGTCATCTTCCTGACGATATTAACTTTCGCAGAACGCACGCATTTTCTTGTAAGCGATATCAGTCTGCTCCGTCGTTGCGGCTTTGAGCAGCTCTTGCTTCGCCGCCAAACAATCAGACGACTCTCGCACGGTTTCTGCGTTCATCGAACTATAGGCGGGATGCGAGGCGGGAGTTGAACACAATACTGAAGAAACGCGTCTGATATTGGCATGCGTACCCTGCTCCACAGAAACGCAGTCTCCTATCCGAACATCCTGATTTTCCAACACGATATCAATCGTACTATTATTGACCAGACGCACGGTAAATCGCTCCGCAGTGCCGGCGGTTTCCTTGGCGACAAGAGCACCCAGTCCAGCGCCAGCGGCAGCTCCAGCTACCTGCGACGCACTTGAGTGTCCGCTCGTTGCCAGCAGCCCAAGGGCGCCTCCAAGTATAGAGCTTGCACCATAACTAGGCGCCATCGCCACCTGCTGGACGTTCTCGACAATGCCGTACTGCACAGAAATGACCTGATTGCGACTCGAACCGGTTCCGGGGGTTGTACTAGCGCAGCCGGCCAAAGCGACCATTAGGGCGGTGGACAATACTGCAATTACTTTGATAGTCATAACGTGTGCGTCCTATTAAGAGGGAGGGTGTAAACAGTCAAACATTATCGGTTAAGTATGGCAAATCTTGTTGTCGCAGTCACCCAATTGCAATCAGACGTCGGTTAGGCCGCATTCACATGAAGGTACTTTTGCGGGTCTGATGCCACCGTGATCCTGTGAAGCAAGCGATCGTAGCCATCGTAACCGCCGTTGGCCTTATGTAACAGGCTACGATTGTCCCAGATCACAAACATATTTTCCTGCCATTTATGGCTGTACTGGAACTCTTCCCGCGTTTGCCATTGATGCAACTCCAACAGCAAAGACAAAGCGTCGTCGTCTGTCATGCCTTCCACGCCTACAATATAGCCAAGGCAACCCAGCACCGCCTCATGACCGCTTTCCGGGTGTTGCAAGATAAACGGGTGGCCGCGGACGTCCCGGGCATCCTCAGAATAACGAATAGCCATGCTGCGCCCTGCGGCTCTATCCTTCTCTCCGTACATACCATCGGGAGCATAAGCTCCTGCGGCGGAATGCAGTGCTATGCGTCCCTCAATTTTTGCGCGCAATGCTGGAGACATTTCTGCCAAAGCCTTTTGCTGATTGATAAACCCAGTGTCTCCGCCGATTGGCGGAATGACCCGACTGTACAGGCAGGTCCCGATCGGTGGCTCTTGCATAAAACTCCAGTCGGAATGCCAGTTTTCCGCGAACAGAGGGGCTTTTTCGTCCGCCTTTCGCGTCAAGGCCACAACGTGTTCACTCCCCTCCATTGGTTCGAAATAGGGCTCACTGCCAAACACCCCAAGGCTTTGAACGATCTGTTCTAGATCTGCGTTCGTCAGCGTCTGGTCGGGGAAAGCGAGAACATGATGCTCCAGCCAGGCCGA
>ERZ888423.428-NODE-428-length-43142-cov-11.147144_pt1 | contig 43142 bp, 38 predicted proteins | sample MGYA00520523_ERZ888423 | MGnify/ENA primary metagenome ERZ888423 (study PRJEB32303, sample SAMEA104408611) | aquatic metagenome | biome: Brackish water; feature: Pelagic; material: water | place: Baltic Sea | collected 2014-06-08T10:24:00 | depth 30,27 m ... | reverse complement strand
TGCCTTCACACGGCAGGGGTCACAGGTTCAATCCCTGTCGCGCCCACCATCTTGCACAAATGCCATATCGGGGACTTATCGGGCTCGCGGCCATCGCCCGGCGCGGCAGCCATATCCGCCGAATTCCTGCTGGTTTGAGACGACATGAGCGGACTGTCCCGAAACGCCCGATTCGAACGCTCCCCGGCCGCGCTGGCCGAGGGCGTGCGCGCCGGCGATCGGGCGATGATCGGGCGGGCGATCACGCTCGTCGAAAGCCGCAGCGCCCGCCGGCGCGCGGAAGCCCAGGTCATGTTACGGATCCTGAACGCCGATGCGGGCCAGGCCTATCGGGTCGGCGTCACGGGCGTGCCGGGCGTCGGCAAAAGCACCTTCATCGAAGCGCTTGGCCAGATGCTGATCGCGGCGGGGCATCGGGTGGCGGTGCTGGCGGTCGATCCCACATCCTCGCGGACCCATGGCAGCATCCTTGGCGACAAGACGCGGATGGCCGCACTGGCGGCGGACACAGCCGCGTTCATTCGGCCGTCGCCATCCTCGGGCACGCTTGGCGGCGTCGCCCGCGCCACCCGCGAAACCATGATCGTCATGGAAGCGGCAGGCTATGACGTCGTCCTGGTCGAGACCGTCGGCGTCGGCCAGTCCGAAACCGCTGTCGCCGAGATGACCGACTTCTTCCTGGCGCTGATGCTGCCGGGCGCCGGCGACGAGTTGCAAGGCATCAAGAAGGGCCTGCTGGAGATCGCGGACATGATCGCCGTCAACAAGGCGGACGGCGACAATGCGGCCCGCGCCGAGGCCGCACGGCGGGAATACAAGGCGGCCCTCCACATCATGGTTCCAGCCTCGCCCGATTGGTCGCCGCCGGTCGTCCTGTGCAGCGGCCTCCGCAACCAGGGCCTCGACGCGCTTTGGGCCGAGATCGAGCGCCATCAGGCGATCATGCGCGCCAGCGGCGCCTTCGACCGCCGCCGACAGGCGCAGCAGGTCGGCTGGATGCGGTCAATGCTGGACGAGCGGCTGCTTCGGGGCCATCTCGGCTCAAAGGCTGCGGCGGAGAGCGTCAAGGCTGCGGCGGCGGCAGTGCTGGCGGGCGATCTGACGGCGCCGCAGGGCGTCGAGCAGGTGCTCGGCGCCATCGGCCTTGCGGCGGATTTCGGCGAGGTTTAGCCGAATTGCTCCGCCCGCTTGCCGCTTCCCGGTTCGGCGCTTCCGGGCTAGCCTGTAGCGATGGATCGCCGTTCGGCGCCGCCGCCGACAACCTGCATGCGATGGAGGTCTGGTAATGGAGACGCATCAGATAGCCGTTGAAAGCATCTATGTGCCGGCGAAGCGCCGCCGCACCGTGGATGAAGCCAAGGTCGAGGATCTGGCCGCAAGCGTCATGGAGGACGGCGTCAAGGTGCCGCTTCAGGTGCGCCAGGACGGCGAGCGGATCGTGCTGGTCGAAGGCCTGCACCGATTGGAAGCCGCGAAGGCGCTCGGCGAAGCGACAGTGCCGTGCATTTATGTGGGCGCGAAGCGGTTTTAATCGCCTGAACGTCAGTCGCTTTCCGATTTTCCGGCGGCGCGCGCCTTGGCGACCGGCTCGCCCTCGTCCCAGGGGAAGACGATCCAGGTGTCCTGGCTGACTTGGGTCACATAGGTGTCGACGACCGAAAGCCCGGCAGGCTTGGCATAGACGGTCGCGATATGGGCCTTCGGCAACATGGATTTCACCAGGCGCGCCGTCTCGCCGGAATCGACGAGGTCGTCGATCACCAGCAGGCCGGTCCCGTCGCCGTCCAGGCCCTTCAGCACGTCGATCTGGCCGCGCACGCTGGCGACGCCCTCCTCATTCTCCCGGTATGAAACGATGCAGACCGTATCGATCCTGCGGATGTCCAGTTCGCGCGCGATGATCGCTGCCGGCGCGAGGCCGCCGCGCGCGATCGCGACGATGCCGTCGAACGGCCCAAGCGCCGCAAGCCGCCAGGCCAGCGCCCGAGCGTCCCGGTGCAGGTCGCTCCAGGAGACGGGGAAGAAATGTTCGGGCATGGCGAGGAACCTGGGTTCAGGGGCAGGAGACTGCCAACCTTAGATCAACCCGTCCCGCAGCGGAATCGGCAATTGGCGGAAAAGCGCCGATCGATCGCAATAGCGGCGCCAAGCAGTCAGCCGAGCCTGCGCCGGTACAAGGCGATCAGCCGTTCCCAATGGCGTTCGGCGGCCGGCCGGTCGTAGCACCAGCGGCCGGGAAAGGCGTAGCCATGGTGGACGTCCGGATAAAGCTCCAGTTCGCCCTCGGCGCCCGATGCGGCAAGCAGGCCCTGCAGCGTTTCGACCATGTCGAGCGGGGCCAGATCGTCATATTCGGCGCAGGCGATATAGAGTTCGCCCTTGGCCTTGCCGAGGTTGCTGTGCGGGCTTTCCTCGGCGTCGCTGACCAGCCAGGTGCCGTAGAACGAGGCGGCGGCGGCGATCCGCTTCGGAAAGCGGGCGGCGGCGGCGAGCGCATAGGGGCCGCTCATGCAATAGCCGTGGGCGCCGACGGGGCCGTCGGACAGGCCCGGTTCGGCGTCGATATGGGCCAAAAGCGCGTCGATGTCGTCCATCACCGGCGGGATGGTCATTTTCGTGCGGATGGCGCGCATGCGGCCATGTTCCGGGCTGCCGTGACTGAGCACGGAACTGTCGAATTTCGTATCCCGTCCGGCGCGGTAGTAAAGGTTCGGGACCAGAACGCCATAACCCGCCGTCGCAAGACGGCGGGCCATGTCGTGCAGTTCCTCGCGAATGCCCGGCGCATCCATCAGCAACAGGACGGCCGGGGCAGGCGCGCCGCGCTCCGGCCGGCAGATGAAAGTCTCCATCTGCCCGCCGGGCCGCGCGATATCGACGATCGCTTCGATCAATTCAGGGCTTCCACCTGGGCGCGGAGGGGATCGGCATCCGGGTTCTGCGCCTTGTTTTCCCGGACAATGCCAATTGGCGTCACGGGCTTGCCGTAATAGCCTTCGTTCCAGTCATTGCGTCGGGCGACGACTGCGCCTTCAAGCGAAGCGCCGACAAACAGGCCCTGGTTCAAGGAATAGACATAGATATCCGCGCCGCCCGCGGTCGTGGTCGAGGCCTCGGCCCCAGCGCCGACAGGACCGGCCGCGGCGCTAAGATCGGCGCCGAGCTTCACCTGATCGTTCAGGATCGCGTCCACGCCATTCTGGGTCATGACCAGCAGCACGGCTTCCGACGACTGGCCGCCGATCTGCAGGCCGAAACTGACTGACCCCATCGTGTAGAACGCCGGATAACTCCAGGCATCGTTGGCGTAGCGAGCCATCAGAACGCCCGATCCGCCTTCGCCGCCGATGAAGAAAGCGCCCTTGATGATGTTCGGGAAAATCATGACGCCCTTGGCGCGCTTCATCAGGTCGCGAACGCGCGGACCGTTCTCCTGGTCGCGGAGCACGCGCTTCAGGGTGATCTCGCTCTTGGCGACGATATCTTCGGCCTCAGGCGAGGCTGCGTATGCCGGCGCGGCGGCAAATCCCACGGCGACGGCGAGTGCGAGGGCAAGTGTGCGAACCATGGTTCGATATCCTCCTGGTTTCAAATTCGTTCATAAACCGCCCTCCGAGGTAGGCTGCAAATGCGGCCAGATCGTGGCGATTCCTGGCGGACGCGCCATGCTTCATCAGACAGAGGGCGGCCCACTTATCCACCTTTTAACGAACCCGCCAAACCGCGGGCTGATTTAGATTATGGCCAGCCGCCCCAGAATGGCGGCGTTCGACCGGATGCCGAGATGCAGGCAGGCCTGCTCGAATTTTTCGTTCGGACTGTGCATGCGATCGTCGTCCAGGCCGAAGCCGATCAGCAGCGAGTCCAGGTTCAGCAGCCGCTGCATCGAGCCGACGACGGGGATCGATCCGCCGCAGCCCATCAGGGCGGGCGCAACCCCGAATATATCGGTCAGCCCTTGCTCGGCCGCCTTGAAATAGGCGGTGTCGGTCGCCGCTTTCAGCCCAGGCGACCGGCCGAAGAAGCGGAAGCTCAGCTTCGCATCCTTGGGCGCATGGGCCTTGAAAAACGTCTCGATCCCAGCCGCGACCTGCATCGGATCCTGGTTCGGCACGAGCCGGCAGGAGAGTTTGCAGGAGGCTTTGGCCGCGATTACAGTCTTCGAGCCTTCGCCTGTATAACCGCCCCAGATGCCGTTGACGTCCGCCGTCGGGCGGGACCACATCCGCTCAAGGGGCGAGCGCCCGGCTTCGCCGTGCGGCACTGTCAGCCCGACGCTCGCGAGAAATGCGGCCTCATCGAAGCCAAGCCCGGCCCAGTTCGCCTTGACCTCGGCCGGCGGCTCCTCAACAGCATCGTAGAATCCGGGGATCTGGACGCGGCCCTGGTCGTCATGGAGCCGGCCGATGATGCCGGCAAGCGCGTTGATCGGGTTAAGGACCGCGCCGCCATACATGCCGGAATGCAGGTCGTGGCTTGGGCCTTCGAGGGTGATCTCGACATAGCACATGCCGCGCAGCAGCCAGGTGATCGCCGGCTTCGTCATGCTCCACATCGGCGTATCGCAGACAATCGCGACATCGGCCCGGGACAGTTCCTCCTGGTTCGCGATCAGGAACGGCTCCAGGCTCGGGCTGCCGGTCTCCTCCTCGCCTTCCAGCAGCACGGTGACCTCGCAGGGCGGCGCGCCGTGGACGGTTTTCCAGGCGCGGAGCGCCTCGATCCAGGTCATGACCTGGCCTTTGTCGTCGACCGCGCCGCGGGCGACGATGCGCTTGCCGCGTTCGGCGTCGATCAACTGCGGCTCGAACGGCGGCGCGTCCCAAAGCTCCAGCGGCTCCGCCGGCTGCACGTCGTAATGGCCGTAATAGAGGACATGGGGCGCCCGCTTGACGCCGTCGGCGTTCGGGCCGGGATGATGGGCGACCACCATCGGATGGCCGGGCGTCTGACGCTTGCCGGCGCTGAAATCCAGGCCCTCAAGCTCCCGGACGCACCAGTCGGCCGCGCGCTCGACATCCGGCTTGTAGGCCGGATCGGTCGAGATCGAGGGGATCGAAAGCAGGTCGAAAAGGCGTTTCAAGGAACCGTCCAGGTCGGCGTCGACCTGGTCCAGGACGGCGGCGACGGGGAGGTCTGTCATCGACTGAGCGCTTTCAAGCCGCGGTCCAGCCCTTCGACCGTCAGGGGGTACATCCGGTTGGTCATCAATTCCTTGATGATCTGGGTGGAGGGCGTGTGGTCCCACCGTTGTTCCGGCCGCGGGTTCAGCCAGATCGCATCGGGCCAATGGTCGAGCATCCGCGAAATCCAGAGCGCGCCGGGCTCTTCGTTCCAATGCTCGACCGATCCGCCCTTGTAGGTAATTTCATAGGGGCTCATGAAAGCGTCCCCGACGAAGATCGCCTTGTAGTCGGTCGGGTACTTGTTGATGACGTCGATGGTCGGCGCCCGCTCGTCGAACCGGCGGCGATTGTCCTTCCAGAGGCCTTCATAGACGCAGTTGTGAAAGTAGTAGAACTCCAGGTTCTTGAATTCCGTCCGAGAGGCTGAAAACAGCTCCTCGCAGACCCGGATGTGATCGTCCATGGAGCCGCCGACGTCGAAGAACATCAGCACCTTGACGCGGTTCGTCCGTTCCGGCCGCATCACGATGTCCAGCAAGCCGGCGTTCTTCGCGGTGCGGTCGATCGTTTCCTTCAGATCGAACTCGTCTTCGGCGCCGGTGCGCGCGAACTGCCGGAGCCGGCGCAGCGCCAACTGGATGTTGCGGATGCCGAGTTGCAGGTTGTCGTCGTAGTTCTTGTACTCGCGCTTTTCCCAGACCTTAAGCGCTTTGCCCTGGCGGCGCTTCTTCTGGCCGATGGCGACGCCTTCTGGGTTGAAGCCGCCGGTCCCGAACGGCGAGGTGCCGCCGGTGCCGATCCATTTATTGCCGCCGTGATGCTCGCCCTTTTGCTCTTCCAGGCGCTTCTTCAGCTCCTCCATCACCTTTTCCCAGCCGCCCATGGCCTCGATCTGGGCCTTGTCGGCGTCGGACAGCAGGAGTTCGGCTTGCTTCGCCAGCCATTCTTCCGGAATGTCGGCGCCGAAGAAGTGCTCGCCGACTTCCTGGACGCCCTTGAAGAATTCGCCAAAGACCCGGTCGTAGCGGTCGAAATATTTCTCGTCCTTCACCAGGGCCGAGCGGGACAGATAATAAAAATTATCGACGCTCATGCCGGCGACGTGCGCGTTCATCGCCTCCAGCAGCATCAGATATTCCCGGATCGAGGCGGGGACCTTGGCAGCCTTCACCTTCATATAGAAGTCGATAAACATGGGCTTTGCCCCTTAGCCGCGTTCGCGCCGGCTCATGAAGACCAGCCGTTCGACCATGTGCACGTCCTGCTCGTTTTTCAACAGGGCGCCGTATAGCGGCGGGATCGCGCTGGAGGCGTCCTTGCCCTTGATGCTCTCCGGGGGAATGTCCTCGGCCAACAGCAGCTTCAGCCAGTCCAGCAGTTCCGATGTGGACGGCTTCTTCTTGACGCCGGGAATTTCCCGCAGCCCGAAAAACGATTCCATCGCCGCGGTCAGCAGGTCTTTCTTGATGTCCGGGAAATGAACGTTGACGATATCCGCCATCGTCTCCTTGTCGGGGAACTGGATGTAGTGGAAGAAACAACGGCGCAGGAATGCGTCGGGCAGTTCCTTTTCGTTGTTCGACGTGATGATCACGATGGGGCGCAGCTTCGCCTTCACGGTCTGGTTCGTCTCGTAGACATAGAACTCCATGCGATCGAGCTCCTGCAGGAGATCGTTCGGGAATTCGATGTCGGCCTTGTCGATTTCGTCGATCAGCAGCACGACGCGCTTGTCCGCGTCGAACGCTTCCCAAAGCTTGCCGCGATTGATGTAGTTGCTGATATCCTTGACTTTATCGTCGCCGAACTGGCTGTCCCTGAGGCGCGAAACCGCGTCATATTCATACAGGCCGTGCTGCGCCTTGGTCGTCGATTTGACGTGCCATGTGATCAGGTCCAAGCCCAGGGCTTCCGCGACCTCATAGGCCAGCACGGTTTTGCCGGTGCCGGGCTCGCCCTTGATCAGGAGGGGACGCTCCAGAATGATCGAAGCGTTGACGGCGAGCATCAGATCATCGGTTGCGACGTAGGAGTCGGAGCCTTCAAAACGCATGTCTTGCGAAACCTTTATTCAGGGATGGGAGAATTGTGTCTGCACATTCAAGGCCGAACGGTAGCCAGCCCAGCGCCGCCGTGCAAGCTGCGACTTGGCGGGCGCGCGGTCAAACGCTATGTCCCTAGATCGACCTGCCATTTGGCGGAGCTGCCAAAAGCTGGATCGGTCGCGCCCTCCGACGCCTGAAAGCATGTCATGACCCAATCAGCCGCCTTGCTCGACCGTCTCGCCGATCTCGTCGCCCGGGCGCGCCGCGCCGGCGCCGATGGGGCCGACGCCCTTGTCGCCGAAAGCCGCAGCCTGGAGGTCGCTTGCCGCATGGGCAAGCGGGAAACCCTCGAACGGGCGGAAAGCCTGGATCTTGGTCTGCGGGTTTTCGTCGGCGACCGGCAGGCGTCGGTCGCGACGGGCGACCTTTCGCTCCGAACCCTGGATGCCCTGGTCGAGCGGGCGGTCGCCATGGCGAAAGCCGCGCCGCCCGATCCGCTGGCGTTCCTGGCGCCGGCTGCCATGCTGGCGCAAACCTTCCCCGATCTCGATCTGGTCGACCCAGGCGAGCCGACCCCGGAGCAACTGGGCGCTCTCGCCCTTGCGGCCGAAGCGGCGGCGCTGGATGTCGCGGGCGTCGGGAATTCCGAGGGCGGCGGCGCGAGTTGGGGCGTCACGGCGATCGCGCTCGCGACCTCGAATGGCTTCGCGGGGTCCTATGCGCGCACCGGCGCTTCGTTCTCCACGACCGCGATCGCCAAGCGCGACGGCGTCATGGAGCGGGACTACGACTACAGTTCCGCCACCCATCTGGCCGACCTGGCGGACCCTGCCGTCATTGGCCGGAGCGCGGGCGAGCGGGCGGTGCGGCGGCTTGGCGCGCGCCGGGTGAAATCCCAGGCCGTGCCGGTCGTCTTCGAGCAACGGCTGGCGGGCGGTCTCGTGCGCAGCTTTGCGGGCGCGATCAACGGCGCTGCGATCGCCCGCGGCGTTTCCTATCTGAAAGACAAGCTGGGGCAGCCGGTGTTCGGGCCGGGCGTGCAGATCGTCGACGATCCGCTCCGGACGCGCGGCATGGCCTCGAAGCCGTTCGACGGGGAAGGCTTGCCCGCGCGCGCCCTCAATCTGATCGAAGACGGCGTGCTGACGACCTGGACGCTTGACCTCAGGGCGGCGGCGAAGCTCGGCCTCACGAGCAATGGGCGGGCCAGCCGCGGCATTGGCTCGAACCCCAGTCCCGGCGTCACCAACCTGGATATGCAGCCGGGCGCGCTGTCGCCGGAAGCATTGATCGGCGATATCCGGTCGGGCCTGTTCATCACCGAACTGATCGGCCATGGCGGCGATATGGCGACCGGCGACTATAGCCGCGGCGCCTCTGGCTACTGGATCGAGAACGGCGCGCTCGCGTATCCGGTGAATGAGCTGACCATCGCCGGAAATCTGAAGGACATGTTCCTTGCGCTGACGCCGGCGAACGACCTGATCCGGCGCGGCAGCGTCAACGCGCCGACCGTGCGCATCGACGGCATGACCGTCGCCGGGCAATAGCGCCAGACTTGGACCGCCTGAGACGATAACAGCCGCCAGGACCTGCGTCCTGGCGGCTGCTGCTCTCGCTGCAAGGCGGCGGCGAGTGGTAGGCGCAGGTTGAACTAGAAGGTCAGCGCGAGACCGCCGATGACCGCGACGCCGTCGGTCTTCACGCCAGCCGTTTCCTGTTCGCCGTAGAAGATCGAGCCGACGGCGGAAACGCCTGGCCCGAGAACGTATGAGCCGCCAAGTTCGAAGGCGTTCGAGTCCGAATCGGCACCCTTGTCTTCGCCGTAGATATAGCCAAGCGAGACGCTGAACGGACCGGCGTCATAGAGCGCGCCGATGCCGAAGCTTTCGATGTCGCCCGCGACGGAATCATTCAGGTCATTGTAAGCGCCCGCGACCGTGAAGCCGCCGTAGCCGAGGCTCAGGCCGAATGCAAGATTTTCCGGCGCTTCGCCGGCGGCGGCGGCGTCATCGCCGTAGTGCATGTAGCCTGCCGAGGCGCCGAGCGTGAAATCGCCGAATTCGTGGTCGAAGTTCACGGCGACGCCAAAGGCGTCGTCGCGCGTCGCGTCGTTATTGTTGGCGGGCGCGTCGATATCTTCCTGCAACTGCGGCACATAGCTGACGCCAAGCTGGAAGCCCGCGAAGCGCGGCGTGAAATAGCTGACCTTCTCGGAGGAGTCTTCGTCCGCCGCGAAGTTGTTGGCGGTGTTTATCAGGAAGCCGTTCATGCCGGCGATCCAGTTCGGCAGGTCGCCCGAGTCGAGGCCAGCGCCGGCGCTCGGCACGGTGATCGACATCAGATACGGCGCGGAATTTTCCGAGCCCATGACGAGCCGGCCGAAGCTGCCTTCGACGAACAGGAACTGCTGGTCGATCTGGTCGCCGTCCGTCTTAGCTTCGAGCTGCACGCTCACGCCGACGGTCAGGCCGTTGTCGAGCGCGATCTCGGGCGCGAATTCGATTTCGCCGTCGCTCTGCTGGTCGAAGCCCTGATTGTTTGCGGGACCGTCGGTATAGCCGAACCATTGCTCCATGAAACCGCCCACGGTCATTTCGAACTGGGCGGCCTGGGCCGGGCTGACGGCGAACTGCGTCGCAGCCGCCAGGAAAGTTGATGCGAGTAGCGCCCGCTTTATGTGCATGAGTGATCTTCCCAGTAGGTCAATGAACGCGCCGATTGCGCGCGTGTTTCCGGATTACGACGAATTTTTGTGCCGTCAACAAAAAATTCATCGCGCCGCAACATTTCGTTGAGAATTTCACGCAGATGCAAAAAAAGCAGGCTAAAGATCAAAGTATATGCTTGGTTTTGCGTAAAAAATCGCCATTACGCAGGCGCCCAAAATTGAGGCGCCAAGCGCCCGTTTCTTAGGCTGAAAGCGCCATCCGCGCCGCCAGCACGTTGCGCAGAATTTCGCTCGACCCGCCGCCGATCGGACCGAGGCGCGCTTCCCGGAACAGGCGCTGCATCTCGCCCTCGACATAGCCCGCCCCGCCCATGACCTGCATGGCGAGGTCGGCGACCTTGTAATTGTTTTCGGTCGCGATGAGCTTCGCGGTCGTGGTCGCCATGACGGCGTCCTCGCCGGCGTCGAGCATGTCGGCGGCGTGGAATGTGGCGAGGCGCGCGGCTTCGGTCAGCATGTGCATGTCGGCGAACTTGTGGGCGACCGCCTGATATTCCGCGATCTTCCGGCCGAAGGCGACGCGATTGCGCGCGAACTCCCGCGCCACGTCCAGGCAGCGCATGGCGTGGCCGGCGCCGGTCGCGGCGAGGAGCAGGCGCTCCTCGTTGAGGCCGCGCATCAGGAGCGGCCAGCCGCCATTCTCTTCCCCAAGCAGGTGATGGGCGGGCGCATAGACGTTATCCAGGAACACTTCGTTCGGTCGGCTGGTGCGCGTGCCGAGGGAATTCATCGGCTTGATCGTGACGCCTTCCGCTTTCGTATCGACGGCGATCAGGGACAGGCCGCGCCGGCCGGCGCCCGGATCGGTCTTGACGCTGACGATCAGCGTGTCCGCCACATGGGCATTGGTGATGTAGACCTTCTGGCCCGTAATCCTGTAGCCGTCGCCGTCGCGCACGGCGCGGGTGCGGATGCCGGCGGCGTCCGACCCGCTTTCCGGTTCGGTATAGGCGATCGCCATCCGGTGCTCGCCCGCGATCAGTTTCGGCAGCAGCGCGTCGCGGAGCTCCGGCCTCGCATGGTGCTTCAGGTGGCCGCCGCCGTAGATGACCGTCGTCATATAGGCGGAGCGCACGCCATAGTGCCAATAGCCCAGCGCTTCGATGAAGACCGCCATATCCTTGTTGGAGGCATTGGCCCCGCCCAACGCCTCGGCGAAGGGCAAGGCCAGCCAGCCATCGGCCGCGAGCGCCTGAAACGCTTCGGTCGGATCGGCTTGCGCCGCGTCCAGCTCCGCGATCCGGCTTTGCGGCAGCACGCGCTGCAGCAGCCCCAGAACATTGTCGCGGATCATCACTTGCTCATCGGTGAAGCCGAAGGTCTTATAGTCGGTCACAGCAGCGTTCCTTGCATTTGAGGGCGCGATTGAAGCGTATCGAGCGCCCGCCCGTCCATGTCCATCCTGGTTCTCGCAATTATCGCCATGCTGGCGCAGCAGACGATCGCCACAACGGCGAAGCTTGGCATGCCGGCGATGTTCCCGACCATCGCGGCCGATCTGGGCTTCGACCCAAAATTCGCGCTTGCCTATACCTGGGGCTATGCCGTCTGCGGGATCGTCGTCATGGCGGGCTGCGGCGGCGCGCTCCGGCGCTGGGGCGCGCTTCGCACCAGCCAGATCGGCTGCGTGATGATGGCGGGCGGTCTGGCGGCCGCGGCCTTGCTGGCGCACCCATGGCTGGCGCTGCCGCCGCTGGTGCTGGGCGTCATCCTGAACAGCGGCGGGTCGACGGTCGCGACGCCGGCCAGTTCGCAGATCCTTGCGAAATACGCGCCGCCGAAATGGGCGCCGCTGGTGTTCTCGATCAAGCAGACCGGGGTGCCGGCGGGGCTCGCGATCTCCGGCATGATCCTGGCGCCGGCGGCGGCGGCTTACGGCTGGCGGGGCGCGTTGATGGGCCTCGCGGTCGTCTGTCTCCTGATCGCGATCGGCTTGCAGCCGCTCCGCGCCGAGTTCGACCGCGACCGGGACCCAACCGCCCGGCCGCGCTGGAGCGATTTTCCCAACACCATCCGCGATGTCGTCGGGAACACGGACCTCAAGGTTCTGGCGATCGCGGCGTTCTGTTTCGTCGGCATGCAGTCGGTTTTCATGGGGTTCAGCATCACCTACCTGCATGAGGCGCTCGGCCTTGCGGTTGAGGAGGCGGGGCCGCTTTTCGGGGCGGCCGCCCTGATCGCGGTGCCGGCGCGGATATTCTGGGGCTGGATTGGCAGCGCGCTTGTCGCGCCGCGCGTCCTGCTGGCCGGGCTGGCGGCGCTGATGGCGATCTCGACTGCGGCGATGGGCGGCTTTTCCGATGCGTGGAGCCAGACGGAGATTTTCCTGGTCCTGGCGTTCGTCAGCCTGACGGTGCTGTCATGGCACGGCATTCTCCTTTCGGAAGCCGCCAGGCTGGCGCCGATCGGCGAGGCGGGCCGCATGACGGGCGGCGTGCTGGCGTTCGGATCGGCCGGGCAGGTCATCTATCCGCCGCTCTTTGGCGTCGGGGATTTTCTCGGCGGCTACGGCCTGGCCTATATCGCCATCGGCCTGCCGGCGCTGCTTGTCGGGTACATCCTTCTGCGGGCGGAATATCGCAGCCGGAAACCCTTGCTCTAGGCCGGCAAGCCCCGTATAACCCGCCGTTCTTGAACGAACGGCCTGGCGACAAGGGCATGCCAGGGCTGTTCAATTTGGCGACCCGCCAACTCTCTATATCAGCGAGGTGCAAAATGCCCAAAATGAAGACCAAGTCGAGCGTGAAGCGCCGCTTCACCAAGACTGCGACCGGTAAGCTCAAGTTCAACGTGGCGTACAAGCGCCATCAACTGTCCTCCAAATCGACGAAAATGAAGCGCCAAGCGCGCGGCACGCGTCTTCTGTCCGCCGGGGATACGAAGATCGTGCGCCAGTTCATGCCTTACGGCTGATCTGACCCATTTCGTCCAAATTATATTAAAGGAGACAGCCGATGTCGCGCGTCAAAGGCGGCGTTACCAGCCGCGCCCGCCACAAGAAGATCACGAAGCTCGCGAAGGGTTATCGCGGCCGTTCGAACAATAATTACCGCCTGGCGCTTGAGCGGGTCGAGAAGGCGCTGCAATACGCCTACCGCGACCGCCGCGTTAAGAAGCGCAATTTCCGCGCGCTCTGGATTCAGCGCATCAACGCCGGCGCCCGTGAGCATGGCCTTTCCTACAGCCAGCTCATGAACGGCGTGCACAAGGCCGGGATCGAGGTGGATCGCAAGATGCTCGCCGATCTCGCCATGAACGACGCCGCCGGTTTCGAGGCGGTCGTCGAAAAAGCGCGCGCGGCGTTGGCCTGAGACGAACAGGCGCGGACGGATGCCGCCGGCAGGTCCGGCGGCGCCGTCCGTGTCGCCTTCAACCGCGCCGGATCGACTTGAAGCGAGGCAAGACCTATGACCGCCGACTTGGCAGCAGTCCAGGCGGAGTTGCTGGCCGCCGTCGAAAGCGCCGATACGCTGGACGCTCTTGAGGCCGCGCGCGTTGCGGCTGTCGGCCGTAAGGGCCGGCTTGGCGCGCTGATGAAAACCCTGGGCGATCTCCCGCCCGAGCAGCGCCGGGACTACGGTCAAAGCGTCAACGCCTTGAAGACGGCCGTCGAAACGGCCATCGACGCGCGCAAGGCGCGGCTTGACGGCGCGGCGCTTGATGCGCGGCTCGCGGCCGAGCGGATCGACCTGACCCTGCCGGTCCGCCCCGAAGCCGAAGGCCGCATCCACCCGATCAGCCAGACGATCGACGAGATCGTGCAGATTTTCGGCCAGATGGGCTTCCGCGTCGCCGAAGGCCCGGATCTTGAGGACGACTGGAAGAACTTCACCGCGCTCAATATCCCGCCGGAGCATCCAGCCCGCCAGGAGATGGATACGTTCTATCTCCGCGCCGGGGCGGATGGGGCCAGGCCCGTGCTCCGAACCCACACGAGCCCCGTGCAGATCCGCACGATGATGACCGAAAAGCCGCCCATTCGCGTGATCGTGCCCGGCCGGACCTTCCGCTCGGACCATGACGCGACCCATTCGCCGATGTTCCATCAGGTCGAAGGCCTGGTCATCGACGAGGCCAGCCACATGGGCCATCTCAAGGGCTGCCTGATCGAATTCTGCCGTACGTTCTTCGAGGTCGCCGACCTGCCGGTCCGCTTCCGGGCAAGCCATTTCCCGTTCACGGAGCCGTCGGCCGAGGTCGATATCGGCTGCACCCGCGCTGGCGGCGAATTCAAGATCGGCCACGGCGACGACTGGCTCGAAATTCTGGGCTCCGGCATGGTGCATCCGAAGGTGATCGCGAACTGCGGCCTCGATCCGGACAAGTACCAGGGCTTCGCCTTCGGCATGGGGATCGAGCGGATCGCCATGCTGAAATACGGCATTCCGGATTTGCGCACGTTCTACGATTCCGATCTGCGCTGGCTTCGCCATTATGGGTTCGTGCCGCTCGACATTCCGGGCGCGCTCGGGGGGTTGCACCGATGAAGTTCACCCTCGGCTGGCTCAAGGAGCATCTGGATACGGATGCGAGCCTGGAGGATATCTGCGCCAAGCTGACGATGATCGGCCTTGAGGTCGACAGCGTCACCGACAAGGGCCCGGCGCTCGCCGCCTTCAAGACGGCGCGGGTGCTCTCCGCGACGCCGCATCCCGATGCCGACCGGCTGCAGGTCTGCATCGTCGATACCGGCGAAAAGGAAGTGCAGGTCGTCTGCGGCGCGCCCAACGCGCGGGCAGGCATGATCGGCGTCTTCGCCGGCCCCGGCAGCTACATCCCCGGCAGCGACATGACATTGAAGGACGCGGTCATCCGCGGCGTCGCCTCATCGGGCATGCTGTGCTCGGAGCGGGAGCTGATGCTCTCCGACGACCATGAAGGCATCATCGACCTGCCGGCCGGCGTGCCGGTGGGCGCGCCCTACGCCAAGATCGCGGGCCTCGACGATCCGGTCATCGAAATCGGCCTGACGCCGAACCGCGGCGACTGCGCGGGCGTGCGCGGCATTGCGCGCGACCTGGCGGCGGCCGGCTTCGGCAACCTGAAGCGGGCGCCGGGTTGGGACCAGGCGATTCCGCCAGCCTTCGAAAGCCCGATCCGCGTCGTGTTCGACTTTCCCGATGACGCGCGGGACGCTTGCGCCGCGTTCGCCGGCCGGCTGATCCGGGGCGTCAAGAACGGCCCAAGCCCCAAGTGGCTGCAGGACCGGCTGCGCGCAATCGGCCTCCGCCCGATCTCGGCGCTGGTCGACATCACGAATTTTTTCACCATGGACACGGCCCGGCCGCTGCATGTGTTCGACGCTGACACGCTGTCGGGCGATGTGCTGGTCCGGCTCGCCCGGCCTGGCGAGACCCTGGAAGCCCTGGACAACAGGACCTATGCCCTGGCTGAAGGCATGACGGTCGTCGGCGATCAGGCGCAGGCGCACTCGCTTGGCGGCATTATCGGCGGCGCTGTCTCGGGCTGTACGGAGGCGACCACGTCCGTCTTCCTCGAGGCCGCGTGGTTCGATCCCCTGCGGACGGCCTCGACCGGCCGCCGGCTCGGCGTCCATTCCGACGCGCGCTACCGGTTCGAGCGCGGCGTCGATCCGGAATCGCTGAAGCCCGGCATCGAAGCCGCGACGGCGATGATCCTCGAACTGTGCGGCGGCGAGGCGAGCGACGTCGTGTTCGCCGGCGAAGCCCCGGCATGGCGCCGCAACATATCGCTCCGCCCGTCGCGGACCGAAGCTCTGGCCGGCATCGACGTCCCGAAGACCGAGCAGATCCGCATTCTTGCCGCCCTCGGCTTCCAGCCGAAGGACGGGGGCGATCTGATCGAAGTGACGCCGCCCTCCTGGCGTCCGGATATTCACGGCGAGGCCGACCTGGTTGAGGAGGTCGCGCGCATCGTCGGTTTCGATCACATCCCGACCGTGCCCTTGCCGCGCCTCGCCGACCAGCCGGAGCAGGCCCTGTCGCTCACGCAGTCGCGCCGGGTGCGGGCGCGCCGGGCGCTCGCCGGCCGCGGCATGGTGGAGGCGCTGACGTTCTCCTTCCTCAAGCAGGCGGACGCGCAACGCTTCGGCGGCGGCGAGCCCGCGATGCTGCTCGACAACCCGATCAGCGCCGACCTCGATACGATGCGGCCGTCGATCATTCCGAACCTTCTGGCCGCGGCCGGGCGCAATATCGCCCGCGCGCAGCGGGATGGCGCGCTTTTCGAGGTCGGCCCGGCATACCGGGACCCAAGCGAAACCGGTCAGGACTGGGTCGCCGCCGGCGTCCGCTGGGGCGACGCTGTCGGCCGGCACTGGACCGGCGGGCGCCGTCCGGTCGATGCGTTCGACGCGAAAGCCGACGTGCTGGGCGTGCTGGCGGCCATCGGCGCGCCGACGGAAGCGCCGCTGGATCAGGCGGCGGCCTCCTGGCTGCATCCCGGCCGCTCGGCCATGGTCCGCCTGGGCAAGACCATGCTCGCGCAGTTCGGGGAAATCCATCCGGCCATCGCAGCCGCCTACGATATCGACGGACCGGTCGTCGCGTTCGAGGTCTTCCTGGACCATGCCCCGGCGCCGAAGCAGAAGGCGAGCGGCAAGACCAAGCCGTTTCTCAAGCTGGATGCGCTGCTGCCAGTCGGCCGCGATTTCGCCTTCCTGGTCGATGCCGAACTGCCGGCCCAGAAAGCCGTCGCTGCGGCGCGCAATGTCGACCGGCAACTGATTTCGGGCGTGGAAGCGTTCGACGCCTATCAGGGCAAGGGCGTCGAGCCCGGCAAGAAATCGCTCGCGATCGCGGTGACGTTACAGCCGAAGGACGCGACCCTGACGGAAGCCGACATCGAGGCGCTCTCCGCCAAGATCGTCGCCGCCGTCGAAAAGGCGACCGGCGGGACCCTGCGCAGCTAAGGGCGTTAAAGAGCCTTGTGGCTGCCGTCGCAATAGGGGCCGTTCTTGGTGTGCTTGCAGAGGCACATGGATTTCGTCGCCGCCGCTTCCGGCTTGAACTTCATCGGCGCGAATTCGCTGCCCTTGTGGGCGCCGTCGCAGAACGGCTGCTTCGCGGACTGCCCGCAAGTGCACCAGAAATAGGTCTTGTCCGCTTCAAGCTCGATGCGGACGGGCGCGTTGCCGGCGACGACGGGGTCGGCCATATGCTTGCTCCTGAATGGAAACCTGTGAACACTGCCTGGCAAGGTTCGTCCGCCGCGTCGGCGGCGTCAATGGGGAAGTGCACGAAGCGATGCGGATTTGTGTTTTTGGCGCGGGCGCTGTCGGCTCATTTCTGGCCGCCCGTCTCGCGGCTGCCGGCCTGGATGTCGCCGCCGTCGCGCGCGGCCCGCATCTGGCGGCGATCCAGGCGGACGGCCTGCAGCTCGAGGAAGCGGCCGGCACGATCCATGCCCGTTTGACCGCGACCGACGATCCGTCGGCGCTCGGTCCCCAGGACGCCGTGATCTTCACGACCAAGGCGCATTCGCTCGGGACGGCGGCGGCGCTCGCCCAGCCGCTGATCGGGCTGGAAACCGCGCTTGTGTTCGCGCAGAACGGCATTCCCTGGTGGTATGCGCATGGCTTCGCGGCGCCTGGCCTCGACGAAGGCCCCTTGCCGCTGCTCGACCCGGACCGGGCGATCTGGGATGGGTTCCGGCCGGAGCGGGCGATCGGCGCCGTCATTCATTCGCCCAACACGATCGTCGCGCCAGGCGTCGTCCGGAACGCCGCCAACCGGCCTGCCGGATTGCCGCTCGGCGAGCCGAAGGGCGGCGCGTCGCCGACGACCGTGAAGATCGCCGCCGCGCTCGAAGCGGCCGGGGTTCGGGCGCCCATCCTGCCGGACATCCGGCGTGAGGTCTGGAGCAAGCTCATCCTCAATATCGCGGGCGCGCCGGGATGCTCGCTGACCGGCGCCAGCGTCAGGGGCATGCTGGAGGACCCGGGCGTATCCGCGCTGTCGGCCGCGATCATGGCCGAGGGCGTCGCGGTCGCCGCAGCCCACGGCTTCCTGCTGGACGTGGATATCGCGGCCAACACCGATCCGACGCGCTGGCCCGATCACAAGTCATCGATGCTGCAGGATCTTGAGGCGGGACGGCTGATGGAGATCGACCCCATCGTCGGCTGCCCCCATGCCTTCGCCAAGGCGGCCGGCGTTCCGACGCCAACGCTCGATATCGTGCTGCCGCTGCTGCGCCAGCGGGCGCGGACGGCGGGGCTCTATTCAGCTTAGTCTGGACCGGGTTAGGCTTGTCCGCTCGATCGCCAAGGAAACCTCACCTCATGCGGATTTGTATTGTCGGCGCCGGCGCCATCGGCTCCTTCCTGGCTGCGAAATTGGGCGCTTCCGGCGCCGATGTCAGCATGATCGCGCGGGGTGCGGCGCTCGCGGCGATCCGGGCGAACGGGCTGCGCATGGAAGAAGCATCGGGCGAAACCGTCGTCCAGATGCCGGCGAGCGAAGCGCCCGGGGATTTCGGCCCGCAGGATATTGTCGTCGTCGCGACCAAGGCCCATGGCCTCGCGTCCGTCGCAGCGTCGGCGGGGCCGTTGCTTGGGGCGGAGACGCAGGTCGTCTTCGCCCAGAACGGCGTGCCCTGGTGGTATGCCCACGGCTTCACGGCGCCCGGCCTTGCGCCCGGCCCCCTGACGCGGATCGACCCGGACGGCGCCATCTGGAACGGCTTCGGGCCGGAGCGGGCGGTCGGCTGTACGATCTTCTCGCCGAATTCCGTGCCGGCGCCCGGCGTCGTCCGCAACGCTTCCGTCCGGCCGTCGACCTACACGCTGGGGCAGCCCGACGGCAAGACGTCGCCTGGCCTGAAAGCCTTCGCGGCGGCGCTGGAAGCGGCGGGCGTCAACGCGCCGATCGCCGCCGATATCCGCCGGGAAGTCTGGGCGAAGCTGCTGTTCAATGTCGCGACCGCCTCGACCGCGGTGCTGACCGGCGCCACGATCAGGACCAATATGTCCAATCCCGGCGTGCGCGCCGTCGCCCAGGCGCTGATGCTGGAAGCGATCGCGGTCGCCGCGTCCCATGGCTTCGACGTCGCTGCGGATGTGGCGGCGATGACCGATCCCCAGACCCGTCCGAACCACAAGCCTTCGATGCTGCAGGACTTCGAGGCCGGGCGGCGGATGGAAGTCGATCCGATCCTCTCCTGCGTTTCGGATTTTGCCAAAGCCGCCGGGGTTTCGACCCCGACCCTGGATGTCATTCTGCCGCTGGTCCGGGCGAAAGCCCGGACGGCGGGCCTTTATGGAGATGCTGCATGATCGATAAACGAGTCCCATCGCTTGAGGCGGCGCTTGCCGGCCTCACGAGCGGGATGACGCTGATGATGTCCGGCTTCGGCGGGGCGGGGGCGCCGGTCAACCTGATGCGCGCGCTCGCCCGCCATGACGCCCGCGACCTGACGGTGATCATCAATTCGCTGCGGTTCCTCGAAGGCCAGGCGCCGTCGCTGTTCGACGACCGCCGGGTGATTGCGGCTGTGTGTAGCGCGTTCCGAGGCAGGGGCGCGACGCCAAGCGCCTATGAGCGGCAATGGCAGGAAGGCGCGCTCAAGATCGAGCTTTCGCCCCAGGGCACCTTCGCGGAGCGTATCCGCGCGGGCGGCGCCGGCATCCCGGCGTTCTTCACGCCGACGGCGGCGGGGCTGGAATTGGGCGAGGGCAAGGAAGTCCGGAGCTTCGACGGTCGCCCGGCCGTGCTGGAAACAGCGCTGAAGGCGGATTTCGCGTTCCTGCGCGCCGCCGAAGCCGACCGCATGGGCAATATTCGGTTTCATGGGACCCAGGGGAATTTCGGCCCGGCCATGGCGATGGCGTCCAAAGTGGCGGTCGTCGAGGTCGGCGTCGTTTCCGAAACCCTCTTGCCGCCGGACCGGATCCATTGCCCCGGCGTCTACGTCAATCGCGTGATCCACGCCCCAGAGACAGGAGAGATCCTTGGTTAAGCCGCTCAGCCGCGACGGCATCGCCTGGCGCGCCGCCCAGGATTTGGAAGATGGCATGGTCGTCAATCTCGGCATCGGCATGCCGGTGCTGGCGTCGGGCTATGCGCCGCCCGGCCGGGAAGTGGTCTATCAGTCGGAAAACGGGATTATCGGCGTCGGGCCGGAAGCTTCGGAGAACGAGGCCGACCCCGACCTGGTCGACGCCGGCAGCCGCCGCGTCACCCTGGCGCCCGGCGGCGTGATCGTCGATTCGGCGGCCGCGTTCGCGATGATCCGCGGCGGCCATATCGACGTGACCTTGCTCGGCGGCTTCGAGGTTGCGGCGAACGGCGACCTGGCGAACTGGGACATGCAGGTTCCCCTCAAGGGCCAGCTTGTCGGCGGCGCCATGGACCTGGCGTTCGGCGCGGGCGAGGTCCGGGTGATCATGCAGCACTGCACGAAGGACGGCGCGCCGCGCCTGTTGAACGCCTGCCGCCTGCCGCTGACGGCGCCGGCCTGCGTCACCCGCGTCTATACCGACCTCGCCGTCGTCGACGTGACGCCAAAGGGCTTCGTCGTCCGGGAGCTGCTGGCGGGCCTGACCGAGGCCGATCTCCGGGCGAAGACCGAAGCCCCCCTGATCTTCGCCGCCGATTGCGGCGTTCTGGCGGCGCCTGTGTAGCTGATTTAGCCTTTCGCCTCGACCCTGACCTCGATCGCGGCGCTTGCGATCACGGCCACGTCGTCGCCGTCGTCATCGGGCACGTCGAGGCCGCCAAGGACCGCGCGCACCGTCACCTTGCCGACCGGCAACCGGGCCGCGACCTTCGCCGTGTCCACGGCGTCCGGGTTCTGCACGCCGATGGTGACGTCCACCTGAAGCGTCGACTTGTCGATGCCGAGATTGCGGATGAAGGTCAGGGAGCTGTGATGCAGGGCGTCGTCGACAGCCCGGATCGCAGCCTTGGTGTAGTCGCGCCCGTGCAGGTCGTTGCCGGCGCCCATTTCCAGAATGACGCGTTGCTTGGCCATCAGGCGATATCCATGTAGACGGCCGCGGCCGCGTGGGCGATCAGGGTGACGTCGCTCGATCCGTCCTTCGGGATCGAGAGGCCGCCGACGACGGTTTTGACCGTGCCCGTGCCGTGGGGCAGCACGGCCAGCACCTGAGCCTTGTCGACGGTTTCCGGGTTCGGCACGCCGATGGTGACATCGACGCGCATGTCGTCGGCATTCTGGCCGACGAGGGCGCCGATCGTCAGGGTGTTATGCCAAAGCGCGTCCTTCAGCGCGCGGACCGCGGCCTTCGTGCTGTCGCCGCCGCGAATATCCGTGCCCATGCCGATTTCCAGCACCATGCGTTTCCAGGCCATGTTTGGACTTTGTCCTTCAGAGTTTCGGTCGAATGTCGTCGGATATCCGCATGAGGGCGGCCTTGTGGACCGCCGGATCGGCGCTCGAGGTGGTGATGACGATCTCGTCGACGCCAGCGGCCTCATAGGCGCGCATGGTCGCGGCGACATCCCCGTCGGCGCCGGAAAGGCTCCGCCGTTGTTCAGGCGGCTTTGTCGGCGCGTCGCCCGCCGGCATAAGGCCGATGCTGATCGACGTCCGCAGCGTCCCAGGGTCGCGTCCCGCCGCCTGCATCGCCGCCTGGATCGCGGGCAGCGTATCCCTGACCTCGTCCGGCGATTGCCGGAGCGTGTGCCAGCCGTCGCCATAGGCGGCGATCCGCCGGATCGCGGCCGGACTGTGGCCGCCGATCAGGATGGGTGGATGGGGCTTCTGGAAGGGCTTCGGCGAGAACTTCAGTCCGGAATACTGGTAGAATTCGCCCGCGAACTCCGGCCGTTCCTCGGTCCAGAGCGCGCGGAGCGCCCCCAGAACCTCGTTCGCCCGCTTGCCGCGCGACTTGAAATCGACCCCGAGATTATTGAACTCGTCCTCGGTGGTCGCGACGCCGACGCCAAGGTCGACCCTGCCCCGGGAGACATGGTCGAGGGTCGCCACGACCTTGCCGAGACGCGGCGGATCGTGCCAGGGCAGCACCAGAACCGAGGTGCCGAGCCGGATGCGCTGGGTTCGTGCCGCGACCGCTGTCAGGATCGTCAGGGGCTCGTAATAAGGCCGATTGTCCAGGCGCTCGGCGATATAGGCGGAGTGGAACAGGTGCTCGCTCGCCCAGACGCTGTCGAGGCCGAGCTCCTCCGCCAGAACGCCAAGGTCGATCAGGGCGCGGGCGTCGTCGACGCCCTGATTGCTCGGGATGCTGTAACCGATCTTCATGCGACCGGCATCGCCCAGGCGTTCTCTTCGTGGCTTGGCGAGAACATCCGGTTCGTCTGGGCCGGGTTGCGGTTGGTGTGCACGCGGCCGTAGAGCGGGTGCAGCATGCTGCGGACTTCATGCTCCAGCCGGACGAGCGGCTCGCCGTTGTCGAGATCGATGACGTCCAGGAAGCGGTACTGATGCTGGTCGCTCTCCTCGGTCACGAGGCCGCGCTCCAGCAGGCGATTATAGGGCCGGGAAAAGTTGGCGAGGTAGACAGCGATATGGTGGCCGTCATAGGCGGGCGGTTCGGCCTTCGTCTCGCGGTAGATCAGCGTCTGGCCTTCGCCGACGGAGACATGAGCCGCGCCGCCTTTCGTGTCGGCCGCGGTCTCCATGATCTCCCGATAGAAACGGGCGATCGCCTTGGCCGAGCCCTTCGGCGCATCGACCTCGACATAGGCGATGCCGAGGCGGAGGCGGCCGAACTGCTCCGACGGCTCGAAGACGCGGAAGCGGTTGCCCCAAGGGCAGACCACATCGACATGGCCTTTCGCCGCCTTGTACTGGAAAGCGGTGCCCTCCAGCGGTTTCGCGACCGACTTCAGCCGCTCCAGCAGCGCCTTGCGGCCCGGCATGACGAGGCCGGTATGGCCGTTCAGGACCTGGGCGCCGCCGGTCGGCAGATGGAACTGCGTCTTGCCGGCGTTGATCCACATGTTCGCCGTGCCGGTGACGAGATAGGGATCGCGCGTCAGTCCCATGCCCATCACGTAAAACGTCGTGGCGAGGCCCTGGTCGGGCACGCGGGTATTCACGTGCTCGAGCGATACGATATTGCCGATATCTTCTTGGGTGCGGTCGAACGCTTGCATGGGGCGCCCATCCTTTTGTGCGAGGGACGATTATCTAATCACGACAGGGGATGGATTCCAAAGCCCCAAAACGCGACACTGTCATCCCGTATTCTGCAATGGGCGGACCCACCCCCGTGATTTTCACTCCCTATGGCGCGCCGCGTCGGCCGGAAGACTACCTGGCGCCGACGCCGTTTCTCGACTTCGAACACCCCGTCGTCGCGGCTTTCACCGCTGAGGCGACGGCTGGCTTGCAGGATCCTGTCGACCAGGCAGTGGCGTTGTTCTATGCCGCGCGGGATCGGATCCGATACGACGCCTTCCGCATCGATTTCAATCCGAAGGCCTTTCGGGCGAGCACAGTCATCGAGGAGGGGGCCGCGTTCTGTATTCCAAAGGCCGTGCTGCTGGCCGCGACGGCGCGCGCCGTCGGCATTCCGGCGGCGATCGGCCTCAGCGACGTGATCAATCACTTCACGACGCCCAAGCTTCAGGAGAAGATGGGCGACTGCGACGTCTTCATCCATCACGGCTACGCGACGCTGTATCTGGAGGGGCGCTGGGTCAAGGCGGCGCCGGCCTTCAACAAGGAAATGTGCGACCGGTTCGGCGTCGGCGCGACCGAGTTCGACGGCCGCTCCCATGCGATCCTCCAGGAGTATGACGCCGACCGGAACCTGCGCATGGAATACCTGAAAGACCATGGCTACTGGTCGGACCTGCCGCTGGACCGCATCCGGGATGAGTTCGCGGCCTACTACCCGCCGGGCTTCGCCAAGGGGCTTGCCCAATGACCGGGCGCTTGCAGGACAAGGTTGTGGTCGTGACCGGCGCTGCTTCCCGTTCGGAGGGCGTCGGCACCGGCAAGGCGATGGCGATCCTGGCGGCGCGGGAAGGCGCGAAGCTGGTTCTGGTCAATCGTTCGGCGGAGCGCGGCCAGACGCTCAAGGCGGAGATCGAGGCGGAAGGCGGCGTCGCGATGTCATTTGCGGCCGATGTCACCCAGGCGAGCGACATGCAGGCCATGGCGGAAGCGGCAGAAGCGCGCTTCGGGCGGATTGACGTGCTTTGCAACAATGTCGGCGGCAGCGCCGGGCGCTCGGGCTCGGTCTCCGCGCTCGCGGAAGCCGACTGGCATGCGACGCTCGCCCTCAACCTGACGTCGGCGATGCTGGCGTCCAAGGCCTGTCTGCCGGCGATGCAGCGGGCGGGCGGCGGCTCGATCCTGAACATTTCGTCGGTCGTCGGCGTGCTGGGCTTGATGAGCCATACGGGCGCGGCCGCCTATGCCGCCGCCAAGGCCGGCCTGCTCGGGCTGACGCTCTCCCTCGCGGCCGATTATGCCAAGGATGGCATTCGCGCCAACTGCATCGTCGTCGGCACGGTCTACACGCCCATGGTTGAAAGCCAGGGCACGGAAGCACGGGCGCGCCGCGCCGCGATGGTCCCGCTCCGCCGCGAAGGCCTCGGCTGGGATGTCGGTTGGGGCATGGTCTATCTCGCGAGCGACGAAGCACGCTGGATCACCGGCGCGATGCTGCCGATCGACGGCGGCCTACTGAACGTCCGCGACTGGCCGCGCTAGATCAAACCAATCTTAGGCGGAATCGCCTACGATTGGATAATTTGATCGATTTCAATAAGGTAGAACATGGCGCGTCCACCTGGACGCGCCATGTTCTAGTGGCAAGCTGCCGCGCGCCGCCTACGATCGGAGCGATTGGCGATGGTTGGTTTCGCCGACGATCCGGAGCGCGCCGTTCAACTGGAGGGCGGCCGCGACGATCAGGCCGCGGTCGAACAGGGTGTCGGCGTAAACTGCGCCCGCGTCGAGCGCGGCGTCGGTTTCGGCGGCGTCGAGCGCGCCGACTTCGACCGTCACCAGGAGATCGCCGAGGTCGCTGTCCGGGCTCAACGCGACCGCTGGCGCGCGGCCGATGGCCGGGTGTCCCGGCAGGTCCACGCGGTTGGCGATCATCGTCGCCGCGACGTCGGCTTCGGCGGCGGTCGCCGCCAGCACGGTCACGGCGTCGGCGATGCCGAGGGAATGGCTGCGGCCGCGCCAGCCGGAGGTCGCGACGCCGCGCACGATCGATTCGGCCGATACCTGAAAGGCGCCGCTCTGTTCGGCGACGACGGCGGCGACGAAGCGTTCGCCGGGCGTCAGGTAGAGGGCGACGTCGCCGCCATTGTTCACATAAGCCTTTTCAATGCCCTCGCCCGCGACGAGGGCGGTCAGCATGGCGTCGGCGACGGCGCCGGCGACGGCGGCCATTGGAGTCACGAATTCCGGCGCGTAGAGACCGGCGACGTGGGCCATGTTGCGGCCGACAGGGTCCGCGATCGTCGGGCAATGGCGGATATCCCGGCGGAGCGCCGGCAATTCACGGGTCAAATCGCCTAAAATTGTACCGAACCGCCGAAACACCCGGTTGTAGGCCGGTTTCTTCCCGGGGCCGAAGGCTTCGGCGATCAGGTCGATCGGGCCGTGATGCAAGTGCAGCCTGCCGTCGGGCAACAGGTGAGCTTGTGGGGTCTGCATGGAGGGTTACCTGGCAATGGCGCGCGTCGCCGCTCCATATTCGCCGCCATTCGCCAACACATCGCTAATTTCACGTACGAAACTATCGTGACCGCCCAATTTTTGGTACTCATACCTTGTCGTTGTGAACTCCAACGGCGCCACGATCGCCGGGGTCGGGACATAGCCGAAGGCGTTGTCCGGCATTGCCGTCACGTCCGTCATCACCGTGATGCCGCCGCCGGGCCAGACATAGGCCGGCGCGCCGCCGAGAGTGACGGTCGTGCGCTTCGCCTGGACGGAGCGGGTCAACTGCACGGGGTTCCGCGTGACGCCCGAGCGCAACGATCCGCCCGCTCCGCCCATGAACAGGACCGTGCAGAGCGCCGGCTCGCAGTTCTCGCCGATCAACTCGACCGAGGGCAGCAGCGCGGCGGGCACAGGCTGGCGGCGCGGCTGCAGGTCCTCGTCCAGCACGTAATAGCCGTGATGCTCGCCGGTGGTTGAGACCATCAGCAGCGTCAGGCCGGGTCGGGCGCCCTTTTTGGCGTTCCAGCCGCCAAGGATGGTAAGCGGGTCCTCGATATCGGTTCCGCCCCAGCCGAGGCCGGGCGCCGCCACCTCGAAATAGCGGCCCGGCGTCGAGCGGCGGCCGAGAATGCGGATGCCGGTGTCCGCCCAGTCCAGCACCTTGCCGGCCTGATGCTCCGACACGACGCCGGTGATGTGATCGTCGACCACCACGACCTCGTCGACCAGACCCTGCCACTGGGAGGCGAACATGCCGATCGTCGCCGAACCGCAGCCGACCCGCATGCGCGCTTCCGGCTTGCCGTCGACGATCGGCGGCTTGCCGGCCTGGACCACAAGCGTCGAGCCGTCATCGATGGTCAGTTCGACAGCTTGCTTGTTGCAAAGCCGCATGAGCGCGTCGCAGGTCTCCCGGCCTTCCTTCTTGCCGCCGCCGGTCAGATGGTCGACGCCGCCGAGCGACAGCATCTGCGAGCCGTATTCGCCCGTCATGACGATGCCGATGGCCTCGCCATTGCTGCGCACCGTCTTGGCTTCGTCGCCGACATGGCGGTCGGTGTCGATTTTCACCTTGGCGCCGCAATAGGAGAATATCGCCTCGCTGACGACCGTGATGAAATCGACGCCGTCGATCTCGCGACTGACGATGAAGGGGGCCGGCTTGTAATCCGGATAGGTGGTGCCGGCGCCGATGGCGGTGACGAACAGTTCGTCCGGCGCGAAGGGCGCGTCCTGCCAGTCGGCCGCCAGGAAGGGTTTGATCTCGCCACCGGCCTCGATGCGCCGGTCGAGCACCGTCAGGGGGTCGGTCCGGACGATGCGGCCATCGATATTGGCATAGCGGTCGCAGGCGCCGGCGCGGCCGGGGGCGACGTAGCACATGACGGGACAGGCGTCGCAGCGGATCTTGTCGGTTGCGGCTTTCGGGCTGGTCATGGGGTGTCCTGCCTCGCTTTGACGATGGCCGCCCGGACGCGGTGGGGCAGGGCGGGCGCTATGGTCATTTCCGCCCCGGTCGCGTGGCGGATGGCGTTGAAGATCGCGGGCGCGGTCGGGATCAGCACATGCTCGCCAAGGCCCTTCGCGCCGAGGGGGCCTTCGGGATCGGGTTTTTCGATCAGGATCGTCTCGATCTCCGGCATGTCGCCGATCGTCGGGATCAGATAGTCGTGCAGGTTCTCCGTGCGGCCCGCCAGATATTCTTCCATCAGCGCCAGCCCCAGGCCTTGCGCGACGCCGCCCTGGATTTGCCCTTCGGCCAGCAGGGGGTTGATCGCGCGGCCGACGTCATGGGCCGCAGTCACCCGCCGCACTTTGACCGTGCCCAACTCCTGGTCGACCTCGACCTCGGCGATCTGGGCGCCGTAGCCATAGACCGCATAGGGCTTGCCCTGGCCGTCTGCATCGAGCGGCAGCGTCGGCGGATCGTAGGTTTCCTCCGCCGAGAGGGCATAGCCGTGCCGGTCGGCCGGCAGCAGGCCTAGGTCGATGGCCTGCACCCTCGCCCCGTCCGCGAGGACGACGCAGCCGTCAATCAGGCTGAGCGTCGCGCTTTCCCCCATATTGCTTTGCCGGAGGATCGCCTGCCGCAACGCCCGGCCCGCAAGCAACGCCGCCTTCCCGGAGACGAAGGTCTGGCGCGACGCCGAGGTCTTGCCGGCATCCGGCGTCAGCGCTGTATCCGGGCCGACAATCCGGACGTCGGCGAGCGGCAGGCCGATGGCGTCGGCCAGGATTTGCGCGATCACGGTGTTGCTGCCCTGGCCGATGTCGGTGGCGCCCTGGTGCAGGATCAACTGGCCGGCTTGCGTCAGTCCGACCCGGATCGTCGATGGATTGGCGAGGCTCGTGTTGCCGCAGCCGTACCAGCAGGAGGCGACGCCGACGCCGCGCCGGATCGGGCCGCCGAGCGAATTGAAAGCCTCGGCGACGGCGAGCGCCGCCCGCCAGCGCGGGGTCAGCGCTTCCAGGCAGTCGAGGATGCCGACGGCTTCCAGCGCCTGGCCGCAGACGGTCGTCTCGCCGTCGCGGAGCGCGTTCAGTTTCCGGAACTCCAGGCGGTCCTGGCCAAGCGCGTTCGCCATCCGGTCGTAGAGCATTTCCTGCAGGATCGCCGCCTGGGGGACGCCGAAGCCCCGGAATGCCCCGGAAATCGGGCCATTGGTGTGGACGGCGCGGGCCTCGGCCAGATAGTGCGGCGTCTTGTGGGGGCCGGAGGCGTGCACGGGCACGCGGTTCGCGACCGTCGGCCCCCAACTTGCGTAGGGCCCGGTATCGAAGTCGCCGGCGAAGGTCATGGCCAGGATGCGGCCGGCGCCGTCCGCGCCGATGGTCGCGGTCATGGCGGCGGGGTGGCGCTTCGTCGTCGAAGCCATGGATTCCCGGCGGGTGTAGACCATCCGGCAAGGCTGACCGGTCTTGAGCGCGACGAGGCCGATCAAGGGCTGGAGTGAGATATCGAGCTTCGATCCGAATCCGCCGCCGGTCGCGGTCGGGATGATCCGGACGCGGGCTTCGGGGAGCGCCAGGATTGCGGCGACGCCCTCCCGGTCCATCGCCGGGGCCTGGGTGCAGGCGGCGATGGTCAGCACGTCGCCGTTCATCCATGCAGCGCCGGCTTCAGGCTCGATATAGGCATGTTCGACGGAACTGGTCCGAAAGCTCGCGGTCATCGTGATGGCGGCGAGCGCCATGCCGGCCTCGGGGTCGCCCGTCCTGACCCGGCCCTGGACCAGGATATTGCCTGGCCGTCCTTCATGCAGCAGCGCCGCGCCGTCGGCGAGGGCGGCCTCCGGCGACAGAAGCGGCTCCGTCGGCGTCCAGGCGACCGGGAAATCGTCGAGGTCGAGCGCCAGCATCGCGCCATGGCGGCCGGCGACGATGGCGACGGCCTCGCCCCGGAAACGCGCGGCGCCCTCGGCCAGCGCCGGTTGGTCGGCGAGCTGCGGGATCACGCCGAAGCAATTGCGGCCGGGAATGTCGGCGGCGGTGAACACGGCGACGACGCCCGGATGGCTCGCCCGCCAGACATCCAGATCGCCGAATGCGAAGCCGGCCGCATGATGCGGCGACCGGACCGCCCGCACCGTCAGCGCGCCCTCGGGCCAGGCGTCCGCGCCGAAGCATTCCGTGCCGTCGACCTTGGCCCGGCCGTCGATGCGTTCGACGGGCTGACCGACCGCAGAGCCGCGCCCGGGCGGCGGCGGGGCGGGGGCGGGATTTGCGGCGTCGACGACCGCATCGACAATCTTCTGGTAGCCGGTGCAGCGGCAGAGCACGCCGGCGAGCGCTGTTTCGACTTCGGCGCGGGTCGGCGTCGGCGCCGCGGCGAGGAGGGCCGCCGCCGCCGCCAGCATGCCCGGCGTGCAGATGCCGCATTGGGCTGCGCCGTGGCGGAGGAAGGCTTCCTGCAAGCGCGACAAGGCCGGCTCGCCCAGGCCGCGCGCGGTCACGATGCGCGCGCCCTCGGCCTGGATGACAGGCGTCAGGCAGGCGCAAACCGGGGCGTCGTTCAAGAGAATGGTGCAGGCCCCGCAATCGCCGGCGTCGCAGCCGACCTTGACGTCGCGCTGGCCGGCGTCTTCGCGGAGCACGTCGCTCAACCGTCGGCCGCTTTCGGCGTGCAGCGTCGTCGGGGCGCCGTTCAGGATCAGCGTGACGGTCGGCGTCAGCGTCATGTCGCCCCCAGGTGTTCGGCGATGGCGGCCGCCCGAATGGCGCGCCGTGCGAGCACGCGCGCGGCCGCCATGCGATAGGCTGCGTCGCCGCGAATATCCGTGATCGGCGCCAGCGCCCGGTCGAAGTCGGCGTCCTCGGGGATCAGGGATAGACCGCCGTCCAGGGAGGCGCCGCGCAGCGCCTGCTCCGCCGCCGGGATGCGCTGGGCGACGGCGCTGCAGGCGCCGACGGCGATGGCCGCTTCGACGACGCGGCCATCGCGGGATGCGATCCGCGCGGCGGTCATCACGATTGAAATCACGAGATGCTTGCGGGCGCCCAGCTTCAGGAACCGCGACCGACCGGCGAGCGCCGCGTTGGGCAGCAACACGGCCGTCATGATCTCGCCCGGCGCGAGCGCGGTCTGGCGCGGCCCGGTCAGGAAAGCGCCGAGCGGCAAGGTCCGGGCGCCCGTCGCCGAACGCAGTTCGACGGCGGCGTCGAGGATCAGCAAGGGCGGCGCGCCGTCGGCGGCCGGCGAGGCATTGCACAGGTTCCCGCCGATCGTGCCGGCATTCTGGATCTGGACGGAGCCGACCTCCGCCGCCGCTTCCTGCAAGGCCTGGCAAGCATGGGGCAACGGCGCTTTCAGAATGGCTGTCCAGCGGGTGGCGGCGCCGATGCGCAGGCCCTCGTCGGTGCGCTGGATCCCGTCGATCTCGGGGATCGCCGTGATGTCGAGCACCGGCCGTTCCCCGTCGTCGTCGAGTCGCTGCCGTTCGGTGGCGGGGAACAGATCGGTGCATCCAGCGGCGATCCGGGCGCCGTCAGATGCAATGTCGAGCGCGTCTCTAAGGCTTGTCGGCCGCCAGTAGGACAAGGACCTCGCCCCGCAGGAAAATCGTTTGCATACGAATGAAAAGATGTCGGAGCGGCGGGGCAGTGTCAATCGGCAAACGGACTTGATAGGCTTGGCGACCGCCGCGAGGATCGAGCCATGCCGCACGCCGACAAGCCCTATCAACTGCACGATCAGGTCGGCTTCCGCATGCGGCAGGCGAACCAGCGGCATCTGACGATTTTCGCCCGCTACATCCCGCATCTGACGCCGATGCAATTCGCTGCGCTTTCGAAGCTGGATGAACTCGGCGCTGTCTCCCAGAACGACCTCGGGCGGCAGACGGCGATGGACGCGGCGACCATGAAGGGCGTGATTGACCGCCTCGCCCGCAAGGGCTTCGTCGCGACGGAGGCCGACCCGTCCGACCAGCGCCGCCTTCTGGTCCGGCTGACCGAGGCGGGGAAGGATATCTATGCCGCAGCCGTCCCGCCGGCGCGGGCGATCACCGAGGAAACGCTCGGCCCCCTGACGGCGCGGGAGCAGGCGCGGTTCCTGCAGCTTCTGGCGAAACTGGCGCTTTGACAAAGAGCGGCTGAAATTGTTCGTATACAAACGAGCTTACGCAAATTGAGGGCGGGCGATATGGCGGCGACGGGCGGCGGCGAAATCATCGGCATCGATGTCGGCGGCACGTTCACCGATCTTGTCCTTATCGACCCGAAAACCGGCGGCGTCCGCCTCGCCAAGACGCCGACGACACCGGAAAACCAGGCCTTCGGGGTCATGCGCGTGCTGGCTGAAGCTGGCGTCGATCTCGCCGGCGCGGACCTGATCGTCCATGGCACGACGACGACGACCAATGCCGTGCTTGAGCGGAAGCTCAGCCGGACCGGCATGATCACCACCAGGGGCTTCCGGGATATTCTGGAGCTTGGCCGCCGCACCCGCCCGCAACCCTATGGCATGAAGGGCCAGTTCCGACCGCTGATCCCGCGCGACCTCCGCCTGGAAGCGGATGAGCGCATGGACGCCGAGGGCGAAGTCGTGACGCCGCTCGACGAAGCCAGCGTCCGGGCGGCCGCCAATCGCCTGCTGGCGGCCGGGTGCGAGGCGATCGTCATTCATTTCCTGCACAGCTACGCGAACCCGGCCCATGAGCGCCGCGCCGGCGCGATCGTGCGCGATATTTGGCCAACCGACTTCGTGACCATGGGCCATGCCCTGCTCGCCGAAAGCCGGGAATACGAACGCGGCGTCACAGCCGCCGTCAACGCATCTGTGCAACCGCTGCTGGAGCGCTATATCCGCCGCTTGACCGATGAACTCGCCGCCAACGGCTATCGGGGCGAAGTGCTGGTGATGAACGGCAATGGCGGCATGGCGTCCGCCCGCCGGGTCAGCCGCGAGGCGGCGAAGACCGTGATGTCGGGTCCGGCGTCCGGCGTGATCGCCGCGGCGGCGACGGGACGGCGCGCCGGGCAGCCGAACCTCATCACCTATGACATGGGCGGCACTTCGACCGACGTCGCCCTGATCCGGAACGCCGAGCCAGCCGTTTCCTCCGAGATCGAGGTCGAATATGCCCTGCCGATCCATGTGCCGATGGTGGACGTGCGCACCGTCGGCGCGGGCGGCGGTTCGATCGCGTCCGTCAATGCGGCGGGGCTGCTGGAAGTCGGGCCGGAAAGCGCCGGCGCCGATCCGGGGCCGATCTGCTATGGGCGCGGCGGCGCGCGGCCGACGATCGCCGACGCCAACCTGCTGCTTGGGCGGCTCGATCCGGCAAAGCTGAAGGCGGTCGAAGGCGGCGTCGCCTTGGAAACCGTCCGCGCGATCTTCGCCGAAACCCTGGGCGCGCCGCTTGGGCTGGATGCCGTCGCCGCCGCCGCCGCCGTCATCCGGATCGGCAACGCGAAGATGGCGGGCGCCATCCGCATGGTGTCGATCTCGCTTGGGGCGGACCCGCGCGACTTTGCGCTGTTCGCCTTCGGCGGAGCGGGTCCGATGCATGCTTCGGCGCTGGCGCGGGAACTGGGCGTGCCGACGGTCCTCGTGCCCGCCCGGCCCGGCTTGGCGAACGCCCTCGGTTGCGCGCTGGCGGACCTTCGCCATGATTTCGTCAACACCTTGAACCAACCGCTCGACCGGCTGGACGATGCGACAGTCGCCGCTGTCTTCGCCCAGCAGATCGCGGAGGGCGAGGCGCTCCTGGATCAGGAGCGCGTGACCCTCGCGCGCCGCCGCCACATCTACAGCGTCGATATGCAGTTCGTCGGCCAGTCGCACATTCTGCGGGTGCCGCTGGACGATCCCAACCCGACGCGGGCCGATCTCGAGCGCCGGTTCAAGGCGGTCTACAAGACCCGCTTCCGGATCGAGCTCGATGAGATCCGGGCCAAACTGGTCAACGTCAACGCCAGCATCATCGGCGAACGGCCGCCGCTCGACCTGTCGCGCCTGATCGACGCCGAGCATCGCGCGGCCGACCTCGCGGGCGCTGAAACCGGGCGGCGGCCGGTCTACTTCGACGGCGCCTGGATCGAAACGCCAGTCTATTGGCGCGATCGCCTGCCTGCCGAATTTCAGATCGACGGCCCGGCGATCGTCGAGCAGATGGACGCGACCATCCTGATCGAGCCCGGCGACCGGGCCGAAAGCGACGGCCAGGGCAATATCCTTGTGACCGTGGGAGCGGCGTCATGACCCTCGATCCGATCACGCTGACGGTCATCCAGGCCGGCCTGCAGCAGGTTTGCGATGAGATGGACCTCGCTTTTTCCCGCGCGGCCTTCTCCCCCGTCATCGCGGAGGCGGACGACCGTTCCGACGGCATCTACAGCGCCGAGGACGGGTCTCTGATCGCGCAAGGGGCGGGCGGCCTGCCGGTCTTTGTCGGGACGATGCAGTACTCGACCCGCATCCTGCTGGAGCGCATCCGGGACGGCCTGACAGCGGCCCCGGAACCCGGCGACATGTATGCCGTGAACGATCCCTATCTCGGCGGCACCCATTTGATGGACGTGCGCTTCGCGCGGCCGGTTTATCGGGGCGGGGAGATATTCTGCTGGCTCTCCAATACCGGGCACTGGCCGGATATCGGCGGCGCGGTGCCGGGCGGCTTCTCCGCGTCGGCGACCTCGGTCGAGCAGGAGGGCTTGCGCCTGCCGCCGGTCAAGCTCTTCAAGCGCGGCCGGATGGATCAGGAAATCTATCAGATCATCGCGTCGAACATCCGGGTGGCGGATCAGCGGATCGGCGACATCAAGGCCCAGGCGGCGGCCCTGGACCTTGGCGAAACGCGGCTCGCGGCCTTGCTTGACCGCTATGGCGACCAGACAGTGAAGGAGGCTATCCAGGAGCTTCGCAGCCGCGCTGCGCAGCAGATGCGGACGCTCATTCAGGAAATTCCGGACGGCGACTACAACTCCGTCGCCTGGGTCGACAGCGACGGCGTCGTCAATGAGCCGCTGGCGATCCGCCTGAAGGTGACGAAGGCGGGCGAGCGCTTGCGGTTCGATTTCGCCGGTTCAAGCCCGCCCTGCCAGGGGCCGATGAATTCGGTGCTCGCGACGACGATCAGTTCGGTCTATCTGGCGGTCCGCCACATGTTCCCCGAAGCGCCGATCAGCGCTGGCGCGTTCGAGCCGCTGGAGGTGATCCGTCCCGTCGGCACGTTCCTGGACGCGCATTATCCGCGCCCGGTTTCCGGCTGCGCGGCGGAGGTGTCGCAACGCATCGCCGAGGCGGTGTTCGCTGCGCTCGTCGAAGCCTTGCCGCACCGGGCGACCGCGGCGCCGGCCGGCACCAGCGGCAATTTCGCGCTCGGCGGCTACGATCCGAAGACCGACCGCAGCTATGTCATGTATCAGCTTACCGGCGGCGGCTATGGCGGCTATGCCGATGGCGACGGCCTCAGCAATGGCTGTTCGACGATCGGGATATCCAAGGCGCAGCCTGTCGAGATCCTGGAGCAGAACTACCCGATCCTGTTCAGTCATTATGCGTTGCACGAAGGCTCCGGCGGCGCCGGCTGGCGCCGCGGCGGCCTCGGCCTGGACTATGCGGTGACGCTCCGGCGGGGCGACGCGCGCGCCAGCTTCGTCATGGATCACGGCCGCTTCGGCCCGCAGGGCGCGCTTGGCGGCCTGGATGGCGGGACGAACACGATCACAGTCTGGCGCGACGGCAAGCCCTATGTGCCGGCGCATCTCTCGAAGGAGCAGGACATCCCCTTGAAGGTCGGCGACCGGGTCCATGTCCAGACCCCCGGCGGCGGCGGCTACGGCGACCCCGCCAGACGCGATCCCGCCGCCGTCGCGGAAGACGTGCGCCTCGGCCGCTACACGGCGGCGGACGCGAAACGGCTGTTCGGCGGCTAATCCTCGAAGATCGCGACGGCGCGGCACCAGCCGGCGGATGCGGCTTTGATCTTGACGGGCAGGCATGAGATTTCGAAGCCGGTCGCGGGCAGAGCTTCCAGATTGTGCAGCTTCTCGATGTGGCAATAGCCGATCTCGCGGCCGGCGCGGTGGCCTTCCCAGACGATGCCTGGGTCCGGGTCCGCGGCATAGCGTTTGGCGGTCAGAGAGAAGGGCGCGTCCCAGCTCCAGCCGTCCGTGCCCGTGACGCGGACGCCTTGCTCCAACAGCCAGAGCGTCGCGTCCCGGCCGACGCCGCAGCCGCGGTCGACATAGTCGTCCGCGCCGTAGCGGACGCCGGCGGCGGTGTTCACGACGACGATATCGAGCGGCCGCAGGCTGTGGCCGATGCGCTGCAACTCCGCCTGGATGTCGGCAGGGGTCACGACATAGCCGTCCGCGAGCGCCCGGAAGTCCAACTTGACGCCGGGCCGGAAGCACCAGTCGAGCGGGACTTCGTCGATGGTCCAGGCGCGCTCGCCGCCGGGCTTCAGGCGGTGGTTCATGGTCGAGTGGAAATGCCAAGGCGCATCGATATGGGTGCCGTTATGGGTCGAGATGCGGACCTTCTCCAAAGCCCAGCCCTCTCCGTCGGGCAGATCCTCGACGGTCATGCCGGGAAAGAAGCTGACGACGCGCTCCCGCGTCATGGCGTGATCCAGATAGTCGATCTCCGGCTCCAGCCCCGGCGGATCGCTTTTGATGCCAGCTTCAAGGGGCGCGGATATATCGACGATGCGGCGGGTCATGATGTCGTCCTCGCGGGTTTCTCGCTTGTGCCCCTCAAGCCTAACGTCGGCCGCGGAGCGGGCCAAGCCGCCGCTTCGCCGCCGCGGCCGCCCGGTGCCAGAGCGGCCGGCCGGCCAGCGGGTCGGTCCAGCCGCTTTCCAGGCGGTCGAGCAGGCCTTCCGCCTCGATCCGTTGTCCGGTCATGGGATCGAGATAGCGCGGATAGCGCAGCAGCGTCGCCGCCACGAGCGTGTCGAGGTCCAGACTGCGGCCCCGACGGTCGGGCTGCGCGGTGAGGTCGGTCGTCAGGCCCCAGCCGGCATAAAACGGCCGACCATGCACGAACACGGCGACGCCCCGGAGCAGCGCCTCGAAGCCGGTCAGCGAGGAAATGGTGTGGAGCGCTTCGGCCCAGTCAAGCGCGGAGGCGATGGGCGTGTCGGTCCAGATGGCGTCGGCGAACTGCATTGCGGCGGCGGCGGGAACGGCCCCCGGCCGCCCGGCGTGCAGAACGTCCGGGTGCGGCTTGTAGGCGATCCAAGCGGCAGGGTGCTGGGCGCGGGCATGCTCCAGCAGCGTCAGGTTATCGTTGACCGTGTCGCCGCCGCCGAGCCGGATCGACGCATCGCTTTCGACCTGGCCGACCACGAGGACCCGCGTCCGACCCTGTGGGCTGCTGGGCGCCGCGCCGCGCCCGACGGCATATTTGCTGACGGCGAGCGCCGTGAGGCGCGCGCTGAGGGCCGCCGCCCGCGCCAGGGTCGGCGCATCGAACGCTTCGGCCGCCAGCATGTCCTCAAGCTCGTTCGGCTGGGTCGCGTCGTAGTAGATGCCGCGCCGGTCGAAGATCAGGCTATAGGCCGGGGCGAACAAGGCGCCGAGGCCGGGCGAGCGGATGAAGCCGTCTTCGATCCGCATCAGCGCGCCGCCGGCCTTGCAGGCGAGCGCGGCAAGGCCTTCAGGCTCGCGCGAGGCCCAGACCGCGACGGGCTTGCCCGCCGTCGCGGCGCGCATCAGGGCGTCGGTCCGGTCGGTGAACCGGGTCGGTCCGCCCGCCATCAGGGCGACCGAGCGACGGTTCCACCATTTCACTTGATAGACCAGGAGAGCGGGAGCCGCGGCTCGGGGCATCGGTGCGGCTATTCGGCCGCCATCAGCGGCTGGTTCACGGACTGGTCGATCAGCCGCCGAGCGGCTGCATTGGCGCCCGCCGTCATGCCGGGGTCGCAATAGAACGTGCCGCGCAGCATGAACGTGCTGGTGATGACCTTGATGAAATCCCCGACGAGCGCGGCGTCGGGCGTCGGCGGGTTCTGCCAGAACGCATCGAGCGTGCAGGACGCCGTCATCCCGTCGACGTTATAGACCGCCTGGCCGAGAGTCAGCGTCGGCCGGCCCTTCTCGAGGGCCAGCATGCCGACAGTGCTGTTGATGACGACGACGCCGGCGGACGCCCGGATCAGACGGCCGAGATCGCCGCCGTCGATGAATTTCACCCGGTCGGCGACCCTGGCGTCGGACGCGATGCTGGCGACGATGCGCCGCCACGGCCTGAGGCCTGGATCGCCTGGGTGGATCTTGATGATGAGCGTCGCGTCCTCCGGCGCGAAGGCCGCGAAGGACATGACGACCTCGCAGATCGGCGTCCGAAGCTCCCGGTAGGGCGAATAGGCGCGGATCGAGAAATCCTTCTCCATCTGCATGGGAAAGATGAAGACTGGGCCGGCGCTTTGTTCCGCCGCCGCGATCGCGCGGGTCGCGGCCCGCGCCCGGCGCTTTTGCAGAAGGATGCGCAAGCCGGAGCCAAGATAGGTCAGCACCGGATGATCCGGCTGATGGGTCTTGTAGCCCGGGAACAGGAACCAGAGCAGCCAAGCGCTCAGATGATAGGCCATATCCATGCGCGCCTGGGGCCAGAACCGGTCGGTGAACTGCGGCGTCAGGTCCGGCTTGCGCGTTCCAGCCGCATGGGCGCGAACCTGGGCGGCGGCGCGGGGAATGCGGGACGCGCCGGTCAAGCCATCCAGCTCGAACGCGATCCAGTCGGGGCGGAGATAGCCGAAGTCGGTCGCGATCACCCGGGTGCCGCGAGCGCGGGCCGCGGCGGCGGCGGCTTTGTGATAGGGCCGCTGTTCGCCCAGCATGACGACATCCGTCACGCCCTCGCGCAGGATCAAGGCGTCGATAAAGTCCGGCCAGGCCTTGAAACTGCCGCGATAGTTGATCGCGTCGGCGCCATGCCAGAACAGCCAGTCGCCGAAATTCAGGTTGACGCGGAGCGTCCGCACGCCGGGAGCGAGCGACGCAATCCGCTCGCCGACGCGCTTGAAGAACGGCGAGATCGGGCCTTGCAGGAACAGGATGGTGCGACGCGGCTCACTCATCGCCGTGGGTCGCTTTCAACTCAGCCAGAGTTTCCGCGACCAGGGTCACGGCTTCCCGGATTTGCGCCTTGCTGTGCGCCGAGGTCACGAAGAAGCGGAGGCGCGCCTCGCCTTCCTCGACGGCCGGGTAGGTGATCGGCTGCACATTCAAGCCGCGCTTGCCGAGCGCCGTCGACAGGCGGGCGGCGCGCACGCTGCCGCCGATCATCACCGGCACGACGCTGTATCCGGCGGAGCGACCGACCTCGAGCCCGGCGGCGTTCGCCTGCTCGATGAAATAGCGGCCGTTCGCCTGGAGCGCCGCCGCGCGCTCCGGCTCCTCCAGCATCAATTCCAGCGCCTTCGTCGAAGCCGCCGCGAGCGCCGGCGGCATGCCGACGCTGAACACGAAGCCGGGCGCGGTCAGCTTCATCAACTCGATCAGTTCGAAGCAGCCGGCGATGAACCCGCCGCAGCCGCAGAGCGTTTTCGAAAGCGTGCCCATCCAAATATCGACATCGCCGGGGGCAAGGCCGAAATGCTCCTGGCTGCCCCGACCCGCGCGGCCCAGCACGCCGAGCGCATGGGCTTCGTCGACCATCAGCAGGGCCTTGTGCTTCTTCTTCAGGGCGACGAGTTCGTCCAGGGGGGCGATGTCGCCGTCCATGCTGTAGACGCCTTCGACGACGATCAGCACTTTCTCGAACCGCCCGCGTTCCCGGGTCAGCAGGGCGTCGACGGCGCGATAGTCGTTATGGGCGACGCCGCGCCGCTGGGCGCCAGAGAGTTTCGCGCCTTCATAGACGCTGTTGTGGATCAGACGGTCGTGGATGATCAGATCGCGCGGGCCGAGCAGCGTCGCGATCGCCGTCACGTTGGTCGCGTGCCCGCTGACGAAGACGACAGCGTCGTCGACGCCGTAGAGGGTCGCCAGCGCTTGCTCCAGCGCCTGGTGCGGCGGGCGCTCGCCGGAGACCAGCCGGCTGGCGGATGCCGAAACGCCATATTGCCGGATCGCCTTGAACGCAGCTTCGGCGACCGCCGGATGGCCGTTCAGGTCGAGGTAATTGTAGGTCGCGAAGTTCAGCACCTCGGCGCCGTCGATCCGGCTGGTGGCGCTCGCGATGCCTTCGTGCACCCGGAAGAACGGGTTCTCCAGGCCGGCCTGGTCAGCCAGCGCCTTCTGCAGCTTCAAGGTCTGATAGGCGTCGAACTGGTCGATGCGGTAGCTGGATGCTGGAATGTCGTCGGCGGACTGCCCGATCTGGGCGGCGGGCTCGTCCGGCGCTTCGGCGTTCGCTGTCGGCTGGGACAAGCTCCGACGCGCGCGCGCGCGCGCCAGCAAGGCTTCGACGGCGTCGCGGGATGCTGGGTTCGACTGGGTCATGACAGCAATCTACGGCGCTCGTCGGTTTGCCGAAAGGTCGTTATCGCATCGTCAACCGCTTCGGGGTCCAGGCTCGTGGCGTGGCGCCGCAAGGTTTCGTCGACTTCGTTGCGGGTCCGGTCGGTTTTACTGTCGGCGCCGGCCCGCAATTGCGTCGTCACCTTTTCCGCGATCCGGGCGACGCTGCCGCCTTCGGCAATGGCCATCGCCGGAAGCTCGACGCCGATCCGCTCCTCCAGGCTGAGTTTCAGTTCCATGCCCATCAGACTGTCCAGACCGAGATCGCTCACCGGGCGGGTCACATCGACCTGGTCGGGCGCCATGCCGAGCACGGCCGCGACCTGCTCGGCGATCAATTCCGCGACGACATCGCGGGCGTCGGGCTCGCTCAAGCCTTGAATGAGGTTCAGGAAGTCCGCGGCATCGCCGCTGGCCGCCGCGAGCGCGACGCGCTCCAGCCGCGCAACGGCGCGGGCGCGGGCGCCGAACGTCCGCCAGTCGATGTCGAGCACGATCGGCGCGGGATCCTCGGAAGCCCAGAGCGCCGGCAACAGGCCGAGCGCTGTCGCCGCCGGCATCGCCGGGCGCCCAAGCTGTCGTTCAAGCAGGTCCATGATGGCGGCTTGCCGGGCCAGCACGCCGGCATCCTTGATCGGCCCCCAGGAGACCGCCATGGCGGGCAGGCCGTCGACGGCGCGCTGGCGGGCGATCGCCTCCATCGCGGCGTTGCCGGCAACATAATTAGCCTGCCCCGGATTGCCGAGCACGGTCGTCGCCGACGCATAGAGGATGAACAGATCGACCGGCCGTCCTTCGTTCGCCAGGGCGCGGGTCGCGGCGTCGAGCGCGGCTGCGCCATCGGCCTTGACGGCGACGGCGCGGCGGAACGCGTCCAGGGACATTTCGGCGGCGATGCCGTCCGCATAGATCGCCGCGGCGTGGATGACGCCTTTCAGCGGCCAGCGGCGGTCGTCGATGCGCTTGACGAGGCGGTCAACGGCCCCGGCGTCGGTCACGTCGAGCGCGACCGCGCGCGCGTCGGCGCCGAGCGCCTGCAGACTGGCGACCGCAGCCTCGACGCCCGGTCCGTCCGGCCCGCGCCGACTGGCGATGACAATGCGCCCGGCGCCTTGCCGGGCCAGCCAGCGGGCGGTCGCAAGGCCGAAGCCCTGGGCGCCGCCGGTGACGAGATATGTGCCCTTGCGGTTGATCGCCAGCGTGCGCCTGGCTTTCAGGGGCGCATCCGGCGCCGCAATGATGACCTTGCCGATATGGCGCGCCCGTTGCAGCCAGCGCAATGCCTCGGGCAAGCGCTCGGCCGGGAAGGTCTGGAAGGGCAGGGGACGGAAGACCCGGTCAGCGATCAACTGTTCGACCTCGCGGAACAAGCTGGCCGCGAGCATCGGTTTCGCCGCGAGCAACTGATCGGCGTCGACGGCGAAATAGCTGACATTCTCGCGCAGCCGTTTCAAGCCGACTTCGGTGTTTTCGAAGAAATCCCGCTTGCCGAGTTCGATGAACCGGCCGAATGGCCGCATGGCGGCAAGCGTCGCCGTCATGGCTTCGCCCGCGAGCGAATTCAGCGCGACATCGACGCCCTTGCCGCCCGTCCACCGCCGGACGTCATCGACGAACGCCAGGCTGCGGCTGTCGCTGATATGCTCGACGCCCATCAGGGCGAGCAAGGCGCGCTTCTCGGGCGAACCGGCCGTCGCGATGATCGTCGCGCCGACATGGCGCGCATATTGAATGGCGGCGAGCCCGACGCCGCCGGCTGCGCCATGGATCAGGATCGTGTCGTCCGGGCCGAGGCGGGCGAGCGTCGCCAGGCTGTAATAGGCCGTCAGCGCGACGATCGGCAGGGTGGCGGCGGCGGCGAAATCCTGGTCGGCGGGAATATGCGCGGCGGCGCTGGCCTTGGTCCGGATCCTGTCGCCGAAGCAGCCGGGCGCCACGCAGACGACCCGGTCGCCTGGCTTGAAGCGCTCGACCCCGGCGCCGACGGCCTCGACAATGCCCGCCGCTTCCATGCCGACCGTCGCGCCGGCGAACCCGGCTTCCACGGCTTCTTCCGGCAGAATGCCGAGGCCGAACATGATGTCCCTGAAATTCGCCCCGGCGGCCCGCACCTGGACCGAGATTTCGTCGGGCGCCAGGGTGGCGATCGGCATCGGCCGGGAGCGCCAGCGAATGCTGTCGAGCGCGCCGGGCGTGAAATCGAGCGCGCCTGCCAGCGCGCCCGGCAGCGGCGCCGGGGTCAGGCGCGGTGCGGAAAGGCCGCCGCCCGGCCGGATATGCAGGGCCGCTTCGCCATCGGCGTCCCGCGCCGCCAGCGCTCCCGGCAGCCGCTGGACGATCTCCGCCGCCCAGCGCTTCGGGCCGAGCCCCAGCAGCGGCAGCGACATCGCGAGCGGTTTGAGGCTTGGGCCTTCGTTCGCGAGCACGTCGAGCATGGCGAAAGCCGCGGCCGCCTGGGGCGTCGCCGCGGTCGCGAACAGCAACAGGCGCGGCGCGTCATCGCCGCCCGTGGTCCTGGCGGCGCCGAGGGCGGGCGCGGCCAGACTGGCGATCGCGGCGGAGAGGGAACCGGGACCGGCCTCGGCCGCGACGATCGCAAGGCAATCGACGCCCGCGAGCAAGTTCGCGATCCTGTCCGGCGTCGTCTCTTCGTCGATTTCCAGAATGCCGGCGCTGGCGCCCGCCGCCTCCAGCGCTCCGGCCAGAGCGCGCGCCGGCTTGCTGTCGGCCGCCGCCGCCGCGATCAGCCAGGCGCCGGTCAGCGCTGGCTGGGGTTGTGCAGCAGGCGTTGCGCCAGCGGGTTTGGATGCGAGCATCAGTAAGCCGGCCCCGGCCACGACGGCAGCGACCGGCGCTTGCATGAATTCGGTCTTCAGCCGGTCTCGCCACGCCTTGGCGGACAAGGCCGCGGGATGGCCCATCGCCTGCCACACCTTGTCCGACCAGGCGCTTGGGGCGGCAGCGCCCATCAGCAGGCAACCGTCGGGCTTCAGCGCCTTGGCGATGGCGGCCAGGGCGCTGTCGTCCGCCAGGAAAGGCGCAATTGCGAAATCGAACCCGGCCGCGTCTTCCGGCAGGCTGTCGAGCGCGGCGGCGCCCGCCTGTTCGGCGCGGGCGCGTCGGTCGCCGGCTGGGTCGACATAGGTCCAGTCGAGGATGCCGGCGGCGATCCCGGCCCGATGCTGGCTGGCGAACGGCCCGCCCGGCGCGCCGATCTCGAGCACGCGCATGCGTCGGCCTTTGGGCACGGCCGCGACCGCCGTATCGAACGCGGCCTGCAGACCGTTGCGGAGGTCCGCGAAGCTTTCCCCGCCTTGCTGCAGGTGTTCGATCCGGGCGTCATCAGGGGTCGCGCCGGCGATGACGCTCGCCAGCAATGCGGCTTCGGCTGACCAGCCGGGATGGTCCGACCAAAGCGTCCGCCAGGCCGCGACCTGGCGCGGCTGCGCCTTCATGCGCGCGATCCGGTTGAGCTCCGCCAGCATGGCGCGACGGGCGGTCGATGGCGCGCGCCGGCTTCGGGCCGCTGCCGCCAGGGCTGCGATCCGGATCGGCAAGGGCTTCGCGTCCGCCTCGCCGCCGGCGATCGGCGCCGCCGAAAGGGTATAGACCTGCTGCTCGGGCTGATGCTGCTCGCGCAGCATGACCCGCTGGAACCGGACGCCTTCCGCGATGAGCGCGGTCTCGCCCGTCTCCGTCAGGAGCGCCAGATCGGCGACGGCGGCGCGG
>ERZ888423.427-NODE-427-length-43193-cov-9.050767_pt1 | contig 43193 bp, 43 predicted proteins | sample MGYA00520523_ERZ888423 | MGnify/ENA primary metagenome ERZ888423 (study PRJEB32303, sample SAMEA104408611) | aquatic metagenome | biome: Brackish water; feature: Pelagic; material: water | place: Baltic Sea | collected 2014-06-08T10:24:00 | depth 30,27 m ... | reverse complement strand
GCTAAAAAATCGACTGTTAAAAAGAGTACAGCAAAGAAAAGTACAGCGAAAAAAGTGGTGAAGAAGGTTGTTAAGAAGACCGCTGCGCAGAAGGCGAGCAAGTAAATGGAAATCTCAACATCTCAATCTCAATCCGGCGAACAGTTTAATGGTGAAGGTTTTGTAGAAGAGCTTCGCAATGAGTTGCAAGAGATTGATGCAATGGAGGTGAGCGATCATGCTCAACGTTTTGAGGCGCTCCACCAAAAACTCAATCAAGCGCTCTCCTCAATTGATGGTCTCTAATTAATTTATAGTTATGAAGACACGTTTGGATGCTGAGCTGGTTCGTAGAGAGCTAGCCCGTTCACGTGAACAGGCAGCGGATCTGATCGAGAAGAGATCGGTTTTAGTCAATGGAATTCCCGCAACCAAACCTGCAACTCAGGTTGATGCGGAGACATCCATAACAATTTCAGGTGACAGAGATGATTTTGTATCCCGTGGTGGCCATAAGTTAGAGGGCGCGCTCAACGCCTTCACTGGTGTTAACGTTGCAGGTAAACGGTGTTTAGATGCTGGCGCCTCTACGGGGGGCTTTACCGATGTGCTTCTTCGCCGGAACGCGGGCCATGTAGTCGCTGTTGATGTGGGTTATGGCCAGTTGGCATGGGGTTTGCGCCAGGATGAACGTGTCACCGTTTTAGATCGCACCAATATTCGTCACCTCACTGGAGAAATGGTTGGTGAACCCATAGATGTAGTAGTTGCCGATCTCTCCTTTATCTCACTGACCTTGGTGTTACCGGCATTAGCTGCGGTTTCAAAGCCAGATGCTGATTTTGTAGTAATGGTTAAACCACAGTTTGAGGTAGGGCGTGAAAAGCTAGGTGCAGGTGGAGTTGTTCGAGATCCCGCACTTCGTAAGGCGGCTGTTATCGAGGTTGCAGAGTCTGCCTACGATGTTGGTCTGGGCACGATGGGAATTACCGCTAGCCCACTTCCGGGACCTGCGGGTAATGTTGAGTACTTCTTATGGCTTCGTCGTGGAGCCGCTGAGATTGATCACTCCATGCTTGATGAGGCAATAGCGATAGGACCCCAGTGATGCGTAATCTGTTGATTGTCTGTAACCCGGGTCGAGTAGATGCTGTTGTTGCCGCGGTAGAGCTTCAACAAAACCTCGCATCCACATTTGGTATCTACACAATTTCTGATGTTGAGATTCCAGGAATAATTCGCTCAACCATTGCGGATTTACCAGAGATTGAAGCCGCTGTTGTTCTTGGGGGAGATGGAACAATGTTGCGTGCGGCAGAGGTAGCTCACGAACGTGATATTCCATTACTGGGCGTGAACTTAGGTCATGTTGGCTTTTTATCTGAGGTAGAGCGCTCAAAGATTACAGATGTTATTCAGGCTGTTATCAATAAGTCCTATGTGATCGATCCTCGAATTACCTTGGGGTACACAGTTGAACGAGAAGGCAAGGTTGTTGCATCTGGTTGGGCTCTTAATGAGGTAACCGTGGAACGTGAAAAGGCAACGATGGTTGAGCTCTTTCTTGAGATTGATAATCGTCCTATTTCTCGATGGGGTTGTGATGGCTTGATCTGTTCTACTCCTACCGGTTCCACCGCCTACGCCTTTTCAGCCGGTGGTCCAGTCCTGTGGCCAGCTGTTGATGCGCTAGTTGTTCTGCCTATTTCAGCTCATGCCCTTTTCTCTCGTCCACTTGTAATCTCCCCATCATCGGTAATTGCTGTCGGTATTGAATCCTCTGAAGCTTTTTTGTCTGCTGATGCCTTACGTAAATTTCCTCTTGTTACAGGCGATCGTGTAGTTGTGACCAAGGATGCACGGGTAATTCAACTAGCTCACTTAATGAACACCTTATTTAGCGATCGATTGGTGGCAAAGTTCAAACTACCTGTTGAGGGCTGGCGTGGTGAGTGAACGTACCTTTCTTGAAGAGATAACTATTCGCTCGATCGGAGTGATCGATAGTTCGACCCTTGAAATATCAAAGGGATTAACCGTCTTATCGGGTGAAACTGGCGCCGGCAAGACCATGATTTTGACGGCGTTAAACCTCATTCTCGGTGGAAAAGCAGATAGCTCATTGGTAAGAAAGGGCGCGGAACGTTTAGTTGCAAGTGGAAGGTTTTCCATTCCCAAAGCACAGGAGATTTTGTTTGAGGATGCATTAATTGAGGATGGTGAACTGATCGTAGTTCGCACCGTTGGTGCAGATGGTAAGAGCAAGGCGACAACAAATGGTGTGAGCGCTACAGCCTCCACCCTTGCATCCTTTGGAGAAAATTTGGTTGAGGTGCATGGACAGGCTGCAAATCACACCATTACCAAATCATCGAGACAACGGGAGCTGCTGGATCGCTTTGCGGTAATTGATTTAGATCGGTATCAATTAGCACTTGCTAACTACCACGAGATGAAGGATCGGATCGCAACCCTTAAGAAAAGTATCGCCGCCAAGGATAAGGAGTTGGCTGAGCTCAAAGTCTTTGCCCTGGAGTTTTCAGCGCTCAATCCTGCCTCGGGAGAGTTTGTTGAAATCGAATCAGAGATAGCGCGTTTGTCTAGCGTTGAAGAGCTGCGAGCAGCAACGCAGTTGGCATCATCTGCGATCGAGGATGAGGAAGCGGGCTCACTCACCTCTTTAGGAACCGCCCGTCGTTGCCTGGAAAACGCTCGTTCAAAGGATCGGCTGCTGGAAGAGATTTATCAGCAACTCAGTGAGAGCTTCTTCTTGTTGGCAGATGCCCAAAGCGCATTAAATTCATATATCTCGCGGTTGGAGGCAGATCCTGCCCGTTTGGATTATCTGCAGCAGCGAAAATCCCTACTCAATGCATTGGTCAAGAAGTTTGGTGGAGCAAAGGGTATTGATGAGGAGATCGCCTCACTTGCTATGCGTTTCAAGAACTCAACTGATGCAATCGCCGATCTTGAAGGCGGTGATGCACGTTTACAGGAGTTGGAGAAAGAGTTGGTTGCGATCAAGAAAACATTGTTATCCGAAGCCAAAAAGGTAAGTGATGCTCGCACGGATGCAGCGGTGAAATTATCTACTCTGGTTACTCGAGAGATCCAGCAATTATCAATGCCACACGCCACCTTCGTAACTTCTGTCGAATCAGCTGATTACTCTGCACCCAAGGAGTCTGATTTCACCTCGCAGGGATGTGATGAGATTTCGATGTTCATTCAGGGGCATAAGGATGCACCGCTTGTTCCATTAGCTAAGGGTGCATCGGGCGGAGAGATGTCACGTGTCATGCTCGCCCTTGAGGTTGTAATCGCCTCAACTCATCCGATCGGAACATATGTATTTGATGAGGTAGATGCTGGAGTTGGTGGAAAGGCTGCGATTGAAGTTGGTCGTCGACTCCATCAGTTAGCCCAGCATGCACAAGTAATTGTTGTCACCCACCTGCCACAGGTTGCCGCCTGGGCTGACTCTCATTTTGTTGTCACCAAGAACAATGATGGAACGGTCAGCCAGAGTGATGTTCGTCAGGTTACAGGTGAGGATCGGATTGAAGAGGTCGCCCGCATGTTGGCGGGGCTGGAAAACTCTTTAAGCGCACGTGAACACGCCACCGAATTACTTTCGCTAAAGGTGTAAGTGGGCGGCTCAAATAAATGATAGGTTTGACTCCCATGGGCCAAGCACATGTGACGAAACACTTATTTGTAACTGGCGGAGTCGCCTCAAGCTTGGGCAAAGGACTCACCGCCTCAAGTCTTGGACGATTACTAGTAGCCCGTGGCATTCGAGTAACGATGCAAAAGCTAGATCCTTACCTCAATGTGGATCCAGGAACCATGAATCCATTTCAGCATGGTGAGGTCTTCGTTACAGATGATGGCTCTGAAACTGATTTAGATATTGGACATTACGAGCGTTTCTTAGACCGCAACCTTCATGGTTCAGCAAATGTAACAACGGGCCAGGTTTACTCCCGTGTGATCGCACGTGAACGTCGTGGAGAGTACCTAGGTGAAACAGTTCAGGTTATTCCACACATCACCAATGAGATTAAAGAGCGCATCATCGCTATGGCTAGCCCTGATATTGATCTAGTAATAACTGAGGTAGGTGGCACCGTTGGCGATATCGAATCTCAACCATTCCTAGAAGCGATTCGGCAAATTCGCCAATCAGTTGGTCGTGACAATGTTTTCTACCTTCACGTCTCCTTGGTGCCATACATCGGACCATCGGGTGAGCTCAAGACAAAACCAACCCAGCACTCAGTAGCAGCGTTGCGCAGTATTGGTATTGCTCCAGATGCAATAGTCCTGCGTTCAGATCGTGAAATCCCAGAGGGTGTAAAGAGAAAGATCTCTTTGATGTGTGATGTTGATTCAGAGGCGGTGGTTGCAGCGGTGGATGCACCATCTATCTATGACATCCCAAAGGTTTTACATAGCGAAGGTCTAGATTCCTATGTAGTAAAGCGACTTGGCTTTAATTGCCATGATGTTGTGTGGGGGGAGTGGGATGCTCTCCTAGAGAAGGTCCATCACCCAAAACACCACATCAAGGTCGGTCTGGTTGGAAAGTACATAGATCTTCCAGATGCTTATTTATCAGTCTCTGAGGCGTTGCGCGCCGGTGGTTTTGCAAATGAAGCAAAGATCGAGATTGTTTGGATCGCAAGTGATGAGTGCGAAACTCCCGAAGGTGCCAAGACGCATTTAGCAGGCGTTGATGCGATCTGCGTTCCTGGCGGATTTGGTATCCGAGGTATTGAAGGAAAAGTTGGAGCCCTTAAGTTTGCTCGTGAAAACAGGATTCCTGCCTTGGGATTATGTCTAGGTTTGCAATGCATGGTGATTGAGGCGGCTCGCAACCTTGCAGGGATCAAGGATGCAATCTCTGCGGAGTTCTCAGATTCTGGAACCCCAGTAATTGCAACAATGGATGATCAAAGGGATGTTGTTTCAGGCAAGGGGGATATGGGCGGAACGATGCGCTTGGGTCTCTACACCGCTAATTTGTTGGCAGGCTCGGTGGTCGCCAACACTTATGGTGCCACTGAGGTTTCAGAACGACATCGTCACCGTTACGAGGTTAATAACAAGTATCGAGATCAAATCTCTAACGCCGGTTTAGTCTTCTCAGGCATTTTTAAAGAACAGGATCTGGTGGAGTTTGTAGAACTTCCAGAATCGGTGCATCCTTATTACGTGGGTACGCAAGCTCATCCAGAGCTGCGTTCACGTCCAACTCGACCTCATCCATTATTTGTAGGATTGATCGCGGCGGCACTTAAAGCGAAGGGCTAATCATGATCGTTGGAGTTCCCAAGGAGATCAAGGTTCATGAGTCGCGAATAGCAATTACCCCTGAAGGCGTTTCAGAGTTTGTTCATGCAGGGCACATCGTGGTTGTTGAGGACAACGCTGGTGTGGGTTCATCAATTACTAATGAAGAGTTCATTGCGGCTGGAGCATCCATTGTTGCAACCGCGGATGATGTCTGGAAAAAGGCTGATTTAGTATTGAAGGTAAAGGAACCAATCGAGTCTGAGTATCCAAAGATGCGTAAAGGCCAAACCCTCTTTACCTATCTGCATCTTGCAGCCTCGAAGGCCTGCACCGATGCTTTACTTCAATCGGGAACAACAGCGATCGCATATGAAACCGTTGAAGTAGATGGAACCTTGCCGCTGCTTGCGCCGATGAGTGAGGTCGCAGGGCGTCTTGCAACGCAGGTGGGTGCAACCGCTTTACAAAAGCCACATGGTGGTCGTGGCGTTCTCTTAGGTGGTGTTCCGGGAGTTGCCCCTGGACGAGTTGTTGTAATTGGCGGAGGTGTTGCAGGTTTGAATGCAGCGGTTATTGCCCTCGGAATGGGCGCAGATGTCACGGTCTTTGATCGTTCCATTAATCGATTGCAGTACATCGACACAATGTACGGCGGAGGCATCAAGACTCTGGTTGCATCAAAGCATGCAATTGAACGTGAGGTAAAACAAGCCGACCTTGTTATTGGCGCGGTCCTTGTTCATGGCGCAACGGCTCCCAAGTTGATCTCTAACGCACTAGTTGCCCAGATGAAAGCTGGCTCCGTATTGGTAGATATTGCGATCGACCAGGGTGGATGTTTCGAGGATTCACGACCAACAACTCACGCAGAGCCTACCTTTACCGTTCATAACTCTATTTTTTATTGTGTAGCAAATATGCCTGGGGCGGTTCCCGTGGCATCAACATATGCACTGACCAATGCAACCCTCCCATTTGCGCTCTCACTGGCAAATCTTGGTTGGGAGGCGGCCTGTAAGAAGGATAAAAACCTTGCTAAAGGCTTGAATGTGCATGACGGTCAGATCTATTACTCCGGCGTCGCAGAAGCACATGGTTACGCAACCGCTCAGCTTTGATCTTGCCGCATCCTCATTTCTCAATTATCTTCAGATTGAGAGGGGATTGGCAACAAACTCTATTTCCGCATACCGTCGTGATTTGCAAAAGTTTGATCATTTTTTAAATGGTCAGGATTTACGTGAGGTAACCCCTGAAGTTATTACTGGCTTTGAGAGCTCCTTGCGTCAGGCTAATCTCTCAATTGCAACGGTTAACCGTGCAGATTCGACCTTGCGATCTTTCTTTAAGTATTTGCAACAGGAGCATGGTTTACCTGATCCAACCCTGGAGATTGCTGCGAGCAAATCAGCCCGCCGATTGCCTAAAGCTTTATCGATCAATCAGATTCTTTCGATGATTGATGCAGCTTACAAATCAAGTGAGCCAATTACCTTGCGCGATCAAGCGATGCTCGAGCTTTTGTATAGCAGTGGCGCGCGTGTCAGTGAGTTAATCGGCATCAACATCAATGATCTGAGTACAGTGCGAACAGATGACGGGGAGATCATAGCTTTAAAGTTACGTGGTAAGGGAGCTAAGGAGCGGATCGTTCCACTGGGATCCTTTGCATCAAAAGCTATCGACAACTACTGTGTAAGAATCCGACCAGAGCTACTGGCAAAAAATCCCAAGAATAACCCCGCACTCTTTCTCAACTCTCGTGGCGGTAGGATTTCTCGTCAATCAGCTTGGCAGTTGGTTCTACAGGCCGCGGCCGCGGCTGGCATAACTGAGCATGTTTCACCCCATGTGTTTAGACATTCATATGCAACACATTTGCTAGATGGTGGCGCAGATATACGTGTTGTACAGGAGTTACTGGGGCATGCATCGGTAACAACAACCCAGATTTATACCTTGATCACAATTGATAAGGTGCGAGAGAGTTACTCGATGGCACATCCCCGTGCCAAGTAAGGGTTACTGACCGCGAAGTCGGCGTGCCAAGATGCTTTGATCACCCTTGGCTTCAAGATCAGCGATGATCACAGCGATTGACTCGCGAACGATGCGACCACGATCAACAGCTAGACCCAAATCTCCACGCAGTTGCAAACGCGCCTGATCAAGATCAAACAACTCATCTGGTGAGAGATACACAGTGATTTTTTCATCATGGCGTTCACGTCCTGAAGGGGAGCGATCAACAGTTGTTACCCGACGACGTGCAATTGTGCGGACACCCTTCTTTGAGGAGGCGGCTTTAGGTGTTGCAATCGCAGGAGGCACTAATGGAGCGGCAACCTCTTGAGAGCTTTGTGCCGGAACTGCACTTAATGCTGGTGCGGTAGAACGAAAGAGTTCATCTGCACCTGGAAGGTTTGCTCTACGGGTCATCGTGCGCCTCCTCTGGCGATTAGTTCTCGAGCAAGGCGGCGGTATGAAGCTGCGCCACCTGAAGATGTTGCATAGGTTGTAATTGGTTCGCCCACCACAGTTGTTTCTGGAAAACGAATAGTCTTAGCGATAATTGTTTCAAAGACATCCTCAGGAAATTGTTCAAGAATTCGCTCTAATACTTGACGGTTATGAGATGTCTTTTTGTCATACATTGTGGCCAAAATTCCTATAAGACGAAGTTCAGGGTTGAGAAAGTTTTTCACCTTATCCAAATTTCCCTTCAACTCAATAAATCCATGCAAGGCAAAGTACTCGCACTGCATAGGAACAATTACCTCTTGTGATGCAACTAGCGCGTTAATAGTTAACTGACCCATAGTTGGTTGGCAATCAATCAAGATCACATCGTAGTAATCGCGAAGCGGAGCTAGCGCGCGTTTGAGATACTGCTGGCCTCCGATTTCAGCGCCTAGGGTGGTTTCCGCTGTTCCTAAATCACGGTTGGCTGGCAGAAAATCTAAGCCCGGAACCGATGACTTCAAAACGATCTCATCAACATTTGCAGTAGGTGTCATCAATGCGTAGTAAACAGTTTGTTCCAAGGGGAGCGAATGGGCGTTAACGCCAAGGCCAAGTGATAAACCACCTTGTGGATCAAAGTCGACCAACAAAACTCGGCGACCCATCTCAGCAAGAGCGGCACCTAGGTTGATGGTGCTAGTTGTCTTACCGACACCACCCTTTTGATTAAAGATTGAGATGACCTTAGCGTTGCCATGGTCAGAGATTGGGGCAGGGGTAGGAAAGCTCTTGGCGGCTATGCCCAGCAGATTAGATGTCGTCGCAACATCCTTTGCAATTGTCGATTTAGCGTTCAATCTTCAAACCTCTTTCCTGATATACCAAAGAGCCTATGCGTTACACAGAAAACAGGCAAGCGTGAAGTAAGGTGCGCCCATGGGAATGAGCAGCGTTGATGAGGGCGTAGATGTAAACGCCAGCTCTGGAGCCTTCTCGGTACACCTTTCAAACTTTGACGGCCCCTTTGATCTGCTCTTACAACTGATCTCCCGACACAAGATGGATGTCACAGAGGTCGCTCTGAGCATCGTCACCGATGAGTTCATCTCCTTCATCCGCGCCCTGGAGGCCTCGGGGCAGGGGTGGGAGCTAGATCAGGCGACCGAGTTTCTCGTCGTGGCTGCAACCCTGTTAGATCTTAAGGCGGCCCGCCTTCTACCCAGTGGTGAGGTGGAGGATGAGGAGGATCTGGCCCTGCTTGAGGCACGGGATCTGCTCTTTGCTCGCCTCTTGCAGTACCGCGCCTTTAAGGAGATCGCAGCGACCTTTAGCGAGCGCATTCTGGCCGCCGATAAATCCTTCCCCCGCGTAACCGCGCTGGATCCCGCTCTTGCCGCTTTACTGCCTGAGGTATTAATCGGGGTCGGAGCCCAACGCTTTGCCGCTATCGCCGAACGTGTCCTGACCCCGAAGCAATCCCCACTTGTTGCGGTGGAGCATCTGCACACCCCTCTGGTGAGCGTAATGGAGGAGTCACGGTTGGTGGTTGAGGCGTTGCGTCGCTCCAACTCCTTGAGCTTTCGAAGCCTGATCTCCGATGCAGATAGCACCCTGGTGGTAGTTGCCCGCTTCCTGGCCTTACTCGATCTTTATAGACAAGGGGTGCTCCGCTTTGATCAGGTGATAGCCCTTGGTGAGCTGCACATTAAATGGATTGGAAGCCTGGAGGGCGAGGTTGAGATCAGCGACGAGTTTGATATACCGGTGGTTTTAGAGATGGAAGACTCGACAGAAAGTGGCGAAAATGTCTAATGTAGAAGTTGAACGTTCCATTGAGGCGATCCTTATGGTGGTAGATGAGCCGGTCACCGAGGTAATCCTGGCGCAGGTTTTGGAGCGCCCAGTTGAAGAGATCGAGGCGGCGTTAGCGGTTCTTGAGGGCTCCTATGAGGAGCGAGGGTTTTCGCTGCGTAAGATCAATGGGGGTTGGCGTTTTTACAGCCACCCAACTTACTCGGCGGCGGTGGAGAAGTTTGTTTTGGATGGCCAGCAATCCCGTCTCACCCAGGCGGCTCTAGAGACGCTCTCAGTGATCGCCTATCGCCAGCCCGTCTCGCGGGCCCGGGTATCGGCGATTAGAGGGGTCAATGTTGAGGCGGTTATGAAGACCTTGGTAACACGTGGCTTGGTGGAGGAGTCTGGTGTGGAGCATGAGACGGGAGCGATCTTGTACAAGACCACCAGCTACTTTCTCGAGCGGCTTGGGTTGAACTCTCTTGAAGATCTGCCAGCGCTGGCCCCATACCTTCCCGATCTCGATGGCTTGGATGAGATCCTCGATTCGCTAACTGAGTAAGATATCCGCTACCCTTACCTCCTGACTGTCGGGAGGATAGCCATGGCCCAAATGAGGCTGAACAAGATCATCGCCGATGCTGGAATCACAAGTCGTCGAGGCGCTGATGAATTAATCGAATCTGGCCGAGTAAGTATCAATGGAGTCACCATCCGTGAGATGGGGAGCAAGTGTGACCCTGAAAAAGATAAGGTCATGGTTGATGGTGAGACAATTACACGAACTTTGTCTAAGTCTTATTTAGCACTTCATAAACCTAAGGGTGTTTTGTCAACAATGTTTGACCCCGAAGGCCGTCCCTCCTTGGATGATTTCATCGACCTCCGTAAGGAGCGGTTATTCCATGTAGGGCGCCTGGACAAGGATTCTGAAGGGCTTATCCTGCTCACAAATGATGGGGATTTAACCTTCAGAGCTACCCACCCCTCCTTTGGTTTAGAGAAAACCTACATCATTGAGTTTGATGGAGCTTTGCCAACTGGGGTGGATAAGGTGCTACTCAAAGGGGTCGAACTTGAGGATGGAATGGGAAGGGTTCTTACCTTTAAGCAGCTCTCACCTCGTTGGATCGAGGTCTCGATTCATGAGGGTCGCTACCACATTATCCGTCGATTAATGGAGGCGGTGGGGGTGGATGTGCTGCGATTGATCCGAACCAAGTTTGGACCGATCTCCTTGGGAGATACCCCTGAAGGACGGTGGCGAGATCTCAATGACACAGAGTTAATGAATCTACGAAGGGCTTTAGATATTTAACCACTTTACAATAAGTCGGTATTCTGAAAAATAACCATATATGGTTTTATCGGTATTTGATGACTGGATTACCAATTTATCGATAATCATACGCTCAGAAAGAGCCTTGAGCATAGATTTATCGATAAAAGGGACTCGCGGTAGTTAAAGAGAGTTCGTAGCTGACTCGGATGAAATTGTAGTAAACAGGTTTAACCGTTTAAAAGCTTTATTAATATATATAGTTTTAAATACACACCAATAATGGTGAGGAAAGGTACCCTTATCCCATGAGTCTGCGTGCCATTAGAGGAGCGATCCAGGTCCCTGCAAACACCGCTAGCGATATCGCTGCAGGTGTGCAGGAGCTAGTTGCTGCGATCCTGGAGGCCAATCAGCTCCGCCCTGCCGATGTGATCTGCGTTTTCTTCACCTCAACTGTAGATCTCAACGCCGCCTTTCCAGCAGCGGCCTGCCGAGAGATGGGCTTTGCCAATGTTCCCTTGATTGGCTCAGTGGAGGTCGATGTTCCAGGTGCTTTAGATAGAACTATTCGGGCGATGTTTCATGTTGAAACCGGCAAAGGGCCGGATCAGATCAGCCACATCTACCTGCATGGCGCCGCCGCTTTGCGCAGAGATATTGCTCAGTAATGTCCTCAGAAAAGCTCACCAAGGTTCGAATCGTCGGCTCAGGCCTGATCGGAACCTCGATCGGGTTGGGGCTAGTGCAGGGTGGGATCGCGGTGGAGATGATCGACTCTGATCCTAGATCTCAATCCCTTGCCAATGATCTGATAGGTGGGGTAGGGGTTGCCGCTCCTGAGCTAGTTGTCCTGGCGATGCCTACCTCCCAGCTCGCTGTAGTCATAAAGAGAGAGATTGATTTAAACCCTCACTGCACATTTATAGATGTTGGTAGTGTTAAAGGTGAAGTTGAACTGGAGGTTAAGGCATTTCCAGCCCTTTCCAGACGATTTTTGCCCACCCACCCAATGGCGGGCCGTGAGATTGGCGGTGCAGGCTCTGCACGGGCGGATTTATTCCAGGGGCGCAGCTGGATACTCACGCCTAGCGAGGATATAGAGCCAAACTCCAAGGCGCTGGTGCTAGAGCTGATCAGCCTGCTGGGTGCCACCCCTATTGAGTTATCAGCTGTGGATCATGATCGGGCGGTTGCAAAGATCTCCCATCTGCCTCAGGTAGCCGCCTCACTGGTGGCTAAGCAGCTGATCGACACCCCAACTGAGTGGATGGAGCTAGCGGGGCAGGGGCTTCGGGATACCACGCGGATCGCTGGCTCTGATGAGTTGTTGTGGAAGGAGATCATCTTCTCTAACCGAACAGAGCTCCAACAATTGCTAATAAATCTACAAAGAGATCTTGGTGTGATGATTGATGCTTTAGAGGATCCGGAAAAAATAGCCTCGTTGATCGCTGCAGGACGAGCGGGTAGAGCTTTAATTCCTGGAAAGCATGGCGGTAAAGCTCGTGAGTACTCATTTCTTCCCATTGTTATTGATGACAAGCCAGGTCAGTTAGGTGCGATTTTTAATGAGTGTGCGGCTATGGATGTCAACGTAGAAGATTTAAATATTGAGCACTCTCCAGGACAGTTAAGTGCGCTCATTACTTTGGCGCTATCACATAGCGATGCTGAAAAACTTTCATCTCATCTGATTTCGATCGGATGGAATGTCCATCCGATTCGTAAATAGAAGTAGGCTCACCACATGGGCATAGTTGTGGCAATTGATGGCCCAAGCGGGGCTGGAAAATCAAGCACTGCAAAAGCAATAGCAAATCGTGCTGGTTGGGATTATTTAGACACCGGTGCTTTATATCGCGCCGTTACATGGCTTGCTCTTGAGTACAAGTGCGAAGAAGCTTTTTCAATCTTGCAAGCGATTAAAGATCATCCCATTAAATTTATTGCCGATCCAACATCGCCAAATGTATTTGCGGGCGAAACACAGATCACCCATGCAATCCGTGGAACATCGGTTACTGAGAATGTTTCTCGGATTAGTGCGATGCCCGAAATACGCCGCGAGTTATTGAATCTGCAACACCGCATGATCGATGCAGCAGAGCGCGGCATTGTCGTCGAAGGTCGTGACATTGGAACGGTAGTAGCGCCAGAGGCTGGCTTGAAGATCTATCTGACCGCTGATTTAGATGCCCGAGCGGTTAGACGTGAAAGTGAAATTGAGGATAAGAGCGTTGATGTAAAACATTCTCTGGATAGCCGAGATGCGATTGATTCAACCCGCGCTGTTTCACCATTGGTTATGGCCGCCGATGCTGTTGAAGTTGATTCAACCTACCTGGACCTGAATGAAACCATTGAGCGGATTTGGGAGCTGTTAAAGAAGCGTAATTTGCTTGGTTTACCGATCGTTGCGATCATCGGCCGACCTAATGTTGGTAAGTCAACTTTGATTAACCGTTTCTTGGGAAGACGGGAGGCGATTGTTGAAGATACACCTGGTGTAACGCGTGACCGAGTTCAGTATGAGTGTGAATGGGGTGGTCGACGATTTATCATTATGGACACCGGTGGGTGGGAAGCAAAGCCAGATGGAATTGCAGTACAGGTAAGTGCCGGATCAGAGATCGCGATGCAGGAAGCAGATGTCTTGTGCTTTGTTGTTGATGCACAGGTGGGTGCACTGGATGAGGATGACACCTTGGTGCAACATCTTCGTAAAGCAAAAAAGCCGACGATACTTATTGGAAATAAGGTTGATGGTGAACGTGAAGAGACTGAGGCCCATGGTTTGTGGAGTTTAGGTTTAGGCGAACCGCGCTTTGTATCGGCGTTACATGGTCGTGGAAGCGGAGATCTGCTAGATCACATCGTTAATGTTTTACCAGAGGTGGGACGAGCTCAGAACCAGGATGGTTATCGCAAGGTCGCATTAATTGGTCGACCTAATGTTGGTAAGTCATCACTGTTCAACGCCATTGCTGGGGAGTCTTTGTCGATCGTTGATGATGCAGCTGGAACAACCCGTGACCCAGTTGACTCATTGTTATCCTTTGGCGGATCCACTTGGAGATTTATCGACACCGCTGGATTAAAAAAACGGGCTAACCAGGATTCAGGAACGGATTACTACGCATCGCTGCGAACTGCGACAGCGTTAGAGCGTTGCGAGGTTGCGGTAGTTGTTTTGGATGCTTCAGAGCCAATCACCGAACAGGATTTACGTGTTATCACCATGGTTGAAGAGGCTGGCAAAGCCATGGTGATTGTTATGAATAAGTGGGATCTTGTTGATGAGGATCGCCGCAATCAATTGGATCGTGAGATTGATAGACACCTAGATCAGGTTGAATGGGCCCAGCGGGTTAATATCGCCGCAAAGACTGGGTGGCACAGAGATCGTCTAGCGCCCGCACTTCGCACCGCCTTGGATAGTTGGGAGCGACGGGTGCCGACGGCAAAGCTGAACTCATTCTTGGGCGCTCTCATCGGTGCAACTCCGCCGCCGGTTCGTGGTGGAAAGCAACCAAAGGTGTACTACGCCACCCAGGCCGGGATCGCACCACCTAAGTTTGTAGTCTTTTCAAGCGGTTGGATTGAAGCCTCGTACCGCCGCTTTATTGAGCGCCGCCTTCGTGAGGAGTTCAAATTCCCTGGAACTCCTGTTCAGGTAGCGGTTCGAGTGAAGGAGCGAGACAAGGAATGAGCTCATCTGTGATCAGCGTTCCAAACGCTCTCACCTTTGTTCGCTTCTTAGGTATTCCACTCTTTATCTACCTCACCCTGTCGCTGGAAGCCGATGGCTGGGCGATTGTTGTTTTAGCAGTCGGTGGTGCAACTGATTACTTTGATGGAAAGATTGCGCGAGCCTGGAACCAGACCTCACGTTTTGGCGAGTTAGCCGATCCTGCTATTGATCGTTTGTACATCCTTGCAACCTTGGTCGTATTTTTGATCCGCGAGATCGTTCCGGTATGGATGATCGCGATCATAATTGGCCGGGATTTAATCTTGGGAGCTATTACCCTGATTATGAACCGCCGTGCCTTGCCACCCTTAACCGTTACCTATCTAGGAAAGGCAGCAACCTTCAATCTTTTGTACGCATTTCCCTTCCTTCTGCTTGCCCAATCCGATGGAGCATGGGGGAGCATCGCCTTTGTAGCGGGGTGGAGTTTTGCTATCTGGGGGGTTGCCCTCTACATTTCGACAGGTATTAGTTACGCACGCGAAGGTATTTCGCAGATAAGAGGAAGCCATGTCAACGATTCCTAATGAGTTGTCCTACACAAAGGAACATGAATGGGTTAGATCTGAGAATCTGACCTACACAATGGGAATTACAGATTACGCACAAGCTGCGCTGGGTGACATCGTGTATGTACAACTTCCAAAGATTGGCCAAGCCGTTATAGCGGGCACGGTATGTGGCGAGGTTGAATCGACAAAAAGCGTCTCGGAAATTTATGCACCGGTTACAGGAACAGTTGTTGCTACCAATGATTCACTATCTAACTCTCCTGAAACAATCAACTCCGATCCCTACGGGGCTGGATGGCTGGCAAAGATCGAGGTCGCAGCAGCACCAAGCGACCTATTGTCAGCGGCTCAGTACGGCGAGATTACCGCTTGACCTTATCTGCCTAACTCTCTAGTGTCACCCTTAAGTTGACGGTGAGGAGGTAGGGCAGTGGCTGTAGAGCAATCTCAGAATGAACTCACTACCACTATTCACCGAGGTCTCCGTGAGGTTTCAAACTCATCGGAAAAACATTTAGAGGAACAGCTCGCCCTACTTTCCCCAGAGGATCGCGCTGTTGTTGCTGAGATTCAAGGCTCTAAGGGTGAGAAGGCGATGATTCTCATCGCTCGAGGCGCTAATAAAGGATCACGTTTCTTAGTAACCGCTGAGGGAGTAAGTGTTGGACGTTCAGCATCAAGTTCTATTTTTCTAGATGATGTAACGGTTTCACGAACTCACGCAACAATTTCAAAGCAGGGTAACAGCTTTGTTCTCAAGGATGAAGGTTCGCTCAATGGAACCTACATCAACAATATCTCTGTCACAGAACATGTACTTGTTTCTGGTGATGAGTTTCAAATAGGTAAGTTCCATTTGCTTTTCGTCGGTTCCAACTAGGGGAGTAGTCATGGCAGTTCCAGCACGCGCATATTTGAGCATCGGTGAAGTCCTTAACCGTTTGCGTGGAGATTTTGCGGACATCACGATTTCAAAGATTCGCTTTCTTGAATCTGAAGGATTGATCGAACCGCAACGAACTCCATCTGGTTACCGAAAGTTCACCAGTTCAGATCTTGAGCGTTTACGTTATGTGCTACTTGCACAACGCGATCAATACCTGCCATTAAAGGTAATCAAAGAAAACCTTGACGCGATTGATCGCGGCTTGCAACCAGCAGCTGTTGGTGGAGTGCCTTCACCTCGACCAGCGATTGGCCTTGCAACAATTGATGGCGAGATGGCACCAAGTGCATTTGGTGAAGTCAGCGAAATGCGTTTGTCTCGCGAAGAGCTACTGAAGAACAGTGGGCTTGCGGAGGATCAGTTGGTAGAGCTGGAAGGGTATGGATTAATTGCACCCCGCGGCCGTCATTACGATGGCGATGCCCTGGCGATTGCAAAGACAGTTACCGAGATGGGTGGCTTTGGAATTGAAGCACGTCATCTGCGCTCCTTTAAATCTGCCGCAGATCGTGAGATTGGTTTGATTGAACAGGTGATCACACCGTTGACACGTCAAAAGAGCGCTGAATCAAAGGCACGTGCCGAAGAGGTTCAAAAGGAGATAGCATCTCTTTCAATTCGTTTACATGCCGCACTTGTTCGTGGTGGCCTGAACCGTCTTCGATAGACAATGTTGATACCGATGGAGGTAATCGGCGTACGTGTCGAGATGCCATCCAACCAACCGATCGTCCTATTGAAGGAGATCGATGGCAGCCGATTCCTACCGATCTGGGTGGGGGCTGTTGAGGCAACTGCGATCGCCTTTGCTCAACAGGGCGTCGAGCCGCCTCGTCCCTTAACCCACGATCTCATGAAGGAGTTAGTTGAGCTCTTTGATGCAACCCTGATCGCGGTACATCTGACTGAACTTAAGGATGGGGTCTTTTACTCCACCCTTAACCTTCGTGATGGTTCAGGGGAGCCCTTGTCACTATCGGCTCGACCCTCTGATGCGATCGCTTTAGCGGTGCGAACCCATAGCAATATCCTGGCAACGCAGGAGCTGCTGGATGAGGTTGGTGTCGAGATTCCACAAGGAGAGGGCGAAAACCAGGAGGTTGAGCGTTTCAGGGAGTTTTTGGATCAGATCAACCCCGAGGATTTTGCAGGATAGGCGTAAAACCCTCAACCTCAAGTAGAGGTTTGCTTCGTGTCGGTCATTGTTTCCCCCTCTACCTAGCCTTACATTTATCTCACTCCCCAAGAGAAATGAGCATTTCCCGTGTCCCCAGAAGAGATGGAAATCGGCTACAGAGGCGCTACAGCCTGCTCCGCCGCTGGAATTAGCTACCGTCAATTAGATTATTGGGCACGTACTGGATTAGTTGAACCAAGTATTAGAACTGCAAGTGGTTCCGGAACTCAACGCCTGTATGGCTTTCGCGACATCTTGGTATTAAAGATTGTTAAGCGTTTATTGGATGCGGGAGTTTCACTTCAAAATATCCGTACCGCAGTTGATCATCTGCGCAGCAGGGGAGTAACAGAGTTAGAGCGCATCACCTTGATGAGTGATGGTGCATCAATTTATGAGTGCGCAAGTCCTGATGAGATTATCGATTTACTGCAAGGTGGCCAAGGTGTTTTTGGTATCGCGGTAGGCAAGGTATGGCATGAGGTTGAGGGCTCGCTATCTGTCCTTCAGGGTGAAGTAAATGGTCAGGCGGTAGGTGGCGAAGGTAAGGATGAACTCTCTCTTCGCCGCAAGGTTAAAGGGGCGTAATAACACCCTTGTAAGTAGTATTTGTGCCTTGTAGTAGTTGCTACTAACTATCGACAGGGGTTTGTGTGTCTCGTTCATTTGAGGATCGTCATATTGGCCCTACCTCAGCTGATGAAGCGGCAATGCTTAAATCGCTTGGCTACTCAGATCTGTCCTCATTCATCAGTGATGTAGTTCCATCAAATATCGCGATCAATGGAGTTATTGAAGCGGCGTTGGATTCAGGCAAGAGCGAGGTTGAGGTAATTGCTGAACTTCGATCCATTGCATCGGAGAACAAGGTTTTCCGTTCACTGATCGGAGCTGGATACTACGGAACTATCGTCCCGCCGGTTGTAAAACGAAATGTCTTGGAAAATCCATCGTGGTACACCGCCTACACCCCATATCAACCTGAGATTTCTCAGGGTCGTTTGGAGGCTCTCTTTGCTTTCCAGACGATGATATGCGAATTAACAGCCTTAGATATTTCAAACGCATCGATGTTGGATGAAGGAACCGCTGCGGCGGAAGCTATGACCTTGGCTCGCCGAGCTTCAAAGCTGAGCGATGATGCGGTTTTCTTGATTGAAGAACATGTGCATCCACAAACTAAAGCGGTCGTGTTAACTCGTGCAAAGCCCTTGGGTATAACAGTTGTAGAGGTTGATTCAGGTCATGTTGTTCGCGATGGTTTTGATGGAGAGTTCTTTGGAGCACTGCTGCAATACCCAGATACAACAGGAACAGTTATTGATTACACATCATTTGCCGATTACGCACATTCAAAGGATGCCTTAGTTATCGCTGCAACCGATTTACTGGCATTAACCTTACTGAAGGCACCAGGGGAGTGGGGCGCAGATATCGCGGTTGGAACTGCGCAACGCTTTGGTGTACCAATGGGATTTGGTGGACCACATGCAGGTTTCTTAGCTGTGCGCACAGGTCTTGAAAGATCAATGCCAGGTCGTTTAGTTGGTCAGAGTATTGATGCAACTGGAAAGCCAGCTTTTCGCTTAGCGTTGCAAACCCGCGAACAACACATTCGTCGCGACAAGGCGACCTCAAATATTTGCACCGCACAGGTTTTGTTAGCAAACATGAGCGCCTTCTATGCGATGTGGCATGGACCAGTAGGTCTTCGTCAGATCGCGGAGCGGGTTCACAACTTTGCAGCACGTTTACATGCTGCAACAGGTAATCACGCAGATGTTGTGTTCGATACAGTCCACATTGTCGTAAAGGATGCGATAGCGATTCATGAAAAAGCCGCGGCAAAGGGGATTAACTTTGCACGCGTGAGCGATACAGAGATTCGCGTCGCATTTGATGAAGAGACAACCGAGGAGCTCTTTGCTCAGGTTCTTGAAATTCTCGGAGTAAAGGATGCAGCAGGGGAGAAGATCCCTTCACAGTTTGAGCGCACAAGTAAGTACCTGACCCACCCGGTCTTTAATACCAACCACAGCGAGACCGGAATGATGCGCTATTTGCGCAACTTGGCCGATAAAGATCTAGCGCTGGACAGAACGATGATTCCATTGGGCTCCTGCACCATGAAGTTGAACTCTGTTACTGAGATGGAAGCGGTTACCTGGCCTGAGTTTGCATCTTTGCACCCATTTGCACCACCTGAGCAAACAGTTGGCACACGTAAATTAATCAAGCAGCTCTCTGAATGGTTAGTTGCGATCACAGGGTATGACGCAGTTTCGCTTCAACCCAACGCCGGTAGCCAAGGTGAGTTTGCGGGTTTGCTCGCCATTAGAAATTACCATGATTCTCGGGGAGATCAGGGGCGAAAGATCTGTTTGATTCCTTCAAGTGCCCATGGAACTAACGCAGCATCGGCTGTGATGGCGGGGATGAAGGTCGTTGTTATTGATTGTGATGAGAATGGAAATGTTTCTGTTGACGATATTAAGGCGAAGATCGCTGAACATAGTGATGCATTAGCGGCGTTAATGATTACCTACCCATCAACACATGGTGTTTTTGAAACCGCTGTCTCGCAGATCTGCGAATTAATCCATGATGCAGGGGGTCAGGTTTATGTAGATGGCGCAAACCTGAACGCACTTGTTGGTGTTTCACAACCAGGAAAGTTTGGCGCAGATGTCTCTCACTTAAACCTACATAAAACCTTTGCAATTCCACATGGTGGAGGAGGGCCAGGTGTTGGTCCAGTTATTGCGCGTGCTCACTTAGCACCGTTCCTACCTAATCATCCGATGGATTCTTTAGCCGGACCTGCAACAGGTCCTGGACCGATCTCAGCTGCGCCATATGGTTCGGCCAGTATCTTGCCGATTTCGTGGGCATACATTCGTTTGTTGGGGGGAGAAGGCTTAACCCATTCAACACAGGTTGCTATTTTGTCCGCCAATTACATCGCTGCAAGATTGCAGGATTTATACCCTGTCCTTTACACCGGTGCTAATGGTCGTGTTGCGCACGAGTGCATCTTGGATATTCGCGGAATTACCAAGGACTCTGGTGTCTCAGTTGATGACATCGCTAAACGATTGATGGATTACGGTTTCCACGCACCGACGATGTCCTTCCCTGTTGCAGGAACACTGATGATTGAACCAACTGAATCGGAAGACATCTCTGAAATTCACCGCTTTATCGATGCGATGATTTCGATTAGAGCTGAGATCCAAGAAATTATGGATGGAAGGATCTCAGTTGAAGCCTCGGCGCTACGCCATGCCCCGCACACAGCCCTTTCAGTGGTGACAAGTAATTGGGATAGGGGATATAGCCGCGAAAAGGGTGGGTATCCAGTCCTTCTTGATGGCTTGGTTGCAGGTGAATCAATTGGTTCTCGGATGAAGTATTGGCCGCCGGTTTCACGTATCGATGGCGCGCACGGTGATAGAAACCTTGTCTGTGCCTGCACACCGATGGATGAGTACCGGTAGGGCGGCAGGCTCAGCCTTTCTTTTCTTACTTTACATAATGTAACTTATCGGCGTAATATATAGGCTCGTCGGGCAACCACAAAGAGCGCTACTAGCACCCCAATTAAAGCCCAATCTCCCGCCGCATCTCTAGGTGTTTGGCCATCAATAAGGCCAACATCTGCACGAATACTGGCAGCCTTTCCCATAGAGCTTTGCTGAGTGACCTTGCCGGTGTAATCAATCACCGCCGAGTATCCAGTTGTTGAAACCGAGACAATATTTCTTCCATGTTCTATAGCTCTAATGCGTGTTATCGACAGTTGTTGAGCACTTTCTGCAGACATTCCAAAGGTGGCGCTATTGGTCTGTACCGCCAAAATATTAGAGCCTTGAGAAGCCTGTCTAAGGAGCTCATCATCTATCAACTCATAACAGATTACTGGGGCGATTTTGGCCTTGCCTATAGTGAAGATCTCGGTCTTACTACCGGCTGAGAAATCCTCAACCTTATCGGCCAATGGGGAAACAACTCTGGCCAAGGAGCGCAACGGCATGTACTCACCAAAGGGTGTGAGATGTTGTTTTACATAGATCTGCGGCTGATCCTTGTCCCACAAAACTGAGGTATTAAGAATCCTTTCTCCATCATTGACTATTGCACCAATTATCAAGGGCTGTTGTATTAAGTCCAGAGATTGTTTGACATCGATATTTCGAAATGGATCAACATCGACCGAGTTTTCAGGCCACAGAATAAAATCGATATTTGGATTCTCAGAAAGTTCTGCATTTGTTCTTTCTAGATGGTTGTTAAAAACCGCCTTAGCACGAGAGTTGAAATCCAAACCCAGCTGAGGAACATTACCTTGAATCATGAGCACATTTGTTGTGGCAAAAAGTGTCGGGTTATAGGGAATTACAATCAGTACAAAGGGAAGAATCGTCAGTACCGAGAAAGTTCTAGCTGCAAAGTTATAAATCGTTAGTGCGATCAATACAACCGCAGCAGAGAGCGCTGATGCTCCCCCAATAGCTGCTAGATGGGAGTATGGCGAGTCAGCTTGTGTGTAGGCAAGACGGACCCAACCAAACCCACCAAATGGAAAACGGTTTCTGACCTCCTCTAAGAGAATGAACAGAAGTGGGTAAGCGGTAATCCCCCATCGTGAAACAAGTGCCAATGGCAGATAGAAGATCGACATACCTAAAGCCAAGATGATCCATGGAACAGAACCCACAAAGGTACTGCTCCAATGTAGAACGATCAGATTAAGAGTGAGCGCAAAGAGAAGGGATGAGAGTACCTTTCTGCTAGAGATTGAGAGGGCATACATATGCACCGCCAGCGCAATCGGTGCAACCCACCACTTCCCCACTGGTTCAAAGGCGGCCGAAAGTAGGCATCCAGACAGCGCTGAGAGTAAAAGAGCTACCAACCTAATGCACTGATCAATCGATCAACGCTCGCACCCAATGCGTAACGCTCCTTGAATTGATAGATAGCGGATAAATCTGATGGCGCTTTCGGAAGGGATAGATCAACTTTAGGCAATGGCGCATCACGTGCGACTCGCACCAACTTGGGAGCAATCTTGAGGTAATCGGCCCCTGCGATGATCTTCTTGGCAAGTGCTGGCGCAAGAGAGGCATGAGCAGCAAGGGCTGCTTCTAACGCCTCCTCAACATTGGCAAAGTTGTTGGCGATAACCGCCGCCCCTTTCTCGCCAATTCCCTTCACACCGGGTAACCCATCTGATGGATCGCCACGAAACATGGCAAAGAGATCGTAGCGATCCCCTGGTATCGAGTACTTATCAGAAACATATTTGATATCAACTAGATCATGTTGCGAGATTCCCTTGGCAAGGTACACAACTTTGATATCTCGTTTGTCATCAACCATCTGAAACAAATCCCGATCACCTGTAACAATTCGAATCGGTCCTCTTTCAACCTCTGCATAGGTCGCCATGACATCATCGGCCTCATAATCATCAACACCGACAACTGGAATACCAAAGAGATCAAGTAGATCTAATAAGATAGGAATCTGTGGAGTAAGAGTTTCTGGCTCCTCCTCTTCCTCACCCTCCTCCTCAATGCGATTGGCCTTGTACTCTGGAAATATGTCTACACGCCAGCTAGGCCGCCAATCTCCATCCAAGCAAGCTACCAAGCGATCTGGCTTATATACATTCATTAACCGTGCGGTCATATCGATGTAACCACGTATTGCATTCACCGAAGTTCCATCTGGAGCTAACAAGGTGTCCGGCATACCGTAGTAAGCCCGGTACCACAGAGAAGCGCTGTCTAACAGCATTAATGTCATACATCCCCCATTAGGTAGGCCACTACCCCGCGATCAATTCGCTTTACCGCATCCTTACAGACTGGACGAAGCTTTTCACTAGCCCCACCAATTTGATTGAGCAGATCAACCAGCTGCTTGGTTGCCCGCACAAAATCTCCCACCGACATATCACTTCCCTTGAGAACACTGTTAAGAGAGTTCCCGCTAGCCCACTTGTACGAGATAAAGCAAAAGCCAGCATCCGGCTCACGCTGGGTATTTACCCCAAAATCATTTTCGATCTTCTCAAGATTTGCCCATAAAGCGATGATCTGCGTCAAGGTTGATGTCACCTTTTGACTAGGCATTTTAGGTGCAAGATTTTCCTGTGAACGGGATTCAAAGATCATGCATGAAACAACTGATAAGAGCTCACTAGCGTTGAGATCATCCAATAAACCTCGGCGTATCGACTCAGTTAATAGCAAATCAGATTCCGCGTAGATTTTAGTAAGGATCTTTCCTTGTGCAGTTGGCTTTTCTCCATCAATATATTCGAGGTGATCCAATACTTGGCAAATTTGATCAAAGGTTTTGGCGATCACATGGGTGCGGTTTTCAACGCGAGTTGTTAGCCCCTCATTTTCACGGCTCAATCTACCCGCTCGCTCTGCCAGTCGGGCGTGATCTTCCCGATCTGCACAACCATGAGATGAATGAGCCTTCATTGCTTTGCGAAGATCAGAGAGCTCTCCCTCCATATGTCCTCGTTGACGATTATCAAATGTCTTGCGCTGATCGCGACGACCTAGTAACACCTCAACCTCTTTGATCGATCTACGTAACCTCGCATACTCAGAGAAATCACCAAGATGACATTGTGCATCCTGCATCAGTTCAGCGATTAAAGCCTCATTTTTGCGTATCTGACGAGTTAAACCGACAACAGCTCTGTCTGCTTGAAACTGTGCAAAGGATGATTCCAGTGATCGTCGAGCGGTCTCACGTCCAAATCGGGAGATCAAATTAATCGCCATGTTGTAGGTCGGAGAAAAGGATGAACGCAATGGATATGTACGTGTTGATGCAAGGCCTGCAGCCGAAGCGGAATCAACAGTGGGCGACCATTGAATAACCGCATTGCCTTCTATATCGATGCCGCGACGTCCCGCACGACCAGTTAATTGTGTGTACTCCCCTGGTGTGATTGGCACATGTGCCTCGCCATTGAACTTGATCAGCTTCTCCAGAACAACTGTGCGAGCAGGCATATTAATGCCAAGCGCCAAAGTCTCAGTTGCAAAAACCGCCTTGACCAACCCCCGTTGAAAAAGATCCTCAACTGCACCTTTAAAACTTGGTAACAAACCAGCATGGTGTGCGGCAATACCCCGTTCAAGTGCGGTTAACCACTCTTCAAAACCAAGAACCTCAAGATCCTCTTCGGCAATATTGTGGGTGTACTTTAAAGCTGTCTGGCGAATCTCAATCCGTTCCTCGGGTGAGGTCAGACGCAATCCGGCATGCAAACACTGCTTCACCGCGGCATCACATCCGACCCGTGAAAAGATAAAGGTGATCGCTGGAAGTAGGTTTTCTCGCTGAAGTTTCTCAATAATGTCGGCTCGGCTCATACGATCTGAGGGCTCTGTGAAGCGACCCCGTCGATTACGGCCTAACGCCGAACGTCTGATCGCTTCTCTTTCCCGCTGAAGGATTTCGGGATTTATTCGGCCCGGTTGTTCAAATAGATCCATTAACTGATTACCGATTAATACATGTTGAAACAAAGGAATAGGGCGGATTTCACTGACTATGACCTCGGTATCGCCGCGAACCTCACCGAGCCACTCACCGAACTCTTCAGCGTTGGAAACTGTTGCAGAAAGGGAAATAACCTGAACACTTTCCATCAAGTGAATCAGTACCTCTTCCCACACCGCGCCACGGAACTTATCTGCCAGGTAATGCACCTCATCCATGACGACGCAGCCCAAGTTGGTAAGGGTGTTAGATCCTGCATACAACATGTTGCGCAGAACTTCAGTTGTCATCACCAAAATATCCGCTTCACCATTGATACTGGTATCGCCGGTTAACAAGCCAACCCGATCTTCGCCAAACTTTGCAACAAACTCTGAGTACTTTTGATTAGACAAGGCCTTAATTGGGGTTGTGTAAAAACACTTCTTTCCAGCTTGTAGAGCATAGAAGGCGGCAAACTCACCAACCACTGTCTTTCCCGCCCCAGTTGGAGCGGCTACTAAAACCCCTTTCCCATCCTCAACGGCGTGACAGGCGGTTATCTGAAAGGGATCAAACTCAAACTCAAAGGTTAAGAGAAACTCCGTGGTTACCGGATGTTGCCCTCTTAACTTTGCAGCGGCGTATCGCTCAGCAGGTGTTGTCATGCTACCCAACTCCGTGCTGCGCTATGAATACACTCAGCTGTTATCGGAAGTTGTCCAACCCTTTCTCCATCGGAGTATGCGACCGCCCTAGAATCAATTTTGACCATCCGACTGCGGACAATCTCAACTGCAGGGTGGGTTATATGGCTACCTGCAAATACTCGGGGAAAAACCTTGATGAACTCGAGGGTAGAGACTGGATGGAGAACCATCACATCAAACAATCCATCGGTAATCGAGGCGTTAGGGCTCACCAGCATTCCACCGCCGTAGGAACGGCCATTAGAAACAGCGATGAGCATCGCCTCGGTAGAGATAGATCGATCATCCAGAGTTATTTCGTAGTGACGGGGCTTAAACCGTGGCAACTCAATGGCTATGGCGGCGTTGTACTTCATCGTGCCTTTCGGCCACTTCATTGTGTTGGCCTTCTCATTTACTATCGAATCAAAGCCAGTAGAAAGGATTGCACCAAACCATTCACCATCAACCAATCCCAGATCTATCGCAGTGGGCTCGGTTGAGATGATTGCCTCTAACTGTGAATCAATCAATTCCAGATCCCAACCAAGGGTTCGCACAAAATCATTGCCAGTTCCCGCCGGGATCATTGCAAATGGAATCTGCGCAGGTACTAACCTTTGCAAAATAATATGCAAGAGACCATCACCACCAACAGCGATCACCCCGATGCAATCTGAGTTCTTCTCGATAAATCCACTCAAATGATCTGTCAGAGCTACTGAGGAGTTTCCGGTAATGATTGTGTAGGCAATTTTTCGTTGCGAGAGCCAACCCGCTACATATGTGCCCACAGTTGCCCCTTTTCCCTGACCAGATACAGGGTTAATCACGAGAGCCCACATGGGATGACCTTATCGGCTATTCCTTAATAGATGTCGGTGCTTCAATCTCTGTGCTGCCTGTTTCGATGAACTCCTGCTTTTTATCTCGTTTTCTATCTACCAGAACCGCAATCAGTCCAGCCATGAAGTAGAAGAGAATTAAAGGACCAGACAACAAGACCATACTCAAAGGATCAGCTGTCGGAGAAAGGGCTGCAACAAAAAAGAAGATTACGAAGATCCAAATACGCCATGGCTTCAAGATTGTTTTGCCTCGGAGAAATCCTATGAGATTAAAGGTCAATAAAAAGATAGGAAGCTCAAAGGCTAAGCCAACAAACAAAATTACTCTCAAAACAAAATCTAGGTAATCATCAAATCTCACAAGGTTATTGATAGCGTTTGGGGTGAAGCCAAATAACGCCTTGATCGCAATCGGCAGGATTAAGTAGCCAAGAGTTGCACCCATAGCAAAAAACGGGGTAGCCGACGCCACGAAGAGAACGCTGGTTCTTTTCTCCTTTCGATGAAGTGCTGGGGCGATAAAGGCCCACAATTGGTAAAGCCAAAATGGTGCCGAGACAATTACACCTGTGAGAAGGGCTACCTTAATTTGCAGATCGAGCGGACCGAGAACTCCACTGATGTAGAGAGCGCCACAACTGGTCGCTCCAGATTCTTGGGCAGCCTTGAGATCACATACCGGGCTAGCTAAGGTAGAGATGATTGGATTGTAGAAATACCACCCACCAACAAACGCAACAAGAACAGCAACCGCGGACCGTAATACCCGTTTGCGTAACTCTCGTAAGTGGTCGAGTAGCGGCATCCTCGCTTCGCTGACAGATGCCATGGAGTTACTTCTCTGTTTTGCCGTCTTCTTCGATCGTTACATCATCGGCCTTCATTTCCTTCATTTCACTCTTGAAGATTCGCATCGAGCGACCAAGTGAACGAGCTGAGTCTGGAAGGCGCTTTGCACCAAAAAGTACGAGGACAACGATCAAAAGAATAACGATCTCTCTTGGACCTAGATTCATAGTAACTACTCCTTGGCTGATATTTCTCCGAAGGCTACACCAGTCAGCCTAAAAACTGTAGATGGATTTACTCAGCTTTGTAACGATCCAGCATCGATTGAGCCATTTGCGCTATCGATGCTCGGATTTCAGGGGGCGAAAGCAAGGCGGCTGCTCCACCCGCAGCCAGGACAGATCGCTCTAACCATTGCTGTGAAAAAGTATCGTAACCGAACTCTGAACCCACAGTGGCATCTGTCAGGTTAAATCTTTCGGCTAATTCTCTACTTGGTTTCAGTACCTTAATGACCGAACTTATGCCCTGACTCTGGGTTACCGAATGAGTAACCCTTCTTTCAATTTGAATAACACCTGCAGACTGGATCCGTTCAATCTTGAACTGTCTGAAATCAGAGACTTCGTAACAGTAAGCGCTTAAGTACTGAACTCCATCAACATCTAGCGCCTCGATGGGAAAGATCTTCCGTTGAGTAATCTCGTCCCGATACAGGGAGTGGTATTGAATCTCTAATCCAGATTGGCTTGCGAGAGCCTCGGCGATCGCCCCGAATATCTTTTGATTTACAGTGGTTGTAACTGAAAAAACGGATGGAAGATTGATGATCGAAGACAAACGGAAAGCTAAGGAATCTACCTTCTCAAGTAAGTCAGCTCTATCGGAAGAGATTGAGGAGCGCAGGAGCTCTAATCCCAAGACAAGTGATACGCCCTCGTCAAAGGTGACTGATCGTGGTTTGGATAAGGTTGGCGCGTTACTGATATTGACATAACCTGATTCAAAATCAAGCTCCATCAACTCAAGAGGAGTGTACCCCGGAAGTCCACACATCCACAGTGTTGTTAAATCATTTATCATTTGTGCGTTACTCACATCAAAAACCGCTGCCAAGTCTTTGAGCGCAATTCCTTGGTGGGAATTGATATAAGGAACTAAATCCAAAAGACGCGCTGTGCGCTCAAGCGGAGCTGAGAAACTCTTAGCCATGGCTCTTGACCAATGAATCAAGTTGACCGATGAGGATCTCTCTTAGCTCCTGAGGCTGTTGAACAAAGACATCATTTCCATGCCAAAGAACCATCGATGCCAAGGTGTGAAGGTTATAAATGGGAACTCTTAATCGATCCCACTCCCCTAGTGACTCTGTCGATGTAGCTAATGCACGTAGTGAGGTTCCTTTTCCTTTTCTTACATCAATAGAGGCAAAAGAGGTTGGTGATCCACCTTCAAAAACTCCCTTCGGATCAAAGTTCTGTGGAGTTTCAAAATCTCTTGGTCCCTTAGAGGCGGCTATCTCTCCCTCTATACGATCCACCCTGAAGGTTCGTATCTCCTGAATCTCTTGGTCTACCCCAGAGAGATACCAAAATCCCGCCCGCGATGACAAACCGATTGGAACTATCTTTCGCACATTCTGAAATAACTGCGAATCAATGTAGGTAAAGGTAAGTAGCTGTTGATCTGCGATCGCCTTAGCGATCAGAGGAAAATCTCGGCCACCATCTGAAAGTTTGTTCGATGCACCCGGAAGGGTCAACGAATCACTCGGTACCCCGATGGAATTTAACTTGAGTAGAGCTTTCTGAGCGGCTTCATCAAATGAAGCACCCTGCCATGCTTGCGCCGCCAGAGATAAAAGTGAGATCTCTGTCGGTGTTATTTGCCCAAGATCTAGCTGATACTTCTCTTGTTTGATTCGATAGCCAGCCTCATCATTAAATAACGGATCATAACTTCCCACTTCGATCTCGATGCCAAGGGAGCGAAGATCATCTTTGTCCCGTTCAAACATTCTTTCCTTGGTCTCTGGGCTACCTTCGTAACCTTCAACCGATCTAAAAATCTCGGATTTTGTTAAGTACCTCTTTGTTGCAAGCAGTGCGATTGTTAGATTAATTAATCGCTCAATCTTCCGAGACACCGTAAGCACCCTTCGCCGGTCGACGACGTCGAGCCAACACCTCAACGCCAGGTGCCATTCTGCGGCTTTGGATAAGAAAACCTGTATGCCCAATCATTCGCTGTTGAGGACGAACCGCTAACCCTTCATGATGCCAACCGCGGACCATAGTCTCTGAACTTTCAGGTTCAGTAAATCGACCATCCTCCTTCAGCGCTTCTGCGGTGGCTGATAATTGCGTCGTTGTTGCAACATAGGCCAAAAAAACACCGCCTGGTCTCAAAGCTCGGGCGGCGATATCTACACACTCCCATGGAGCCAACATATCTAAGATGACCCGATCAAACTCTGATTCAAACGCTTGATCCTGAAGATCGCCCACAACAAGAGACCAATTCTCAGGTGCGGATTCAAAGTAGGCATCAACATTAGAACGGGCGTTATCTGCAAAATCAGATCTACGTTCAACAGAGTGAACCTTGCCAGATGGACCTGCAGCCCGCAGAAGTGAAATTGTTAGTGCTCCACTACCAACTCCAGCTTCCAGAACCCTGGCACCAGGATAGATATCTGCAACACCAACGATCATGGCTGCATCCTTCGGATAAACAATTGTCGCCCCTCGTGGCATCGTTAAAACATAATCAGCCAGGAGTGGTTTAAATGCAGTGAACTTCAAACCTGCTGTGGTGCTGACAACTGAGCCTTCGGGCATACCAATCAACTCATCATGGGTGATCCAACCTTTGTGGGTATGCCACTCTTTTCCAGGTGTGATGGTAAAGCTGTACAACTTTCCCTTTGGATCGGTCAATTGAATGCGATCACCGGCTCCGAAATACCCAAGATTAGACACGGGAGCATCTTAGGCGAAATTGTTGGTGAAAGTACGAGTATCTTCAGACAGGTGAGCGATGAGAAGAAACTGCGTCTTTCCCCTAGCGCCGTTAGTGAGTACGAGAACTGTCCCCAGCTCTACAAATACCGCAAAATTGAAAAACTGCCAGAACCACCTTCGCTTGATGCTGAACGTGGAACCTTGGTCCACACTATTTTGCAGGATCTCTTTGAATTCCCAAGTGCGCAGCGGCTGCCGCAAACCGCTCTCGACCTTCTGCCTTCGCGTTGGAGCGCACAATTAGAAGGTAAGCCTGAGCTCAAAGATATGGTGACAAATGAGAAGGAATGGTTAGACCGAGCAACATCGCTATTAACTACATACTTCACCTTAGAAAATCCATCAACATTTGAAGCAACCCACCGCGAAATGCATCTGGAGAATGATTTTGATACAGATGTTTATCTACACGGCTATGTAGATAGATTAGATATCGCACCTACTGGTGAGGTGCGAGTAGTTGACTATAAAACTGGAAAATCTCCAAAACCTGGCTGGGAGGAAAAAGCGCTCTTTCAACTTCGCGTTTATGCACTTCTCTACTGGAAAGCTACCGGTGTACTTCCGCAACTTCTGCAACTGATCTACTTAGGTGATGGAAGAGTAGTTAAAAGTAATCCGACAATGAATGATATTGAATCAGCTGAAAAGGTGTTACATCGCGTTGCCAAGGATATTTTCATCTCAATCCAGAAGGATTACTGGCCACCGAAACCATCACGGTTATGTGATTGGTGCTTTTTCAAGAGCATCTGCCCTGCACACAACAGCTAGATCGTTATCGTAAAATCTGTGTGCAACGCCGATAACTTCTCAAATGATAGTTGCTCAAGAGAGCTGATGACACGGATCTTTGTGGACTCTTCGATTTTCACAAGATGTGGAACAGCGATGAGAAAGGCTCCGCTGGCCGATGCAGCCTTCATTCCAGTTATGGAATCCTCAAAAATAAGCGAATTGGCGATATTTGCTTGACTGATGGCCGCTGCCTTTTGATAACAATCTGGATATGGCTTTGTTCTTCCGACATCATCTGAACTGATAGAGAAGGGAAATAACTCCTGGCCCAGGTTATCCAGAACAGCGTTAACAATGATTTGCGGACTAGCAGACACCAGAGCGGTCTTGATTCCGTAGGATTGAAGTTCTTGTACTAATTCAACCGCCCCAGGCATGGTTGGGGTGTTGCCCCGCATCTTTTCCGCTTGAGTATCAATCAGTTTTTGGGTGAAGTAGGGCGGGCTTTCCTTCCCGCCACACCTTTCATACATGTATTGGCCTACTCGGGTAAGTGGACCCCCTAGACATGCGATCTGATCCTCTTGCACCCAGGTGTAACCAAAAGGCGCGGTCACCTCAATTTCAGATTGAAACCATTCAGGTTCGGAGTCAACCAACAACCCATCCATATCAAAGAAGACGGCCTCAAAAAAAGTGTGGTGAGAGTCCATTAATTCGCGTTGAAGTACTTTGCTTCGGGGTGGTGAACAATGATTGCTGATGTTGATTGCTCGGGGTGCAATTGGAACTCCTCAGAAAGTTCAACACCGATTCGTGATGGTTCGAGGAGTTCACACAACTGAACCTGTTGGTCGAGATCAGGACAGGCGGGATACCCGAATGAGTAACGTGAACCTCTATACCCTTGATCCAAAATCCCTTGAAGATCTGCAGAATCCTCGCCCCTCACCGCCAACTCTTCACGAATGCGCGCATGCCAGTGTTCTGCAAGGCTTTCTGTTAACTGTACTGATAACCCATGAAGTTCAAGATATTCCCGGTAATTGTTAGCTGCAAAAAGCTTTGCAGCCGCTTCACTGACTGTTGAACCCATAGTAACTACATGGAAAGCCACAACATCGGTCTTCCCAGAATCCCTAGATGCAAAGAAATCACTAATACACAATCGTCGATCACGCATTTGGCGCGGGAAGGTAAAGCGTGTTCTCTCTTTGCCTTTATTTTCACCTTCGTGATGGAGAATAACTAGCTCATTACCTTCGCTGTAGCAAGGAAAGTATCCATAGACAACCGCAGCGTTGAGCCATCCATTTGCTTGTACCTCATTGAGAAGTGAGCGCAAACGTGGACGGCCTTCTGTTTCAACCATGTTCTCGTACTCACCACGATTGCCCTTCAACCCCCACTGACCAACGAAGAGCGCTCGTTCATCCAACATTCCTGCGTAATCGCTGAGCTGGATTCCTTTAACAACGCGGGAACCAAAAAATGGTGGAGTAGGGATATCTACATCGATTGCTACATCACTACGTGTTGTGTCGATCGGTGCATCTTCGACTTTAACTCGTGTATTGGCAACCTTGCGTTCGCGAAGTGCGGGAAGTGCTGCACCTGGCTCGCCACGTTTAATCGCCATAATTGCATCCATTAAACGCAAGCCTTCAAATGCGTCACGGGCATAGCGAACCTCACCTGGAAACAACGCCGCTAAATCCTGCTCGACATAGGCTCGTGTCAAAGCCGCTCCCCCGAGGACGATTGGCCACCTTTGGTCTAAGCCTCGTGCGGTGATCTCCTGCAAATTCTCTTTCATGATTACGGTGGATTTAACAAGTAACCCACTCATTCCGATCGCATCGGCATTAGATTCAGTGGCACCGTCAATAATCTGATTAATCGTTTGTTTAATACCGATGTTGACAACGCGGTAGCCATTATTAGTCAAGATTATATCGACAAGGTTTTTACCAATATCGTGTACATCTCCCTTAACCGTTGCCAGCAACATAGTTCCGCGACCTTCGTCGCCGGTTTTCTCCATAAATGGTTCAAGTATGGCAACCGCTGTCTTCATAACTTCAGCGCTTTGAAGTACAAAGGGCAGCTGCATCTCTCCTTTACCAAAGAGTTCACCTACAGTTTTCATACCCTCAAGGAGGTGGGAGTTGATAATTTCTAGCGGAGGCGTTCCCTGTGACATCGCTTCCTTGAGATCATCTTCAAGTCCAACCTTTTCTCCATCGATGATTCGTCTCTGTAGCCGTTCATACAGTGGCAGCGCTGCTAACGCCTCTGCTCGCGCATTTTTGCTGGTTGCTAGTTCAACACCATCAAATAGTTGCAGAAACTCTTGAAGAGGATCGTATGTGCATTCATCCCCATCAAATCGCCTACGGTCATAAATTAAATCCAGTGCTACCTCTTTTTGACGCTCCTCGATGCGCACCATAGGTGTGATCTTTGAAGGGTGGACTATCGCCGAATCCAACCCGGCCTGAACGCACTCATGAAGGAAAACAGAGTTAAGTACAACGCGTGCAGCAGGATTTAATCCAAAGGAAACATTACTGACGCCAAGGGTTGTTTGAACTTGGGGAAACTCAACCTTTAACTGACGTATCGCATTGATGGTTTCAATTCCATCCTTTCGAGTTTCCTCTTGACCAGTTGCGATAGGAAAGGTTAAGCAATCAATCAAGATGTCGCCGACATTCATTCCCCAGTTGTCATGTAAGTCATTGATGAGTCGCCTAGCTACACGAAGTTTCCATTGCGCATCTCGTGCCTGCCCCTCTTCATCAATAGTTAAGGCGACTACGCTTGCTCCATGCTCTTGAACTAAGGGCATAATCTTTGCAAAGCGAGAGCTCGGGCCATCTCCATCCTCGTAATTGACGGAGTTAATGACACATCGACCACCTAGGTGTTCTAGTCCTGCTTTGAGTACCGCAGGTTCGGTGGAATCAAGAACAATTGGCAAGGTACTGGCTGTGGCAAAACGTGAAGCAAGTTGGCTCATATCAGCGGCACCATCGCGACCTACATAATCCACGGAAAGATCTAGCATATGAGCACCATCACGAATTTGATCACGTGCAATCTCTACACATTTTTCCCAGTCCTCAGCTAACAATGCATCTCTAAATGCACGAGAACCATTGGCATTGGTGCGTTCACCAATGGCAAGATAGGTCTTGTCCTGTCTAAATGGAACATACTGATACAGCGATGAGGCTCCAGGATCTAACTCAGGAGTTCGATTATGAACCTTTTTACCACTCACCTTTTTTACAACCGCTGAAAGATGCTCGGGTGTAGTACCGCAACATCCCCCAACCAAGGAGATTCCATAATCATCGACAAAGGCATCGAGTGCGATTGCTAACTCTTCTGGCCCCAAGGGATATGAAGCTCCATTTGATCCAAGAACGGGAAGACCAGCGTTTGGCATTACAGAGATTGCAATCTTTGCATTCTTGCTTAGGTATCGAAGGTGCTCAGACATCTCAGTTGGCCCAGTCGCACAGTTCAAACCAATCAGATCAATCCCCGTGGGCTCTAAGGTGTTTAAAGCCGCACCGATCTCTGAGCCAAGAAGCATGGTGCCTGTGGTTTCAACGGTAACTTGTGCGATCAAGACAATGTCCCGTTCGGACTCATTGATCGCTTGGCGGCAACCGTTGACCGCCGCCTTTACTTGTAGCAGATCCTGAGATGTTTCAACCAACAGAGCGTCACACCCTGAATCAGCTAAACCCTTAGCTGCTGTGTAATAAGCAAGCTTTAAATTCTCATATGTAGTATGACCAAGACTTGGAAGTTTGGTACCAGGCCCTAAAGAGCCTAAAACAAAACGAGGTTTATCCTTCGTTGCGAAAGAGTCTGCCGCCTCTCGTGCGATCTTTCCGCCCGCAAATGCCAGTTCATATATACGATCTTCAATTCCGTAATCGGCGAGATTGGACCAGTTTGCACCAAAGGTATTGGTCTCAATCGCATCTACACCGGCCGCTAAGTACTCATCATGAACAGAGCGCACGATGTCGGGCCGGCTAACATTGAGAATCTCATTACAGCCTTCGTGGCTTTGAAAATCCTCGAGGGTCGGGTTGGCAGCTTGAAGCATCGTTCCCATGGCCCCATCGGCAACTACGACTCTTTGCGCAAGGGTTGTACGTAACAACCCTGGTTGCTTTGATGGAGTACTCATTTAACGAAGGTTACCTTAAGGTTGCATTCATGGAGATTCATCAGATTCCGCTACTGCGAAATCCAGTCATGATTATGGCCTTTTCGGGCTGGAACGATGCTGCCGAGGCCGCATCTGGTGCTGTTGAACACTTGTTGTCAGGATGGGGCGACAGAAATGATGAGGTACTCCCCGAACTGATCGCAGATGTTGAATCAGAGGAGTTTTACGACTTTCAAGTAAATAGACCGGTTATCTCAATTGATGAGAGCGAGATTAGAAGCATCACCTGGCCGACGACCCAAATCTTTGGCCTTTCAATTCCAACGATGCCAAGAGATCTGGTAGTTGTCACGGGAGTTGAACCTTCTATGCGTTGGAAGAGCTTTACATCTGAGCTTTTGGATCTTGCAGATGATTTAGAGGTTTCTTTGATCGTCACACTTGGATCATTACTTGCAGATACCCCACACACGCGACCAATAACCGTAACCGGTACGGGCGCCCATCCATCGATCGCTACCCGTTTGGGTGTTTCAGTATCTAAGTATGAGGGACCTACAGGCATATTGGGTGTGATTCAGGATGGATGCATGCGTCGTGGAATAGATGCAATCTCTTTGTGGGCCGCTGTTCCACACTATGCATCTAATGCGCCTTCACCTAAGGCTACCCTAGCCCTCATTAATACCTTGGAGGACTTTCTTGACATCTCAATTCCACTATCTGATCTAGAAGAAAACGCAGATGCATGGGAGAAAGAGGTCAATGATTTAGCCGCGGAAGACACCGAGGTAGCTGAATATGTAAAAGCTTTAGAAGAGAGCAAGGATGCCGCTGAACTTCCAGATGTATCCGGCGATAGTATCGCTAAGGAGTTTGAGAGATATTTACGCAGACATAAAGAGGATTAAAGAAGTAATCCCAGGAAGGCATCGAGTCCGGCTCTCATCTCTGTCAGCTCTCCCCCACTAGAACCATTTATCGTCTCACGACTCCAGGAGTTAAGTGCGGCGATCACATTGGGAGTATCAAGATCATTGCTAAGAGCGTTAATAATACTTTGTATCAATGTATCTGTGGGTGCCAGTTGCTCCTTACTCAATGCCTCTCTCAGTAATGCGATTTCAAGCTGTGCCTTGCCAAGTAACTCATGACTCCACATACGTTCTGTTCGGTAATGACCTGAGATCAAAGCCCACCGGATCGCCATAGGATCTACACCTGAAGAGACAAGTTGAGAGACAAACACCAGATTTCCCCTGCTCTTGCTCATCTTTTCGCCATCTAGACCGATCATTCCGGTGTGTACGTAATGGGAGGCAAGCTCTCTTCCAGTCAGAACCCTGGCCTGAGAGGCGCACATCTCGTGGTGCGGAAAGATCAAATCACTGCCACCCCCCTGAATGTCGATCAGGGTCTCATCAGCAGAAGTTGGTTCTAAATACTTCATTGCGATTGCGGTGCATTCAATATGCCAGCCCGGTCTGCCTTTTCCTAAGGATGAATCCCAGCCAGGTTCATCTGCTCTCTGACTCATCCACACTAAACAATCAAGTGGATCGAGCTTTCCCTGACGCAAGGGATCACCTCCACGCTCTGAAAAGATAGAGATCATTTCCTCGGCTGAAAGGTGAGATCTTTCCCCAAACTCGGAATCATTTCTTACGGCAAAGTAAAGATCTGTATCCACCTCATAAATACTGTTCTTAAGTGTGAGCTCCTTTACAGCATCAACAACTAATGGAATCGCCTCTACCGCTCCTATGTAATGAGCTGGAGGAATTACTCGAAGGCTGACCATATCTGCTCGAAACAAATCAATTTGTTGCTCGGCTAACTCCCGCCAATCGACTCCATCGCGGTTAGCTCTCTCTAGCAATGGATCATCGATATCTGTGATGTTTTGGACGTAATTAACCTCTGAACCCCGGGCTCTGAGGTAACGATTAATCAGATCGAAGGTGAGATATGTAGCGGCATGTCCAAGATGAGTTGAGTCATACGGCGTAATTCCACACACATATATCCGGTAAGAACTCTTCTTCCCTAACTTTTTAATCTCAAGAGATGCGGTGTCTGACAGCGCCATTTCTGGTAGCTCTTTGAGATACGTCAGGGCTGGTAGATTCACCTGAGTCCAAGAGTTCATACCGATATCGTATTGCTTTCTTAGAAGGCCGGCCACGGAACCGCGGGCCAATCGGGGTTTGGTAATGGAAAGGTACCCTCGGCAATTAATCGGGAGGTTCGTAACTGTGTTGCTGCGATCTCCTCTTGGGTTAAGAGCGGAGAGAGAAGAGCACCCAGTTCACCACTAAGAAGTGAAGCTGCTTTTCTAAGAGTAGTGAACTCTTCCTCGGTAAATGGATCTTGAGCCCATTGCCAGAGAACAGTTCGTAACTTGTCATCTACATGAAATGTCACACCATGATCGCATCCGTAAACCACTTGGGGTGATAAAGGCAGTAGGTGTCCAATCTTTCGATCGGTGTTGTTAACAATGGCATCAAATAAAGCCATAGCTCGAAGAGATGGATGATCGGAGGAGAAGAAAACTGCAAGATCAATTGTTTCATCGATCGTGATCCACTCCTGAGCCATACCCTCGCCATAAGGTCCATCTCGTAAGACAGTAAGAGGAACAAGATTAAATCCAACGGTTTGACTCACTAAGTACGCGGCATACTCTCGATACGCAAGCGAGCCCTCCGAAAAATCCCACAACGGTCTCTCACCAGCTATCGGCTTATAGATGCAGACCAACTCTTGTTCACTCAGTGACGCGGTTGCATACAAAGTTGCATTGGAAGCATCAACTAAACGCCCAGTAACCTTGAGAACACCCTCCTTTAAAATCTTTAAATTATCGACGGTAGCCATTTGCCCTCGGACACAAATGTCCACGCGGATCGATGGGAATTCCACAAAACGGACATGGCAAGCGCCCGGCGTTGACAAGAGCTCTCGAACGTTGGACAAAGGCTGAGGCCATCCCTAAGGAGATATTGATCTCTAGGACCTTTCCTTGTGCTTGATCCTCATCATTATCGAGTTCATAGAGTTCTATAGATACCAGCGCATTCTCCTCATTCCACGCAAGAGAGATTGCGCCAACCTGAAACTCCTCTTCAACTGGAGTTTCAAGCGGTGCATCATCTACTGCAAGTGCTTCTACGAAAACTAGAGGGTTGCCCTTTCTGACCTCCGCGATCATTAACTCCAAACGATTTACCATCGCTTGAACCTGGGCCTTTTCTAGTGCGACGCTCATGACTCGAGCACCTTCTCGTGCTTGAATAAAAAAGGCCCGTTCGCCCGGCTGACCTATTGTCCCTGCAACACATCTTTCGGGTGTAGTGAAGATGTACCTCACCGTCCGGCTCCTCCACCCAAAAGATTTTTAGCGCGCTTAGGTGTTTGAAGCACATCAGTAATCGTGCCACGAGTGTCATTGAGTAAAAGTATTCGCGGCTTGATTGCAGAGTATTCAATGATCGATATGGATGCCGGATCGATAATAATTCGCTGAAACTCATCAAGATGCATACCCAACGCAGAGGCCACAATAGATTTAATGACATCACCATGAGAAACGATTACAGCTGTTTTTGAACCGGAAAAATTTGCAACTTCATGCACAGCGCTCATGGCTCGCGCCTGCATCTGCGCTATTCCCTCGCCCTGTGGGAAGTACATCCGACTAGGAGACTCTTGAACTGTGCGCCACTCCTTCTTTCGTGAAAGGGCGGAAAGTTTCTTACCACTCCAACTTCCATAGTCCACCTCGTTGAGAGAAGGATCAATCCTGACCTCAAAGTTTGGTGTCTCTTTAAGAATGACATCATTTAGCCAAGGAGAAATTGTTTCAAAACACCTCTCCATCGGCGAAACCCTTAACTGCGCGACCGAAAAGTTTCCAAGCCGTATCGAAAGTTGTGCAGCTTGTTTTACACCCTTATCAGACAGGTGCACATTGGGAAGGCGTCCCGATAGCACTCCAGATGCATTGGACTCGGAGTGAGCATGTCGGATTAAAACTAGACGCATAATGAAAGGTTATCGCAGCTTTTGATACTCGGCCTTGCTAGGGTCTGTCTATGGAACTGCGACGGGCTGGTAACAGCGGACTTACGCTCTCCCGACTTGGGCTGGGAACGATGACTTGGGGTCGTGACACCGATGAGATCGAAGCAGCTGATCAATGCAGAGCTTTTTTGGATGCGGGGGGAAATTTTCTAGATACCGCAGCTACATATGGTGATGGCGATAGCGAGCGGGTCATTGGTGGATTAATTGGAACTCTCTTTAATAGAGATGAGGTGATAATCGCAACTAAGGCGGGTATTACTTTTTCAGATGGAGCTCGCAAGGTGGATTCATCTCGGCACTGCCTGATTGCAGAGCTGGATCGTTCTTTAAGCCGTTTAGGTACAGATTTTGTAGATATCTGGCAGATACATGCTTGGGATGAGCTGGTTCCATTGGATGACACCTTGTCGGCGTTGGATTACGCATATACCACCGGTCGTGCACGCTATGTTGGAGTGAGCAACTACACGGGGTGGCAGTTAGCGCGTGCTGCTACCAAACAACAAGCCAACTCAATGAAGGCTCCTCTAACAACGATTCAGGGTGAGTACTCACTCCTGAATCGAAACGCTGAGTTTGAGATTATCGATGCCGCGGTCGAATGTGGGGTTGGCTTTCTTGCCTGGGCCCCGCTAGCGCGAGGGGTTTTAACTGGAAAGTATCGCAAGGGCATACCAAGTGATTCGCGCGGAGCAGCGCCACACTTTGCAAAACATATAGAGCCATATCTAGATTCAAGATCCTCCAAGATCGTTGAAGCGGTCGCAGTTGCCGCCGAAGGGTTGGGTTTCTCTCCACTGGAGGTCGCACTGGCATGGGTTCGTGATGCACCCGGAGTTACTAGTTCACTGATCGGCGCCAGAACTGGCGCACAACTTCGTGGAGTTCTCAAAAGTGAGGAGATTTCCTTACCCGAAATCCTTCGAACCGCGTTAGATGAGATAAGTCTTTAAGCATTTTCTAGAAAATCCTTTAGGACACGAACGCCGAAGGTTAAACCTTCTAGCGGTACTCGTTCATCAACTCCGTGGAACATCGCCATAAAATTAAAATCAGCATCTAACTTCAGTGGTGAAAAGCCGTAACCAATAATTCCCAGATCAGCTAGCGCCTTATTGTCAGTTCCACCGCTCATCACATAAGGAACTGGAATCGCCACCGAATCCTGCTTAATCAAGGCGTTACACATCGCCTCTACAAGATCTCCTTCAAATGGCACCTCTAGCGCTTTATCGCGGGTTATGGTTTCAACTTTGATATTGTCGCCGATCAAACTCTTAATTGTTGCGTTCAACTCCTCCTCAAAACCTGGAATAAATCGGCCATCAATCGTCGCCGATGCTGCTCCTGGGATGACATTAGCTTTGTACCCCGACTCCAACATCGTTGGATTGGCTGTGTTTTGCAGCGTCGCGCCGATCATGGTGGAGGCATAGCCGATCTCCTTCAACAAAGGACGCAGATCCTTTTCATCGTATGGTTGACCGGTCTCTTCAGCAATTCTCTTGAAAAAGGCCTTTACTGTTTTGCTGTAACGCTGTGGCCATTCAAATCTACCGATCTTGGCAACCGCCTCCGAAAGATGTGTGATTGCATTGTCATCATTCATCATCGATCCATGTCCTGCACGCCCCTGCGCAGTCAAGCGCATCCAGTGAATTCCTTTTTCAGCTGTCTCAATCAGGTACAAACGCTTTCCACCTGCAACGGTTACAGAGAAACCTCCGACCTCCGAAACCGCCTCGGTGCAACCAGCAAATACTTCTGGATGATCCTTTACGATGAAGTGTGAGCCATAGATACTTCCAGCCTCTTCATCTGCAAAAAATGCTAAGACAATATCGCGCTCTGGAATATAACCGGTTCTGGCCCAATCGCGAACAGTTGCAAGGATCATTGCATCCATATTTTTCATATCAACTGCGCCACGACCCCAGATAAATCCATCCTTAATCTCGGCACCGAATGGATCGACAGACCAATCATCGGAGTTCGCTGGGACGACATCTATGTGACCATGAACAACTAAACCTGGGCGGTTGGGATTTTTTCCTTTAATGCGCGCAATGACATTACAGCGACCGGGCGCGGATTCATAAATCGTGTTTTTTATCCCTACCTCTGACAATAAGCCCGCAACATACTCGGCAACGGCTTTCTCATCGCCCTTTCCATCTCCGAAGTTAACACTTGGTATGCGTATTAGATCTTGGCAGATTCGGATCGTTTCTTGTTCAAGTTCTGTGTGTGTTGTACCCATTTCGCTATTCTTGCACTCAATTGCTATCCTTTTGCATCACTTAGTCCGGGTGGCGGAATTGGCAGACGCGCTAGCTTGAGGTGTTAGTTCCCGCAAGGGATTAGGGGTTCAAGTCCCCTCTCGGACACATGAAAATCGATGATGCGCTCTCGCTCATCCGTGAGATCCCAGATTATCCAAAACCCGGTATTCGATTCCAGGATATAACTCCACTACTTGCAAATGGCGAGGCCTTCATCTCCATTACAGAAAAGTTTGCTGGTTTTGCAGACTCTACAACCTTAGTTGCGGGCATAGAGGCTCGAGGATTTATCTTTGCTTCTGCTGTGGCCAATCAACTTCGAAGTGGCTTCATTCCAATTCGAAAAGCGGGCAAGCTTCCACATTTAACTATTTCGGAAAGTTATGGTCTTGAGTATGGGCAGGACACTCTAGAACTTCATATTGATGCCATTTCATCGGGAGCTAAGGTTCTACTCATTGATGATGTTCTGGCAACTGGTGGAACCATCTGCGCTGCTATCGAATTGATTCAACGTTTGGGCGGGCAAGTGGTACATGTTTTAGCTCTTATTGAGATTGATGGACTCCCCGGTAGAGAAAGACTTAACGCTCAATATCCCGAGATTCAAGTAACTTCGCTGGTAGTTTCGTAGCAATGCGCATATTGCAAATCCAAGGATTGCGAGCATTAGCCGCGCTCCTTGTGACAATTTTTCACGCCCGCTTGATGCCCGGCGGTTTTATCGGTGTTGATATTTTCTATGTTATCTCAGGTTATCTGATCACTGGACTGATCCTCAGAGAGATCCAGAAACCTTGCTTACATTAGCGATACCCCTCATCCTTTGAGTAACATTCCAAGCTGCCTTGCCGCTCGTAACCCTAAAAATTGCGACACATCTGAGAAGACTCCCAATCTAATTATTGATGGCTTTTCCACGATAGATCCGACACCTTGGCTCTGCGCAAGAGAGTGTCCAGCGATTCAAGATGGGTATGTCGTTTATCGAGATGCATCTCATATCTCTGTCGATGCAGCTATAGCCCTGAGCGGCAGACTTGAGGTATCGTTAAAGGAGAAAGGGATAATCCCGTAGAGCTATGGCAGGATGGTGCACATGGCTGAATTGATTTACTACTGCGGCACCATGGATAGCGGCAAATCAACCCTTGCGCTACAAACCGCACATAATCATCAGAGCCGCGGCCGAACAGGTTTAATCTTTACCAATAAGGATCGTGCAGGCGCTGGTGTTATCTCATCGCGTTTAGGGCTGTCTAGTCCTGCCATCGAAGTCTACCCCGATTTAGATATTCATAAGTTAGTAGTTGATAAGTTATCAATGGGTGAAAGAGTCGATTACATTATTTGTGATGAGGCGCAGTTCTATGAAAGTTCGCAGATAGAACAGTTAGCACGTGTAGTAGATGGTCTCGGAATTGATGTCTTTGCCTTTGGAATCCTCGCAGATTTTCGGACAAAACTCTTTCCAGGTTCGGCACGTTTAGTAGAACTTGCAGATCGAGTTAATACCCTTCAAGTTGAAGCACTTTGCTGGTGCGGTGCAAGAGCAACACACAATGCACGAACCGTCGGTGGCGCTATGGTTGTGGAGGGCGAGCAGGTTGTTGTAGGAGATGTTGCAACCGGCGCTGAGGTGGCTTACGAGGTTCTATGTCGACGACACCATATGCGCCAAGTGACAGCTCGCGTATCGAAAGCTGCTCATACCTCGTCTCTCCCATTACCCTTCGAGGAGTAGTTTTACTGTCGAAGCTACATCAAATTAAATACTGTGCACTAATAATGCCAAGATAGGTGCGATAGCTAGCGCTGGCAGT
>ERZ888423.426-NODE-426-length-43195-cov-74.813306_pt1 | contig 43195 bp, 43 predicted proteins | sample MGYA00520523_ERZ888423 | MGnify/ENA primary metagenome ERZ888423 (study PRJEB32303, sample SAMEA104408611) | aquatic metagenome | biome: Brackish water; feature: Pelagic; material: water | place: Baltic Sea | collected 2014-06-08T10:24:00 | depth 30,27 m ... | reverse complement strand
CAATTTTGATGGTCGCCATGCGGCTCATTGCAGTTCGATTAAAAATTCAGCTTTTCCGCTGGCGCTTCCTGTAGACCTCAGCCAACTCACAGAAAAAGCCCTTTTCTGGCAGCGGACTGCCAAAAGCATCTCAACTAACTGACATTCAGCTTCTTTCTCAAGATGGATTACTACTTTGTTGCTTGTCCGACAAACAAGGGAAAGAAAATGAAAATTAAATCAAAAATCGCTATAGCAGCAAGCGCGAGCCTGGCGGTTGGTGCGCTCACATTCGCGCTTCCATCTCTGGCTCACGACTCACAAGGACCAAATAGCTCCGAACCCAAAATCGAGAGCGGCAGGCACGGTGAGAAACCTCACGCGAGTGAAATGAGAAAAGAACATAACTTTGCGACTCTGTCAGCCACTGTCACCGGTATCCCGGCAGATGTTACCGAGCTAAGAGAAGTTGTAAAGGGCGCCAACTACGAGATCTTTCGCCTCGAGGCCGGTGTAACCGCAGCCCCAACAACCAAACCCGCAACTGGCGGGCACGTAATCGGAGTGCGTCCAGTACTTGATGCAAATCTCGATGTGATCATGCCGGAGATTACAGCCGGAACTGTCACGGGCGACCTTGCTTTCAAGGCAAGTCCAATCGAGGGCGTGGAAGTTTTCGCTCTCTACCCATCGGATGAGTCGACTCCGATTCTGGTGACGGTAACCACTGACGCGTCTGGAGTTGCAACCGCAAGTGCAGCCGCAGCTCTCACTCTCGGCTACGACGCTGATGACGCCACTAACTTTGAACCTCGTGGCAAAAAGCTGGGCAAGGGCGAGCACAAGGGAATGCGTAACCACGGCCATAGCCATGAAGATGTTGCTGACGAATCTGACAACTCATAAAGCTGAGAAAGTGCTGAGAGCTTGATGTTGAAACCCTGACTTTTACTCGGTCAGCAGCAGCTGGCTTTTAGGGTTAGAGACATGTGATTCTCATAGATTACATACCCTCCTAATAGGGAAACCCTCGGGCAAGAACCCGGGGGTTTTTTCTTTAACCTATTTGTTGGAGCTTCTTTCTACCCCGAATGTGACTTTCGTCACATTTCAGGTTCGTTGGATCCGTAAAGCACTCGTCACACAGCAACACTAAATCCTTGCAGCCGGGGCCTTCGCAGTCCCGAAACTGAGAAGTTTTTTCTGAGCAGTTCACACAAGTGCCAAGAGTCACGGCGTCTTCTGAAAAATTGAGGGTCATGCGGTTATCAAAAACGTAAAGCGCGCCTTGCCAGAGACCGGAGTCACGGTATTTTTGCCCGTATCGAACGATGCCGCCCTCGATTTGATAGACCTCTTTGAACCCACGGTTTAGCATCACGGCACTCAAAATCTCACACCTAATACCACCGGTGCAGTAGGTGACAATCGGCTTGTCTTTCAGGTGGTCATACTTGCCTGATTCGATTTCGGCGACGAAATCGTGAGTGGTCTGAATGTCCGGAACAATTGCATTTTTGAATCTGCCAATTTCGGCCTCAAAGGCGTTCCTGCCATCGAAAAAGACAACATCATCGCCGCGTTTTTCAACTAGCTCGTTGACCTGATGGGGCTTTAGGTGCTTACCTCCGTTGACAACACCGGTGATGTCGACTTGCACTTCGTCCGGTGTATTGAAGGCCACTAGCTCTTTTCGAACCTTGACGTTGAGTTTTGAAAACTCATTACCGGCTCCGGCAGACCACTTGAAATCTATTTTGGAGAAACCCTTGAATTCTTTGGTGGCGTGAGCGTACTTTTTTAGGTTCTCCATCTTGCCGCCCAAGGTCCCGTTTATCCCATGGGGAGAGATAAGGATCCGGCCCTTTAGCTCGAGCGTCTCGCACAGGGTCCGCTGCCAGAGCATGACTGCTTGCGGATCCGCAATCGGTGCGAACCCGTAGTAAAGGATGATCTTGTTAAGGGGCATTAGCTGTCAGCCTAGTCACAATGCACTGTCTTAGACTAGGAAGCATGTCAATGAAACCGGGGCTAGATAAAGCCGAACTAAGTCAAACCACCAAACCAACCCAGGACCTATTCCGCCATGTGAACGGAAGCTGGTTGGATTCAACCGAGATTCCAGAGGACAAAGCTGTATTCGGTAGTTTCCACATGCTGGCCGATGATTCGGAACTTGCCGTCAAGGAAATCCTTGAAGAGGCAGCCAACAATCCACTTCCGGGCGTTAGTCAGCAAATTGGAGATCTATACGCCTCGTTCCTAGACGAAGATCGAGTTGAAAAGCTTGGAGCGACTCCACTGGTCGACGGGCTTTCTAAGGTCAACGCAGTTTCTAACCTCAAGGAGCTGCACAGTTTGATGGGCCACCTTGAGCGCATGGGCGTGGGCGGACTATGGGGCAGCTACATCGATAATGACCCTGGTAACCCGGAGCGCTACCTCGTACATTTCTATAACGGTGGGCTAGGCCTGCCGGACAAGGATTACTACACCGACGAGAAGTACAAGGACGTTCGCGAAGAGTATCCATTGCACATTTCTCGAATGTTGGTTTTGGCCGGCTTGACTCAAGAGGAAGCCAATTCCAAGGCGGATCAGATCTTGGAGCTCGAAACCAAGATTGCCTCCAAGCACTGGAGCCGCGTTGAATCAAGAGACGCTGAAAAAACCTACAACCTAAAAACCTTCGCAGAACTAAAGACTCTTGCACCAAGTATTCACTGGGACGAATACCTTTCGGGTCTAGGCCTAACCGATTCATTCCTGGAATGGAATGTAGTTATGATGCCATCATTCTTCGAGGGACTGGCTGACGTGCTGACAGCCGAAAACCTGGATGCCCTAAAGGCATGGCTGGGCTGGGTTTACATCAGAGCTCACGCGCCTTATCTGTCCAGCGATTTTGTAGCGGAGCGCTTCAGCTTCTATGGGACAAAACTTACTGGCCAGCCGGTCAATCGTTCACGATGGAAGCGCGCTGTCAGTTTGGTCGAGGGAAGCCTCGGCGAAGCTGTCGGTCAGATTTATGTTGATAAGCACTTCCCAGCAAGCTCGAAGTCTCAAATGGACACTTTGGTGGCACACCTGATTGAGGCCTATCGACAAAGTATCGACAAGCTCGAGTGGATGACTGACGCGACTAAAGAAAGAGCCCAAGAGAAACTATCGAAGTTCACTCCCAAGATCGGATATCCGGTCAAGTGGCACGACTACTCGAGCATCGTTATCTCGCGAGAAGACCTCTTGCAAAACATTCAAAATGTTTCTGCGTGGGAGTTTGATTTTCAGGTAAAGAAAATTGGATCGCCAATCGATCGCGACGAGTGGCACATGACACCTCAGACCGTGAACGCTTATTACAACCCTGGTCTGAATGAAATCGTTTTCCCGGCGGCAATTTTGCAGCCACCGTTTTTCTCCGAGGAGACCGACGACGCCATGAACTTCGGCGGCATCGGAGCCGTAATCGGTCACGAAATTGGTCACGGCTTTGACGACCAGGGTGCGAAGTACGACGGCGACGGCAAGTTGGTTTCCTGGTGGACCGAGGCGGACCTAAAGGCTTTCGAGCAGCGAACTAAATCTCTGATCGATCAGTACAACAAGCTAAGTCCTGTTCAGCTCGATGACAGCAACAAGGTAAACGGCGAGCTCACCATCGGTGAGAACATCGGAGACCTGGGAGGTCTTGGTATTGCGTGGAAGGCTTACTTGATCTCACTTGACGGCAAGGAGCCACCGACTATCGACGGAGTGACTGCTGCCGAGAGGTTCTTGTTCTCTTGGGCTCAGTGCTGGCGAGGTATCAGCCGAGATGAAATTGCTATTCAGCGTTTGGCCACCGACCCGCACTCACCGGCTGAATTTAGGTGCAACCAGGTTGTGAAAAACTTGGACATCTTCCACGAGACCTTCGACACCACTGAAAAAGACCCAATGTGGCTTGCACCAGAAGACCGAGTGGTTATCTGGTGAAGCTCTGGTTTCGAATCCTTTTCATCAAGCTGACTTGGCGTCGCAGATCAAAGGTGACCATCGACGAAGTTTCGTCGGTGACCCTTCGAGTGATGCCAACTGACCTAGATGTCTACAACCACATGAACAACGGCGTATTTCTGACGCTTATGGACCTTGGTCGATACGACCAGGGTCTAAGAACAGGTATCTGGCAAATTTGGAACAAAAAAGGCTGGTACCCGATAGTTGTGAACTCAACTATCAGTTACCGCAAGTCTCTTGAGCCCTGGCAGAAGTTCGATCTAGAAACAAAAGTGGTCGGTTGGGACGACATCGCTGTCTACATCGAACAACGATTTGTTCGAAATGGCGAGATCTATGCCAAGGCGATTATGCGCGGAAGATTCCTGAAGCGCTCTTGGGGAACCCTGACCCCGCAGGAAGTCATGGATGGTTCCGGTGGCTGGCCCGGAGATCGACCCGAGTTACCAAAGTGGATCGAAAGATGGGCAAAAGACACCGCTTTACCAAAGGGAAAAGAACCAGCCCCTAGTACTTGGGACTAGCTAGCTCCCGGCCACCTGCAAGAAGCAACAGCTTCTTCGATGGTTCCCTTTAGTAGGTCGTGGGTCTCAGGATGTTTCTCCATGTATTTGACCACGTAGGAGCAGACCGGAATAACTTTCTTGTCCCCAGCTTCTCTAAGTTCTTGAAGCGATTCGCGAACCAGAATTGCCGCTAGGTTCTTGCCTTGATGCTCGGGGTTCACTTCGGTGTGGACAAGGTGGATTTCGTCTTGATTGACCACGTAGTCCATCAGACCGACGCGAGAAGAATCCAAGAAAATTTCAAAGCGATGGTTATCGCTATCGTGCACTACCTGTGTGCTCATGATGTTAATCTTTCTTCTTATGGCTACTAACGAGGTTATCAACGGGGAGAACCTCGCGGCACTTAAATCTATGCCGGATGAATCCTTTCAGCTTATATACATCGACCCTCCCTTCAACACCGGGCGCTCTCAGGTAAGAACGAACCGCAGCTCTATCTCAAGTACGACTGGGAACCTGGGGTTTCAGGGCAAGAGATACGAGCAGGTTGTGAAGTCAGTTCTGTCTTACGATGATGACTTTGCTGACTACTGGGCCTTTCTTGAACCAAGACTCATCGAGGCTTATCGTTTGCTGAATGAATCAGGAACGATCTATCTGCATCTTGACTATCGAGAAGCCCACTACGCAAAAGTATTGATGGATGCACTGTTTGGCAGGGAGTGCTTTCTAAACGAAATCATCTGGGCCTACGACTACGGCGGAAAGTCAAAGAGCAGGTGGCCGGCAAAACACGACACCATTTTGGTTTATGTGAAAAACCCAACCAAGTACTTTTTTGATAGCGCCACCGTTGATCGTGAGCCATACATGGCGCCCGGCCTAGTAACCCCAGAGAAGGTTGCTCGCGGCAAGCTCCCCACCGATGTCTGGTGGCACACGATCGTCTCGCCAACCGGAAAAGAGAAAACCGGGTATCCAACCCAAAAGCCACTCGGCATTCTCAGAAGAATAATTAGTGCCAGCTCTAGACCGGGTGACCGAGTGCTTGATTTTTTTGCAGGCTCTGGGACTACCGCGCAAGCAGCTTTTGAATTGAAAAGACAATTTGTGGTGGTGGATCAAAACCCAGAGTCGATTGAAGTAATCACTAGCCGACTCAACGCTCTTGGCGTTGAGTACGTCCTTCAAGTGAAATAACCCAGACGACCACCAGCGCAACGGCAATAAATAGGCTCGCGGCAGCCATTGCCATTCCTAAGTTCTCTGCCCCCGGCCTCGAGATCAACCTGAACATCACGAGCGGCAATGTCGCTTGCGATCCGTAGGCAAGGAAGCTCGCCGCCCCAAACTCTCCCAATGAGCCAAGGGCAACAAAAGCTGCTGCAACGCTAAGTGGCTTTCGAATAAGTGGCCCCTCGACTTCAGAGAACATTCGCCAACCAAAGGCTCCGTCCAGTTGGGCAGCATCGATAATCTCCATAGAAACCGATTGCCTAGCTGGCCGGAGCACCTGGTAACTAAGTGGGATTAGGAACAAGCTTTGAACTACCGGGACTAAAAGCCAAGTGCCACTTAGCGCCGAAGGCAAGTAGCCGCTTAGAACCAAAAACACCAAACCAAAGACGACCGGTGATATACCGATTGGCAACAAAACCAAGTAGCTGGTTCGTTTCCTGCCCGCAGCAAACCAAGCAATTGGCAATGCAATCAGTGCGGCAACTATCAAGTTTCGAAGACTGTTCAGTGCTGCCTCGGCAACTGAAATATTCAGAATCTCCCTGCCACCTCGACCAGCAAGGTTCGCAAAATTCTCAACTAGCCCGGGCCCGTAAGTTATGGCTCTCACGAAAACCCCTGCAAACACAATCACTATTGCGGCTAATAATAAAGCCGCTAGCAAGCCACCAAGCTTGGATCCGTTCGAGGCGGTTTCCTGCTCGCCAAATAGCGGAGCCGGCTCGGCACCGATTGATCTTGCTAGATAGAAAAAGCAAAGAGTTAGTGCTGTTTGTAATAGCGCAAGAGTGAGTGCGAAGTTCAGGTCCAGGTCTCTTAGCGCCGCAGTCGCTATTTCGGTTTCCAGGGTGTCGACTTTGCCCGCCCCCAGTGTCAGCACAAGCCCGTAGCTGGTTGCGCTGTAGAGAGCGACCAACAAACCCGCGGACAGCATCCCAGCAAGCTGCTGAGGAAGCTCAATTGCAAAACGTTTTCTGACATTGCTTGCCCCATCAAGAGATGCAGCCTCGAGTTGGTCTGCGGGTATTTGATTCGCCGAAACAACCCTCGCCATGAAGCCTGCGTTCATCAAAACATGAGCTCCAATGATCCAGAGTATTCCAGTAATGGAATTGAAGGTATTGGGCTGAAGGGGTAGAAGTGTGATGCCTATTAGAAACGGCGGCAGTAAGAATGGAACGAGCAAAAACGATGAAACAAGTTGCCTTGTCCTGCGGCCGGTTCCTGCAAGCCAGTTCCCGATTGGATAACCCAGGATTGTTGCAACCACCGAACTGAATAGTGCAATCAGTGCGGTGGTTGCAAACAGTTCCAAGTTAGTTGTCAAATACGTCCGACCAATCGGTCAACCACTGGTCGCGATTCGCATTTATCTCTAAGCCTTCACCCAGCAAGCTGTCCGCAGGCTGAGCAAATTTTGCCCAAGCCTCTGGAACCTCGATGGCTTCGTTAATTGGATAGACATACATGTTTTCCGGAACCGAAGCCTGGAAGCTATCGCCAAGCAAGAACTCGACAATTGCTTTGGCGCCAGGGGTGTTAGCGGCATTGTTTAAGACACCGGCGTATTCAATCTGCCTGAAGCACTCTGTTCTGAGGGCAGCTGAGCCCGGGGTGCCGTCTTCTTTAACTTCGGCTGAGGGCGACGATGCATAGCTCAGGACAATCGGTCGGTCGCCACCGTATCTGGTGAAGTCAACGAAGTAAGCATCCTCCCAGCTTCCGGCAACCTTGAGATCGTTGTCTCTTAGTGAGCGCCAGTAGGCAAAGACCTCGGCGCTAGTTTCAAAGCCGGCGTGGGTGGTGGCCAAAAATGCTAGGCCTGGGGAAGAGAAGTTGGGGTTGGTAACAACCACAAGTCCCCGGTATTGCTCTTGGCCCAGCTCACGCCATGAAGTCGGGGGCGTAATTGAACTCTCGCCAAACCAATCAAGGTCGTAGTTGAAGCAAACATCCGAGTAGTCGATTGCTTGCATCTGACCGTCAACTATGTCGTTGTCGGTGGCAACTCCGGCAAAGGTGTTATCAATACCAAAGAACGCGTCTGCAACAGGCGCGTTGCTAGTTAGTACCAGTTGGTTTGTTAGCGACCCGGTGTCACCGAGTCTGATGATCTCTAGTTCGTATCCGGTTTCGCTCTCGAACTCGGCCACGAGCTCATCGCTAATGACAAAAGAGTCGTGGGCCGCGAGGCGAACAAGGGTTATGTCTTGAGCGCTGCAACCGGTTAGGGCTAAAGCGCTGATTGCCAATATTGCTAGTTTTTTCATTTTTCGTGCCTTTTTGATTATAAGTAGGCACGGGTTAGAGGTCTCTACCTACGCTGGCATTATCCAGATCAGGTTTGACGGTCGAAGACTCTATTTCTAGTCTTCCTCTCAGTCCGGTTTACCGAACTCCCGTGGTGTTGCAGGAAAAGCCTAACCGATAAATTTATTTGGTGGAGGCGGCCGCATCTGCAACTTCTTGCGAGGCGCTCTTTTCTCGAAGCGGCACCTCCTTGATGAACCAGCTAATAACAAAGGCTGCCCCGACAAAGAAGATTGCAACCAAGAACACAGTGAGCGATGACTCAACAAAACCAATCCTGAAGGGCAGCGTCAGTCTGTCATCTGCACCTATCAAGAAGGACGAATCAAGTGTTATCTGGCTCGCGCCAGATGGCCCACTCTGGAGAATATCGATAATTTCACTGTTGTCCGGGTTTGCCAATACCTGCGGGTCACCAGTGGCACTAGCGATGCCTTCGCGGACGTCCGTGCGCTGGAAGGCAGTGGTGATTTTGTCCCCAACCTGACCAAACAGGATCGACATAAACACCGCGACGCCGAAGGTGCCGCCCATTTGCCTAAAGAAAGTTGCGGAACTGGTAGCAACACCAATGTCTCTTGCGGCAACCGAATTCTGACTCGCAACCATTGTGGTCTGCATCAGCTGACCGAGGCCGAGGCCGATCATGACCATCCCTATTGAAATAACCCAAATTGGGGTTGCAGCATCCATCATCAAAAGCATGAACAGGTATCCAAAGAACAACACGGCGGTTCCGGTGTTAAAGAAGATCCGGTACTTGCCGGTTTTAGAGGTAATACGTCCGGAGCTAATAGTTGCGGTCATCATTCCGGCAACCATTGGGAGCATCAAGAAGCCCGCTTCAGTTGGGCTGGCTCCGTAGACGACCTGGATGATCAAGGGAAGCACAATCATTCCGCCGAACATTCCAACGCCAATAATGAAACCAAGGATCTGGGTTCTTGCGAAGGTTGGCTCCTTGAATAGATAAAGCGGGATTAGCGCGGCTGAACCCATCTTCTTTTCAATCAGTATGAAACTGACGATGCCAAAGACTCCAGTTGCATACATTGCTATCGCCATCGGGCTAGACCAGCCCCACTCGCGACCCTGCTCGGCGACCAGCAAGAATGGGACGACCGCCAACACGATTGTCACCGCCCCCCACCAGTCGATCTTCTGTGGTCTTGGGTTATGCGGGATGTGCAGGAAGGTCACAACCATAAACAGTGAGACGGCACCAATTGGAATGTTCATCAAGAAAATCCAGCGCCAGCCGTCAATAAATAGAATCTCTCCGGCTCCTGCAAGTGCTCCACCAACAACCGGGCCCAGCACAGAAGAGGTGCCAAAGACCGCCAGGAACATGCCCTGGTACTTCGCTCTTTCTTTTGGCGGAACAATGTCGGCGACTATTGTGAGAGCAAGTGAGAACAACCCTCCAGCACCCATTCCCTGAAGCGCTCGGAAACCTGCCAGTTCAGCCATTGAGGTTGCAAAGCCGGCGGTGACCGAACCAACTATGAAGATCACGATCGCAATCATGAACAAGGGCCTTCGACCGAAGATGTCGCCGAGTTTTCCGTAGATGGGGGTCGAGACGGTTGAGGTTATTAGGTAGGCCGTGGTTGCCCAGGCTTGTAGCGAAAGACCGGAAAGGTCATCGGCGATTGTTCGCATCGCGGCACCAACCACAGATTGGTCAAGGGCTGCCAGAAACATTCCGGACATGAGCCCGATAAGAACTATCCAAATTTGCCTAGGAGTCATGGTGCCAGATTGGGCTGCCTTTTTTGCGGCATCCCGAGAGGTGTTCGTGGCCAATTAGTCTCCTGGATTTAGGGTTTAGAGATGCCCAAGTCTACGCCTCTGAAACGGAGTCCACTATTTATTTTTGGGCCTCCGGTTCTTTTATCATTTCTGGGAGTTGGCTTACTGGTTCAATCGGTCAGCACTGCAAGCCCAAAGCTCGAAATTGTTAACGAACAAATCACAATCAATGCCGCCGAAGGGCTAGTGCCCCCAACGCCTGCGCTAACCGATTACATCTATCCGCGGCTAACGATTGATTCGGCTAACCAGCCTCTGGTGGTTGTGAACAAGCTGCGGGCACTGGACCCGATCGATTTTGCACCTCCGATCCTGACGGTCATGCCCTCCAGTGAGTCTTTAGACAACTCAAGAGAATTGGTGTTGGCTCCTTCGGCGGCCCATGCGCTTGTCTTGATGGCAGAGCAAATGCACGCCGAAGGCTACGGTCAGCTGTTTGTGAACTCCGCCTATCGAACCTATGACTATCAGGTTGAACTGTTCGAATCAAAGACCCGTCAGTACGGTTTGGCGGGAGCACTTGTGAGAAGCGCGAAGGCCGGTCACTCAGAGCACCAAACCGGCTTGGCCGTTGATGTTTCTGTGCCGGCTCAGGGCTGCGCAATAATGACCTGCTTTGGAGAAACTGTTGCGGGTAAGTGGGTGGCTGCCAACTCTTGGCAATTTGGTTTCATTGTTCGCTACGAAGAAGAAACGACAGCTATCACCGGCTACAGCTACGAACCATGGCATCTGCGATTCGTGGGCGAAGAGCTAGCTACTGAGTATTCCGAAAACGGAATACATACCCTTGAAGAGTTCTGGTCTTTGCCAGCCGCTGAGTTTTACCCCGAGGAAATGACTGAATCCAAGGTCGATTGATGCTCAATCAATCTGAGCGTTACGCCTTGCCAGGAACACCAGGTATGCAGAGGAAAAACCAAAACCTATTAGTGCGTAGAGAATTACGAACCAGGTAACGCCGGTGGGAATCAAGAGTGTCATGACACCTAATCCAAAAGCACCAACCATCATGACCCTGGCAGCCCATAAAACACCATTAGTGCTTCCTGCCTGAGCGATTACAAACATCAAACCCCCGAGGGTCAGTATTGTCACGCCAGATAGCTGCATGGACCAATCGAGGTTCAAAGAACCGGGCAATCCCAGAAGATCAGTGAACACACGCGGTGCGAAGAACAGCACCAGAGAACTAATTGCGAAGACTAGAGCGCCCAATCGAAGCACGCCCCGCAGTCTTTGAACATCACCTCTTTTATTCATAAACGCATCGTATTGCTATCCGAGGTTTCCCGCCTGCCCTAATCTTGAAGCATGTCTAAAGAGACCAAGATTGCATACCTGGGACCAGCCGGAACATTCACCGAGATGGCGGCAAAGATGCTGCCCGGGTCAGCTAGCGCTGAACTGGTTCCGATGGCAAGTGTTACCGAGGCCATCGACGCGGTTTTAGCCGGGTCAGCGGATCGAGCGGTAGCACCAATTGAGAACTCACTCGAGGGTGGCGTTAGTGCTACTAGCGATGCTCTTGCGACAATTGTGGGCGCGCAGATCTTTGGAGAGTATTTAGTACCTGTGAAGTTTGACCTAATGGTTAGGCCGGGAACTGGACTTGCAGACATTCAAGAGGTGCTCACCCACCCGGTTGCTTACGCACAATCCAGAAAATGGCTTAGTCAGAATCTGAAGTCCCACACCCACATACCTGCAGCATCAACCGCAGCTGCGGCTAAAGCGTTGGCCAACGGCTCAACCGCTCACGCTGTAATTGCAGCAACCGGGGCTGCTGAAATTTACGGCCTCGAGATAATCGCGAGCGACATCGGTGAGAACCAAGACGCTCAAACTAGGTTCTACGAAATCGGTAAAGCTGGAACACCTCCAGCAAAGACTGGCCAGGACAAAACCAGCGTTGTGGTTGAACTTCCGGATGATCGTCCGGGTGGGCTATTAGAAATGCTTGAGCAGTTCGCAGCCAGGGGTATCAACCTTTCAAGAATTGAGTCCAGGCCGATTGGTGACCGCTTTGGCAGGTATCGCTTCAACATCGATGTTGAGGGCCACTTGGATGACGAGGCAATCGGGGAGGCTTTGATGGGCCTTCATAGGTTTAGCCCCAAGGTCGTTTTTCTGGGCTCTTATCCAAGAGCGGACCACTCTGACTCTGTTCACCTCGGCAATAACGCAAACCCGGATTACCAGTCGGCCCAAACCTGGCTTCAAAAGCTTCGGGACGCCCGCTAATCCCAAGCAACTCTTAGCTAGCAGGTAGGCTTGAGCCCGTGATTGACATCAACTTACTTCGGGAAAACCCTCAGGCAATTAGGGATTCTCAGGCCGCTCGCGGCGCCGATGAGGCTCTCGTTGATTTAGCAGCGAAACTTGCCGAGCAGAAAAAAGTTGCGCTTCAGCAGTTCGAAGCTATGAGAGCAAAGCAGAATGCCCACGGCAAGCTAGTTGCTCAAGCTCCCAAGGAAGAAAAGGCAGAGCTAGTGGCTCAAGCCCAAGAGATGTCTAGCGATGTGAAAAAACTTGAGGCTGAGGCAAACCTTGCCGACCAGGAACTAATGGTCGTCCTTCACAAAATCGAGAATGTTGTTCTTGAAGGTGTGCCAGCTGGATCCGAAGAAAACTTTGTGGTTATCAAAGAGGTAGGCAAGAAGCCCGAGTTCTCTTTTGAAGCGAAGGACCACGTTTCTCTTGGAGAATCACTAGATGTCATAGACATTGAGCGCGGCGCCAAGGTTTCTGGTTCCAGGTTCTATTTTTTGAAGGGCCTTGGAGCAAGGCTAGAACTTGCTCTGATGCAGCTCGCCCTTGATCAAGCCAGCGAAGCTGGCTTCACCGCTTTGATAACTCCGACTTTGGTAAAGCCCGAGATCATGCAGGGCACTGGCTTTTTGGGAGAGCATTCCGCCGAGGTTTACTACCTTCCCGCCGATGATTTGTATCTAACCGGAACGAGCGAGGTTGCTCTTGCCGGTTATCACAGCGGAGAAATACTTGATGATCTAACAACCCCTATGCGTTATGCCGGCTGGTCGACCTGTTACCGCAGGGAAGCTGGCAGTCACGGCAAGGACACCCGAGGCATCCTTCGGGTTCACCAGTTCAACAAGCTTGAAATGTTCTCTTACTGCAAACCCGAGGATGCTGAAGCTGAGCACGCAAAGTTACTCGAGTGGCAAGAGCAGATGCTTCAGAAATGTGAATTGCCGTATCGGGTTATTGATGTGGCAGCCGGAGATCTTGGCTCAAGCGCGGCAAGGAAGTACGACATAGAGGCTTGGGTTCCAACCCAAGGCGGTTACCGCGAATTGACTTCAACTTCAAACTGCACTACCTATCAAGCCAGAAGACTAAACACTCGCTACCGCGATCAAGATGGCAAACCAGCTGTCGCAGCTACCCTGAACGGCACCCTTGCAACGACTAGATGGCTCGTGGCAATTCTGGAGAACCACCAGCAGGCGGATGGATCAGTCTTGATCCCAGCTGCGCTTCGTGGATATCTCGGTGGCGTCGAGAAGATTGGGCCTAAGCACTAGATGGCTGACGACAACAAATGGTTGATCGGCATCGACATAGACGGCACCCTGGTACACGATGATGGCTACCTCTCAGAGAATGTGCTGGCGCAGATCAACCGGGTTCGCGATTTAGGTCACCATGTTTTCGTTGCGACCGGGAGAGCTGCATCAAATGCCTACCCGGTAATCAAGCAGTTGGGTATCGACACCGGTCATGCGGTTTGCTCTAACGGGGCAGTGACGATCAAGCTTGATGGTGCTCACCCCAAGGGCTTTTCAATACACGACATAAAGACTTTCGATCCGGCAGATGTCCTTGCAAGGCTTATTGACACTGTTCCGAATGCTCACTTTGCCGTTGAGGACCTAGACGGTGGTTATCGGTTCAATAAACCCTTCCCAAGCTATGCGCTTGGGGACCAGAACGTTGAAACTCCCCTGGAAGAGCTACTTCACCACCCCGTTAGCCGAGTCGTTGTGTTGTCACCGGACCACGATGTCGATCAGTTTCTAAAGATCATGGACGATGTTGGCTTGCAGTCCGTGAGCTACGCCATTGGTTACACGGCCTGGTTAGACATTGCCCCAAAGGGCATCGATAAGGGTCACGCCCTAAACCAGCTCAGAGATAACTACAACCACACTTCCAACCGGGTTTTGGTTATGGGCGATGGCAGGAACGACATTGAAATGTTCCAGTGGGCTCAGAGTCTCGGCGGCCACGCTTTTGCCATGGGTCAGGCGCCGGAAGAAGTAAAGCTGGCTGCAAGTGCAGTCACAGCTTCCGTTACTGAAGACGGGGTCGCTCAGGTGCTGATGTCGCTCGAGGGACTTGAGTTTATTCAATAACCGCTAAACTCTTCCGCGGAGGCCTGTCCGAGCGGCCGATGGAGCTGGTCTTGAAAACCAGTGGGCAGAAATGTCTCGTGGGTTCGAATCCCACGGCCTCCGCCAGAAAGACACAAACCAGTCTCAACAAAAGTTGAGGCTGGTTTTTCTTATGTTTAGTAGGAGACCTCTGGTGATCCGCGAGTCGTTGTAAAAAGTGTAAAGACTTCTGCCACCTGCCGTATAGCATTCGTTATCCAAATGTAACCGCTTTCAGTTTTCAATCCTGAAATGCATCTCTATGATTTAGATATCCTCCTGATGGAGGCTTTGGGCTTTTACGCCCGAATCAATTTCGAAAGGACAAAAATGTCGACAATACGTTCTCGTTTTGTTGCGATTGGCGCAACAGCGATTGCGGCTTCTTTGGTTCTTGCTGGATGTGCAGCGAGCGACGAAGAGACCACCACAGCAGGAGGCACCACCGACACCGGTGATGCAACCGTAGCCGGCTGTGAAGCATATGCAGCTTACGCAGGCAACGAAGGTGCTGAAGTAGAGATCTACACCACCATCATTGACCCAGAAGCATCACTATTCATCGAGTCATTCGTTGAGTTCGAAGAGTGCACCGGCATCACCATCAACTGGAACGGTACTCAAGAGTTTGAGGCTCAGATTGCTGTTCGCGTTGAGGGTGGAACTGCACCTGACCTAGCGATCTTCCCTCAGCCAGGTCTATTGGCTTCATTCTCTGACAGCTTGGTTCCTGCAGATGCAGACCTAACTGCTTCAGTTGACGCTAACTACACACCTGACTGGAAGACCTATGGAACTGCTGACGGAACCTTCTTCGCAGCACCTCTAGGTGCAAACGTAAAGTCATTTGTTTGGTACTCACCAAAGACATTTGCTGACAACGGCTGGGACATTCCAACCACTTGGGACGAGCTATTGGCTCTTTCTGACACCATTGCAGCCGAGGGCAACGTTCAGCCTTGGTGCGTAGGTATCGAGTCTGGTGGAGCTACCGGTTGGGCAGCTACCGACTGGATGGAAGACCTCATGCTTCGATTCCAGGATGGCGATACCTATGACGCATGGGTTGACGGCTCACTTCCATTCAACGACCCTAAGGTTGCTGAAGTTCTAGCCGAAGCTGGCAAGATCATCAAGAACCCTGACTATGTAGGTAACGTGCAAGCAATTGCCACCACCTCATTCTCAGCTGGTGGAGCTGGTGTTGTTGACGGTTCATGTGCAATGCACCGCCAGGCATCATTCCTAGGTGGAATCTTGGTTGGCGACTATGGCGCCACCATCGTTACTCCTACGGACACTGATGTTGAGGGTGGAATTACTACCTTCTACTTCCCAGGCGTTTCTGCTGACAACAAGCCAGCCCTTGGTGGCGGCGAGTTCGTTGGTCGATTCACTGACTCTGCAGCAGCAGCTGCTGTTCAGCTATACCTGACCACCCCTGAGTGGAACAACGTCAAGGCATCACTTGGTGGTTGGTTCTCCGCTAACAAGGGACTAGACACTGCAAACGTTGCTGACCCAGTAAACAAGGTTGCAGTTGAGATCCTTCAGAATGCAACCCTGTTCCGTTTCGACGGCTCTGACGTTATGCCAGCAGCTGTTGGTGCAGGCACCTTCTGGACCGAGATGACCGCATGGGTAGCTGAGGACAAGTCTGACAAGGCTGTTCTAGACGCTATCTACGCAAGCTGGCCTTACTAAGGCTAATTAGTTAGAAAACCGTGGGGCTCGGAGAAATTCGGGCCCCACGGTTTTTACTCTAGGATTTGAAAATGATGCAATTCGCGATCTTCGCGGCAAGAAAAACACCGTGGGACATCATCGGTGAGAACTTCACACTTCTAGCAGCAGCGCTGCTTGCCTTCGCCTCGGTCGTGGTTGTTTTGTTCCTGGTTGCCGGCAGGGCCACCGTAAGAGCCCAAGAGTGGCTGAAGTACCTGGTCTTTCTGGTTCCAGCGCTACTACTACTTCTAGTCGGCCTTATTTACCCGACAATTCGAACCATAATCTTCTCCTTCATGGACGCCAAGAGTGAAAACTTCGTTGGCCTTGATAACTATGTTTGGGCATTCACCATCCCAGAAATTCTGGTGGTGCTTCGCAACACTGCGGTCTGGGTGTTTTTGGTCCCGTTCTTTTCAACGGCGATCGGGCTTTCCATCGCCTATATGACAGATCACATGAAGCGACCAAATGTCATCAAATCCTTAATCTTTATGCCAATGGCCATCTCCTTTGTTGGAGCCGGTGTTATTTGGCGTTTCGTTTATGCTTTCGAACCAAATGAGAATCGCGCCGACATTGGTCTTTTGAGTGCGATCGTTAAATTTTTTGGTGGTACGCCCCCGAACTGGCTGTTGGAATCTCCTGGAAACACCTACTTACTAATCGCAGTTATGGTTTGGATTCAGACTGGGTTTGCCATGGTGATTTTATCGGCTGCGATGAAGAACGTGCCCGATGAAATCGTTGAAGCCGCCATGCTAGATGGCGCAACTCCGATCAAACGCTTATTCCGAGTCACGATCCCCATGATCCGAGCAACCTTGGTCGTTGTTCTGACAACGATCATCATTGGAACACTCAAGGTTTTCGACATCGTTAGAACTATGACCGGGGGAAACTTCCAAACCAACGTGATTGCGAACGAGATGTATTCACAGGCCTTTAGGCAGATGAACTACGGAACTGGCTCTGCGTTGGCAATAATTCTGTTCCTCGCGATGATCCCGGTGATCATCTACAACATCAGACAACTTCGCCTAGAGAGGACCGAGCGCTAATGACTGCATCTGCTGCTTCCGTGCGCGCTAAGGGCCGTGCGAAGAACATTTTCAGCTCCCCGATTGCATCGGCGGCGGCCTGGATTATCGCTGTTGTTTGGACTGTCCCAACCTTCGGTCTCTTGGTCTCATCTATTAGGCCAGAAAAAGACATCAACTCCTCTGGTTGGTGGACCTTCTTTTCCAACCCCAACATTTCCTTCGAGAACTACCAAAAAGTGTTGTTTGAGGGAACCACCACAAACCCACCACTGTTCCAGTTCTTCTTCAACTCATTAGCTGTTACTTTGCCAGCGGTTATCTTCCCGATCACCCTGGCCGTCTTCGCGGCCTATGCGCTTGCGTGGTTTGACTTCAGGGGCCGCGACACCTTGTTCTTTGGAATCTTTGCTCTGCAGGTTGTGCCATTGCAGCTGACACTGGTGCCACTGCTGCAGTTGTTCGCCAAGGGCCTTCAAATCGGTGATGTCACGATCATTCCTGACCTTGGTATTACCGGAACCTACATCCCTATCTGGATCGCTCACACCATCTTTGCGCTCCCGCTAGCAATCTTCTTGCTTCATAACTTCATCAGTCAGATTCCTAAAGAGCTGATAGAAGCTGCTCGCGTGGACGGTGCCGGGCCATTTACTTTGTTCTCGAAGATCGTGTTGCCGCTCTCGGTGCCAGCAATTGCCTCATTCTTGATCTTCCAGTTCCTGTGGGTATGGAATGACCTGCTAGTTGGTCTCACCTTTGGAGCCGGCTCTAAAGAGGTTGCCCCAATGACCGTGCGAATTGCTGAAATGGTTGGAACTAGAGGCTCCGGCTGGGAAGTCCTGACAGCCGGCGCCTTTATTTCAATGGCCGTGCCACTGATTGTGTTCTTTGCTCTCCAGCGCTACTTCGTAAGAGGGCTGCTTGCAGGTTCGGTAAAGGGCTAGCGGTTTCTAGCTAGATACTGAATCAACTTGGCGCTGTCTTTGGCTATCCGCTCTTGGTTCAGTGGGTCTACGTAGTAGATACCAAAACGCTTTTCTAGACCCTCGGCCCACTCAATGTTGTCCATCATCGACCAGGCGAAGTAACCCCTGAGGTCAACTCCTTGGTCTTTTGCATCAAGCGCTGCTGCTATGTGGCTTAGGTAGTAGTCGACGCGGCCCTGATCATGAATTTCGCCATCAACCAGCTTGTCATCGAAGGCGCCACCGTTCTCGGTAATAAACAGCGGAACATTTGGCAGGCGTTCAGATGTTTGCAAGAGCGTGCTGGTCATCGCCGGAGCATAAATCTCCCAGCCCATTTCGGTTCGGGGATCCCGCGAAGCCATCTTCACTCCAGACGGTGTCCCTGGGTAAAGTGAAAAGTCCTGACCTTGGGCGTTTGGCTCCGCCAATGTTGCCTCGCTGGTCACCCGTATGGGCGTGTAGTAGTTGATTCCAAGCCAATCAACCGGCTGAGCAATATTTGCGAGTTCACCTTGATCAACAAATGACCAGTCGGTTATGTCTCGAGTTCTTTGCATTAGCTCGGCAGAAACTCCTCGGCCTGCAAGTAGGTCTAGCCAAAAGTGATTCTGAAGGCTATCGATGTGGTCGCGGGCCGCCTTAGCACCGTCATCCTCGGCAATCACTGTGGTTAGGTTCAGGACTAGCCCTGGGGATCTCACATTGTGGTCCCGAAGCACGCTCATGCCAGTGCCGTGGGCGGCCATGAGGCGATAGGCAGATTCGAGCCCTGCGGCAGGAACGCCAAGACCCGGAGCATGCATCTTTGTGGCATATCCCAGGTAAGCGCTAACCCAAGGCTCGTTGAAGGTTGCCCAACGATCAACTCGATCGCCATAATTCTTTGCTAATAGATCCACATACTCAGCAAAGTAGTTGTGGATGTCCTTGTTTAGCCAACCGCCTTTAGCCTCAAGTTCACTCGGTAAGTCCCAGTGGTAGGCAGTTAGCACCGGTTTGATGTTTCGCTCGAGCAGGCCATCAATCAGTCGGTTGTAGAAGTCGATGCCATTAGAACTGGGTGCCTGGTGGCCAGGCATCACTCTCGGCCAAGAGACCGAGAAGCGATAGGCGTCCACGCCTAAATCGCCAAGGATGTCTAAATCTTCAGTCAGCCTGTTCACGTGGTCGCAGGCGGGATCAGCAGTGGTCCCATCCTTGATATTTCCCGGCACAGCAGCGAAGTCATCCCAGATGCTACTGCCCCGACCTTTGCTATCACCTTCTATTTGCCAGGAAGCGGTGGCAACTCCAAGTGTGAATTCGCTTGGAATTCTTTCCAATAACTGGCTAGCACGGGTATCCTCGGACATGTAAACAACACTAGTTGGAAAAGACCTAAGTGACTGATTCCGAATACGAGTTCCTAGAGGACTCAAAACCCAAGCGCCGTGGCTGGCTAAAGGCCATTGTCTGGGTCTTGATTGCCCTGATTTCGGGGACGGTGGCAACTGTGGCTGGCGGCTACTTCTACATAACCGGTCAGCTAAGTGCTTCAGGCATTGAGGTTTACTCAACGGACGGCAGTAGCTTCGATCTGCCAACCCCAGCCGATATAAACGGCCCGATTAATATGCTTGTGATTGGCTCTGACACCAGGGTTGATCAGGGCTCAACTTCCTACGGACCAGTCGGATCGGCGCTCGCGGATGTCATAATTTTGGTTCACATTTCCCAAGATCGTAAAAACGCTGTTGCCATGAGCATCCCGAGAGACCTAATGGTCTCGGTTCCAGAGTGCCCAGATCCAAAAGGTGGAGCAGCTTTCCCAGCCAAGGACTTTGCTCAGATCAATTCGACAATGACCAAAGCGGGCCCTGCCTGCACACTGCTTGCCGTTCAGGAGCTAACCGGAGTTGCGATTCCGTATTTGGCGATGATCGATTTCAAGGGTGTTATTGCAATGAGCCAAGCAATCGGTGGGGTTGATGTTTGCGTCGCGAACACAATCGATGACAGTTATACGGACCTCTATCTAGAGGCTGGCGATCACACTCTCATTGGTGATGAGGCCCTAGCATTCCTTCGGACCCGTCACGGTGTTGGTGACGGTTCTGATTTGTCCAGAATTTCAAACCAGCAGGTTTTTCTGACCTCACTGATGAGAAAGCTGAAAGACGAAGGCGCACTCGCTAACCCGTTTAAAATGTTCCAACTTGGAACAGCTGCTCTTTCAAACATGACGCTTTCAAACAGCCTGACCGATCTCGGAGTTATCTACGGGCTTGCCAGACAGGTTAACAACGTCGACCTAGACAAAATGACTTTTATTCAACTTCCGGTCTATGACCTAGAAGGCGAATATGTGGGCAGGGTTGCGGCCTCTCCCGAGCGCGCTCAAGAGCTCTTTGACCTAATAAAGAGTGACCAGCCGCTCGTGTTAGCAGAAGCCAATCCAGGCACGGGTGCGGTGATTGCTGAAGGCTCCGCAACGGCCACCGCAAGCCCATCTGCAACTGAAACACCAACATCGACCACTAACCCAGACGGAACCGAGCAGCCGGTTGATGGAACATCAACCACTGATCTACCAGACTGGGTGAAGGGGACCAACGCAGCAACAACTAGTTGCTCTAACTAGCCTGATCTCAAGTTTGGGATAGTGACCAGTATCTTGTAGGCTTTGCTAGCAAATGGAGACGTCGCATAGCCCGGTCTAGTGCGCCCGCCTGCTAAGTGGGTAGGGGACCAAAATCCCCTCGAGGGTTCGAATCCCTCCGTCTCCGCGCTAACCCACAACCCAGTCAGCTGGGTTGTGGGTTTTTACTTTTAGCTTCGCTCTTGCGCACCCTATGCGTGGTGACATCTGAAGTAATTCTTGGCGCGGTTATGTAGCCAGCAGAAGGACTAGCTGCCGACATCACCCAGTAGGTAGGCAGAAAGCGACGAGGCAGGGCCTGACTGCCCTCCATGCTTGCCCTGGAACACCGAGGTGGCATCTGTACCGCAAATGCTCACAATTGCCCCAGCACCGCCGGGATGCCTTGAGATCCAGGCGGTCAGGTCATATGCCTTGCCTGAAATAGCAGCCCAGCAACTGGACGCCGAGTTGTTCTTTGCAATGTTCGCCATTGAATACTTAGATTCGACTGGTTCCGGCTCCGGCTCCGGCTCTGGGGCAGGAGCCGGGTCTTGGGTTTGTGAGGGGGCTTGAGTTTCAACCGGCTCAGCTTTTTGGGTTGCTGGCGGAGCTTTGGTAGCGGATGGCTGCACCGACTGAGTGGTGGCAGGCGCGCTTTCCTCCGGCTCAGTTTCTGTTTCCAGCATCGAAGTTTCGGCCTCTTCTGCGTTTAGCTCAGTCTCTGATTCCTCAGTGACCTCAGACGGCGACTCTGTCGCGACCTCGACTGGTTGGCTTTGGGTGCTCGCAATGGGGTCGCTAGTATCGACGGCTGCGCAACTGGTTAGGAGGCCGGCAACCATTAGCAAACCAAGAAGTTTCATAGAACTAGTTTCTCCTTATCCAGTGGTGACAAAGTTACACAGTTGAGGCAATTGCTTATCCATTCATCCACTGATGAACTTAAACGCCCGTGTTTTTCTTCCCCGAAATAAGTTAGACTTTGGAACTTACCAGCGCTTGTGGCTCAACGGATAGAGCATCTGACTACGGATCAGAAGGTTGGGGGTTCGAGTCCCTCCAAGCGCACTGAGATGACGCGGAATTCACAACCGCGTCATTTCTCTTTCTGGATTATTCCGTTTAGATTCCGTTCCGCTTGGATTCGAATCAGGATTATTCGAAATTAGCGGCCTTGTCATGCAGATATCCCTGCCACTCTAAAAACTCTCTGAATTCACCCTTTGCGACTGCGGCCTCCATTTCATCCATGAATTTAGAATCAAACCTGAAGTTCATGCCGCTCTTTGCCCATTCAATCCCATGAGAGAGTGGGCTTTTACTCAAAAAATTGTCAAAGTCGTCAAACACTCGACAGTTCTCCAGAAATACTTCCTGATGCTCTTCCGAGAAGCGAAAGTTCGGCTGCACGAGTTGCTTGTTGTGCTTTGACGGCACAAACCCAACATCAGGAATGAGTCTGTATACACTCGAAAGTTTTTTGCCCCCGAGGCCGTGGGAAAAAGGGTTGCGCTGCTGATCAAAGATGGACAAAAGACGATTAAATTGTCCCGTCTCAAACACCCCTGCCTCTTCGAGCAACGTGCGGTGCTTGTCGCGCCACTTGAGAGAAATGAAATGATGGAGCTCCGTCGCTGTATGTCTTTTGCCCGTAAACGCAAAGAGCCCCGAATACAAGTGTTCCAGATAGCTAAAGTAGGCGACTGTCGCTCCGAACGAGTACCACCAGGGTTCTTGGTTGAAACTAATGCTCGTTACGGGCCCATCGAATAAGACTGTCTTCTCACCTTTGTGCTTGCCGAGGTCATACGCTTCTTGAGCCTTTGACCTGAAAAGTTCGTATCCCCTTCTCAAAAAACTAGTTTGATTAGTAATGCCGAAATCATGCAGTCCCAAAATGTCGTTGTCGATTTGCTCTTGGAGCAAATTGGAGTACTTCTTGAGTCCGAATTTCAACATTTTTTGAACTGAAGTATGAAAACGATCGCTTACGTGCATCGGTACGTAGAGTCGAAGCCCAAATTTCTCAGAGCTAAGAATGCAGGTTTGACCTTGCACGCTGAACGAATACATCCATGCTATCTTTTCGAAGGTCTGCTCAGGCTGGCAACCAAGATGCTTCATTAGACCAAATAGCAATGTCGAAACTGAGAACTCTCTGCGGTCAAGATCGATCTTTACGTATTCAGAACTCTTTTGATTCGGGTTTGGTTGGTTTTCGAAACCAAAAGTTTCGGCCAACCCTTGATGAATTTCTCCTTGTGACATACTCGATCCCCCTTGGCCTCAAATTTATGCGTCAGGAAAAGTTTTCAGTGGTGATGTGATCACCTAGTTTGTCCATCCATGCAGCGGTCTGAGCTGGGTATGCGTGTCCATAAACATCGAGAGTCATTTTGGCTGAAGAGTGACCGAGGATTTTTGAGATCTCTGGTATCGGAGCGCCGAGGCTCGCTAATAGGGAACCAGCTGTGTGGCGCAACGAGTGAATGACGACATTCTTCATACCAAGCTTTTCCGTTGCAGGCTTGAAGTATTTTCTACGAAAGAAGCCATAGTCAAGTGCCTGGCCATTTTCACCCACGAAGACCCAATCGCGACCGCTCTTTCCCTCAAGCAATGGCTTGAATAGTTCGATTGTGTTTTTGTCGAGTGGAACCTCTCGCTGCTCTCCCGTTTTTGTGGTACCTGGAATGAACTCCCCATTTTCATCTCGGAGCTTCTTTCCAAACTCGTCAGTTGTCCAAGAGTGAGCAACTTTTACAATCCTGGCATCGAGGTCAAAGTCCTCAACCCGCAAGGCTAAAGCCTCGTTGACTCGCAGTCCGCCAGCTCCTAAGAAGATGACCAGGGACCGATGAGGTCCGCACTCGTCAGCAAGGGCGTAAAGCTCTTTTGCTGTAAGTCCCTCCTTCGACTTTGATGCAATCTTCGGAAGCCTGACGCCCACAGCAGGGTTTCTGCCAATTAGCTCATCTTCGAGAGCGGACTGAAGTATTTGGTGAAGAAGGCGATATGACTGTCGAATTGTGGTCGGACCGACTCCATCATCCACTAAAGACGAGACCCACTTCTTGATGTCCGAAGTTGTTATCGAGGTAAGTTTGCGCTCGCCGTATTTCGGCAGCAAGTAAAGCTTCAGCTGAGAGTTGTATGTGCCGAGTGTCTTGCCTGAAATGTCCAGCTTGCCTTTCTTCCACTCAACAACGAACTCGCCAAACATGATGCGTGCAGACTCAGAATCGATCGGACGCCCATCCTCGGATGCCAATTCGGCACGAGCAACCCATTTGTTGGCGCTATCTACGTCTACGAATGACCGCGTGTAAACACCAGATTCGTCGATAAAGGTCGCGACCCACTTGCGCTTTTTGCGCTCGACACCTTCTGCGCAGCGATCGAGCTCACTCTTGAGGTTGCGCTTCCAGCGCTCAGCGTCTTCTAGGCGCTCGAAATTGCGCGACTCCTCTCCACCGTTATGAAATAAACGAGCTTGCCACGCGCCCGTCGGCAGCTGCTTGATGCCAGGAATTCGGTTGACTTGCTTTGGCATTACTTACCCTTCTTTAAGAGCTCTTTTTTAGCACGCACCACTGACGCTTTAGGGATCGCTCCACTTGCTCGCCCTCGCTGAATTCGAGACTCTACTGTTCCAACTCCCACTTGCTGAAATTGAGCGATCAATTTCACAGGGGTCAACACCTCAAGAAAAGTTGCCATTTTGAATAGAGACTCTGTCTGTTTCTGAAGTGTCAAGCCACTATTCTTGCCGCTAGCAAAGTGGTGTGCCATGTGTGCTTCAAATAGCGATGCACGTTCGGCTACTCCAAGAGGCGGGATACTTTCGCCCGCGCCAGGTGTAGACAGAAGCGCCTCGGCCATTGGGAAAACATAAGTCTCTGCGAAGGTCTTTGCCTCCAAGGTCATGTCTTTTGGATTTGTCGAAGATAGTGGCACAGCCAGATCCAAGAGCATCGTTGGCAATCCATTGACTGCCAAGCCAGAAACGAACCAGTGGCAAAAGTTGCCCGTTGCGGTTGCCTTCATTTCAGCAGTCGCGTAAACCAAGCCGCGCTCTAGCTCTAGATCAAGTCTCTTCGCCAGTGGCGAACGAAGTACTTCTTGCATCTCAACGTCTCCTATGATCAAATAATCACCAACTATGTATGTTGATACAATATAGATTACCATACAAATTTGAATACGTCTAGTTATCTAAGGAGAAACACATGAATGCAGGCTCACAGTGTCTAACTGTGGGGCAGTTGGCAGATCGATGGCAGAAGAGCAAGCAATGGATCTACAGCAACTACCGACGGATCGGTCTGAAGGTCCTACCCCTAGGGCAACAGCTTCGTTTTCCACTAGAGGAGGTGGAGTTATGGGAGAAGTCCCACCTGAGGTAAAAAGAACGCCCGGGTTGCACCCCGAGCGTCCAATGCCAGAAACCAAACCCTATGAAAGGAAAGGTCCGACATGGACAGTTTAACCGCGGCACTCCCTATACAGCTGCCCGCGTGCTCCCCGTTCGACATCTCGGGCTTGTGGACGGGTTCAATTTTTCACCGGAAAAAAGTCACCTGCAACGAGTTTTGGCCATTTGGCCACTTTGGACGCTTGCCAGGGACGCGCAAACGCACCCTAAAGAGTAAGAAAAATATTCTTTCTTTTTACCTTTTTCGGCGCCAGCACACGACCGAACGCAACGTTAGGCCAAACGGCCAAACGGCCAAAAGACACGGAAGACGCAAATGACTGATTACAAAGAAGCCTCGCGCCACTATCGCTCGCTGGGTTGGGACGTAGTAGTCCCCTCAAAGCCTGCGCCTGATTCAAAGAAACCAGCAGAAGTAATTTCCAAAGTCTTTGGCCGCGGTAACACCGCCACCTCAGAGCAAATGGACTCCTGGGAAGAAAACTTTCCTGAACGTAACTGCCTGCTAAAAATGCCAATAGGCATAATCGGTATCGATGTTGACCACTACTGGAAGAAGCGTAAAGACGGCACCTGGGAACTTAAGAGAGGTTATGACTACCTTCTAGAGGACATTCTTCGAATCGGTGATCTGCCACCTACCTACTCTTCGACTTCGAGGGGCCCCCTGCAAGACTCTCGAATTCTCTTTTTCAAAGTTGAAGCTGGCATCGAATTTGAGACACAGCCTTACCAGGACGTGGAGCTGATTCAGAACCACCACCGATACGCGTGCGTTTGGCCGTCTACTCACCCTGACACAGGTGGACTCTACAAGTGGTACGACCCCTCCGGTAACGAATGTGGCCCACCAAGACCAGATGATTTTTCTGACTTGCCTCCCGAGTGGTACATACCATTACTCACTTCGCGAAACAACACCAAGAAGCGAATGAAAAATGTGGCGCACCTAGCTAGTACCTCAAATCACCAGCCGTATGCAGGGTCAGCTGAGGACTGGGTTGACGCGTTGGACGACTCTGACCTGTCATTCGAGATGCAGTTGTTTTGGATTCAAGTTGACGAACGCCCGACAGCTCACGTCGGACACGACGAACTGCTTTCACTTCTGGGCAAGCTCAACCACCTCCAGTTCAAACGCGCAGAACTCGGCGCTCGCCGAGTATTCGATCTCATCGTCGAAACCTATCTAAAGCACACAAACGAAAGTGACCCAATGACAGAACTAACAAACGCAATCAAGTACGTAGCAGGAAAGGAATTCAACGCGTGAAAGAACTAACACCCGACAAGATCTTCACAGAAGAAGCATTTTGGAATGCCCGTCCACTTCTAATGCGAATCAAGCTAATTGCCAGTAAAACTCGAAAGTCTCCCCACGCAATCCTGGGCTGGCTCATGGTTTGGATGCTAACCCGAATCAGCTATGAGACGACTTACGTGACTGAAGTAGGAAAAGCTTCCTTGAACATGCTCTTCCTAATGAGCGCTGCGACGGGCGGTGGAAAATCAGCGGCTCGAAAAGTTGCCCAGGATAACTTCGTTTTCCAAGACCTCGGTTTGAGTTGCCCTTCGCCTGTGCAGGCAGGTTCAGGTGAAGCTATTCCCGACTCCTTTTACGTGCGTGTAAAACAAATTAACGAAGAAGGCAAGGATGTTTGGACGGAAGAGTGGGTAAACCCTAATCACTGCCGCATCTTTTACAACGATGAGATTTCCTTCCACAAGGGGAAGGCTCAGCAGAACTCCAGCACGTTGGAAGCCACTTACCTCAGCATGTACTCAGGCGACCACCTTGGTCGAACTTTGGCCGGAGGTAAAGGCAAAGAAGTGCCTGCGGGACAGTACCGCGCCATCACAGTGTTCAATGCCCAACCAGAGAATGATCCATTCCGAAGCGATGCCTCAATGGCATCTGGCATGCCAAGTCGCCTTCTCAACTTAGACGCCAGCAATGCGAACGCACGTGCAGACTATGAAGCCGCATCTTCAGTGCCAATGCCATCGCCTTACACGATGCCACACTATGGACGCCGCGGTGACAGCATGCCTCCGCAGTTCCGTGCCCTGCCAGAAATGGAAGCCGCGCACGCAGAAGAGGACTTTCTTGCCAACGAAGGCTTGCGTGAACACGGCCGCTCACACACTCTCCTGACGCGTGCAAAGACGGCATGCGTACTAGCTGCCTTGGAAGGTCGCGATTATCTGGTAATCGATGACTGGCACCTAGCGGGCCACTTAATTGAGCACTCGAATGCGATTGATGCCGGAATCAAGAAAACTCTCGGCATCGCTGCTCGCACTGAGGCAGGGAAGGCGGGAACAATCCTGGGTGTCAAGCTCGGTGCCTCTGACGAATCGAAGTACCAGTATGCAGTCGAACGCGTTGCGAAGAACCTCAAGAATCACGCTGCGAAATGTGGATATGACCTCACCCGTCCGCGCACAGACGAAGTAAACCTTAAGGCCTTAGGTGCCTTAACAGGACAAATTTCAGGCCGCGACAGAGACCTAATCGAGCCCGCCTTGGACTCGATTATCAGAGAAAAAACAAACAGGAAAGAAGAACAAAATGACCAAAAAAAATGTGCCAAAAGCATGGCTACCAATCGATAAATTCGAGACGCCAGAAGAAACGCGATTTCTGGACATGTTTACCGAACTAATTGCAACAGGCTTAAGTTTCAGTACACGATTCTTACTCAAGTCCGAAGCTGGTTACAAACTTATCGTCGAAGCTCGAATTACGCAGACAAGCTATAGCCCAGGCGAGGTGGACATAATCCTCTTTGCTGGAAATGGTTATCGCGATTTAGCCTCGGTTGATGAACTCAACGCTCGCGGTTATAAGGCGAATTCTTCTCAACCGAATTACTGGAAACGTACGATGCCCGGCACCCCAGCAGCACACATAGTTGCCAATTACCTGTTTAGCGGGATCAAGCACCTCGTAGGTTTCAATACGAAGATGATGTTCAGTGTTTCAACTGCCACAAACCAGGGTCAGAAAGTATTGGACTTAATAGTCAATAAAGGAGACATGACGGTCGACCGTGACTGGGGCATTATTACCCTCTAGCCCCTGTCAGTCGCTTTGAAGACAAATACTCCCCCTCACTCTGTGCTCGAAAACCCTCCTTGTTTATGCAAAAGGCAACAATGAGTTTCAGGTGGACTCAGGCACAGGGTGAGCGGCAGTTGTCAGCGCAAATTCAGATGTAATGTTCGGTAGTGTCCCAACCGACGCCATAGATAACCTGATCAATTGCAAAACAGGCCACATTTCCGGAGTAGGTGCCAATTTCCTAGGACCTGCCTGATTAGAAACAATCAAGTAACAGCGGGGGACTTGCAAAAATTTTTAGCGGGTGGAAACAGGCCTATGGATCACTTCGCGTATCCCACATGTTTGTCCGAAACCAGGTTCAAAAAACCGCCTAAACCAGACGGCCCGAGGATATATCTAGAAGCCCTAGAGTACTGAAAGGGCCTGACTCTTCCTAAGTTGGTCTTCGGCCCGCCCACGGCCCCCTTGTCGCTTCCTGGATATGTGTAGAGATGGGAGTCCACTCTGCTCCTGCGAAATCTCCCAGGTAGACATAAACGTCAACCGTGCTTGACTCCGCGCACCGCGAGCCTAGCCTCGATGTCTCCCGCAGTCGCAAGAGCCAAGCGTTGAGCACTTCCCTTGTCCTCCTGGTGAATCTCAGTCGCCGAAGCAATGGCAAAGTCCGGCTCCGGTGGAAAAGATGGACGAAGGTGACTTTCACTGCGGTCCAGAAGGCTATTCGGCTAAGACCGCATACTCAGAGATTCGATATGGGTCTGGGTTCGATGAGGATGCCGACTGGAACGAAGAGAACTAGCCCCAGTCGGCTTGGGGCAATACCGGATTATGTCGGTAAGTCTTTTAAATGCGCACTCATTGTTGCCACGTAAAGAATAATGTAAGCATGCGATTGCCAAAAATCATTGATAACGAACGCTCCTCCATGCTGGATGTGCTTCGTGATTTGAGTAACGAGCATGAGAAGGTCTCAATCGCAACAGGTTATTGGGACTTAGGTGCAATCTCCCTGCTGCTTGGCGAACTAGATTCACTCAAGGAAATCCGACTTCTCATTGAAGCGTGGAACGGTGACACCTGCGCTACCGCGATCGGCGAACTCATGGAGAGCCCTAGCACTCATGAGCATCACTTCGGCGAGAAGAGCCACCCGTGAGCGCCGACGGGCACACTCATGCCGGCGGCACGGTTAATCGCCGGCGGCTGGCAATCGCTTTTGGCACTACGGCCAGCGTTCTCGTCGCTGAGGTGATTGGGGCGATCATCACCGGTTCGCTTGCTCTGCTCGTCGACGCGGCCCACATGCTGACCGATGCGGGTGGACTGCTTGTCGCGCTCTTCGCGGCCAATCTCATGGAGCGACCCGCAACATCACGCCGCACTTGGGGTCTCCGTCGTGTGGAGGTACTCGCTGCCATCGTGCAAGCTTCAGCCCTGCTGGGGGTGGGTATCTTTGTGGTCATCGAAGCCGTCCAGCGTTTCAGCCAGCCGGCAGAGATCGCCGGCCCTGAGCTGCTAGTATTCGGTATCGTCGGGCTAGTGGCGAACATCATCGCCATCGTGGTGCTCTCCGGCGGTCGCCGTGACAACCTCAACATGCGGGCAGCGTTCCTCGAAGTGCTCAACGATGCACTCGGGTCGGTGGCTGTCATCGTCGTTGCCGTCGTCATCATGACGACGGGGTTCCAGCAGGCCGACTCGATCGCTGCGTTGCTGGTGGGGGTGCTCATTATTCCCCGCACGTTGCGGCTGCTCCGGGACGCTGTCGATGTGCTGCTCGAGTCAGTACCGCGCGGCATCGACCTCAACGATGTGCGGCAGCACCTGCTCGACGAGGCCCATGTTGTCGACGTGCACGACTTGCACATCACGCAGATCGCGACAGGGTTGCCCGTGCTCACCGCGCATGTAGTGGTCGAGGCCGGATGCTTCCATGACGGACACGCACCCGAGATAACGAGGGCGCTGCAGCGATGTGTCGCCGAGCACTTCCCAGTTGCGATCGAACACGCAACATTCCAGCTTGAACCAGTGGGAGCGGTGCAGTCACACGATATCCACTGACAGAACCAACTTTGTGCCTGAGTGGGCCAGGACGATCCTCATCGAATGTGTCGCCCTACTGGGGCATGATTGGGGGTGACGCGGGTGTTTTCACACTTCTTTTGCCGGCGATACGTAGCCCTGTTCTAGCGGAATCTAAAGTGCAACTAAATGAAGCTTTTCCAAGGCATAGTATGCGAGCCTCTTATTTTTAATGATTTTCTGGCTCGCGGATAGGAAGACCAGTGACTATGAATCCGGCATCAGCCACGTACTGCAGAAGTTGCCAGACCTCCTCTGCAAGTGTGAGCGGATAAACCGGGTTCCACACCACTGCGATTGCGGGCGGAAGTGGCAACCACCACCAATGTCGCGACTGAACCGCCTACCATCCGACGATAAGCGCGAGCAAGGAGATCACGAAACTAACGACGATGAACAGTTCATGGCCGATAGCGGAGACGCCGACAATGGCTACGATCGCACCGAGCAGACCCGGTGCGAGTGCCATGCGGCGGAAGGTGGTGGGCTTGTTCGCGCGCAGACCTATTCACTGCTAGTCACCAGCAGTTTCAGGTGGTGTTTGGGAATCGAGTAGGGGTAGCTTGGTTGTCATAAATCGTAGATCGCCGCAGTCAGAAGGCGCCTTATAGTCATCGTTGCAACTCGGCCTTGATAGCTGCCCGTAGGTCGTCAAACGATGTGAGCCGCAAAGGCCGATCATTGAGGAAGAACGTCGGGGTGGATTCTACTCCGAGCGCGACGCCGCCATCGAAGTCAACTTTTACTCGTTCAAGGGTCTCGGGTGCGGCCACGGCCGCGTCGTACTCGACCAGGTTGAGGCCGAGCTCATCAGCGTACTGGCGAAAGAGATCCGCCTTGGACTCTTGCGATTCACCCCATTCGGCCTGCGTCTCGTACATACGGGCGAACATCGCTTCTAGCTTGCCCTGTTGCGCGGCCGCTTCGACCGCGAGTGCTGCAGTGGTTGAGTTGACGTGACCAGGCAGTGGGAAGTACCGGAAGGCAAATGTCACCTCTCCTGCGAACTCCTTACGAAGTTCTTCGATAATCGGGTAGAACGCGCCGCATGCTTCGCATTCAAAGTCGAGGAACTCGACGAGGGTCACAGCGCCTTCCCCGGCATCATCGAGAATATGGGTGTCGGGTCGAAGGGCAGAGTAGCTTGGTGTGACCTCGTTAGTGCCGGGCGATGCGGAAGGAGAGGGCGCATTCACGACGGCGCCTAATATGACGGCGATGACGGCAGTAATCATGATGCCAGTCAGCAGAAGTGAAATTTTCACGTTGGTGCCGAGTTTCACGGAATAACCTTTCTTGGCATGGAGAAGGGGGGGGGTGAGAGGCGCCAACTTTGCTGACGCACTCATTTTTATTCACAAGACGTTATCATACCCGGCGGCCTTTGAGTGGCCTGCGAAGGCTTAGCATAGAGGCGAGCGCAGCAAAAACTAGGTGAAGAGGTAGGTCGTGATGAGGATTGAGAACTCCCCGATCGCTAATCCAAAGACCGGCAATGGCGCCGAGGGCGATGTGCAAACTTGGCGTTCACTGTCAATCTTGCTGATCATCGGTGGCTGCATCGGCTGGTTGGCATCTGCAGCACTTTTGATCGAGCGGATTCGTTCTCTGCAGAACCCCCAAGAGGCGCTGGCCTGCGACATTAGTCCCTTCGTGTCATGCGGAGCTCTCTTCGACCGATGGCAGGCCTCTCTTCTCGGATTTCCTAATCCTCTGATCGGGGTAGCGGGTTTCGTCGTTCCGATCGTGGTTGGCTTCGGGCTGATTTCTGGAGCAAGGTTCGCGCCGTGGTTCTGGCGAATCCTGGTGCTGGGGCTGTTCGCAGCGTGGGCCTTCGTCACGTGGCTGTTCTTCCAGAGCACTTTCGTCATCGGTGTCCTGTGTCCCTATTGCTTGGCGGTGTGGGCGGCGACTATTCCCCTATGGTGGAACGCTTTCGTGGTCACGATGGCTAATGGGCAGTGGAGCGGAGGAGCCACTCGCACGCTTGGCGTCGTCCTCAAGCCTTACGTGTTGACCCTTATCGTCGCGAATTTCGCGCTGATCGTTGTCACGATCGTCGTACGGTTTCCCCACGTTTTCGTGATGTAGCCGTATGACGGCTGCCCGGCCGACCTTGTCGTTTTTCTTGATGGTCAAGGATTCCGTTCAGATTCCGTTCGATGGACGGAAACGGACGGAAATGGGCAAATCTGCAAAGGGTGGCTTGACTAATAAAATACTGGGGTACATTGCCACTCAGGCTCCATATAAAGGTACTGCAACATAACTACGGATCAGAAGGTTGGGGGTTCGAGTCCCTCCAAGCGCACTGAAACCCAAGAAGCCTTCACAACTTCTTGGGCTTCTTCATTTCCGCTAGTTGCTGAGTAACAGGCCCTAGAAGAATATCGTTCTCGACGATTTACTCTTGGCACTTCGCCTCAGAACACTGACTCCGTTAATTGGCTCTTGTTGGGGCCAAATAAAGCCTTTTAGTACTCGTTACCTAAATCGTTTCTAGCATCTGGTCAATGGTTGCTTCGTCGAGCGCGTAATCGATTGCCATCACAGCAGCCCCCACAATTTCACCCTTACTATCTCTGCTCTGGACGACTGTGAGATTCTCGCTTGCTAAAGGTGTCGACCGTCCGTATACGATCTCGCGAATACCAGCAATCAGGTGCTCCCCGGCAGAAGAGAGCGACCCACCGATCACGATAATCTCAGGGTTCAAAAGGCTTACGCAGGTGCTGAGAACCTCACCGATGTCCCTCCCTGCTTGACGCACAGCCCGAATCGCCTCGACCTTTGACCTGCGCGCAGCATCAATCAGATCTGCAGTGTTTCGAATTGGAAGGCCAGCCTCGTTCACGCTTCTAATAATTGCTGGCGCTCCAGCGATTGCTTCCAGGCAACCGAAATTTCCACATTGGCAGGCAACGTCCGTCCCAACGAGTGAGCGAACGTGGCCAATGTCTCCGGCTGTTCCATCGGCGCCACGCTGAAGTATTCCTCCGGCAATGATGCCGGAGCCTATCCCTGTTGCGGCTTTCAGGAAGATTAGATTCTCCACGTCAGGGAAATTCATGAACCTCTCACCAAGAACCATCATGTTTACTTCGTTGTCAACCAGAACCTTTGCTTGGAGATCTCTATTGACTCGCTCTGGAATATCAAACGCGTCCCAGCCGGGCATGATTGGTGGATTAGCTGGGCGTCCGGTTGTGTGCTCCACAGGCCCCGGGACGCCAATTCCAATTACCAATAGACGGTCTTCCTGTATCCCTAATCCGGCAAGCAGATGCTTAAGCTCGCTGGTCATCCATCGGAGACAGACCTCCGGTCCGTCAGATATCTGACGCTTAGTGTCTATTGAAACCAGAATCTTGCCACTGAGATCGGCCAGCGAAGCCTGAGCGTGAGTTGCTCCAAAGCTGACTGCCCCCACAACGAAAGCATCCTCTTTTAACTGCAGGCGCGCTGAAGGGCGGCCACCAGTGGAAGTTGCATCTGTCATTGGACCGATGACACCCAGGGCGAGCAGGGGATCCAGGCGCAGAGAAACAGTAGACCTAGCCAGTCCAGTGAGGTTCGCTAGTTCCGCCTTAGTGTGCGGCTCTCCGTCTCTGAAGAACTGCAGTAGACGCCCAGAGCTGAGGCCTAGGTTTATCTTTCGAGTTTCAGTCACTTTCTAATTATAGAGATGCAGATTTTTCTTATTTCACAACAAGTTCGTAACAAATAGATAACAAGATGCCGAAATTCGACATAAGTATCGTTAAGAACGGCATTATTACTTTCAACAACTTTATGCAAGGAGGCAAGTCAAGTGAAGCTTGGTTATTCAACAATCACATGGGGCGGTGTCGTTGGGCACCCCGGTGGAGTTACGAGTATCAAAGATCTGTTTTACATGACCCATGGTGATACTCCTGCGGCGCTAACGGATATTGCCGAAGCTGGTTATCAAGGCACGGAGTTATTCGACGGCAACCTCGCAGAATTTGAAAACGAGCCCGAAGTTCTCCTAACTGCTCTTAGAGATTCAGGTCTGGAGCTTGTCTCTGTATATACGGGAGCAAATTTCATCTATGACGAGATTCTTGACGACGAGCTTTTCAAGATTGAGCGAGCCGCGTTACTGGCTAAGAAGTTCGGTGCCAGTCGCTTAGTTGTTGGTGGCGGAGCGAAGAGGCCTGATGGACCCAAGCCCGATGATTTCAAGAAGGTCGGTCGTGGCCTAGATATGACCGCAGACATTGCCAGAACTCATGGGCTGGAGAGTAGCTATCACCCGCACCTAGGGACAATTTCCGAAACCCTGAGCGGATTTCATCAGATCATGGACAGCTGCTCGATTGGTTTTTGTCCAGACACTGCTCACTTGGTTGCGTCAGGCATCGACCCAGTGGAAGCAATCGAGCGCTACGGAGACAGGCTCCAGCACGTTCACCTAAAAGACCTCTCGCAGAAGACCGGGCAATTCACCCCATTGGGTGAGGGGGACATTGATTTTCCTTCCGTGTTGGAAGCGATTCGCGCAACAAATTACAACAGTTGGTTAATGGTGGAACTCGATTCCTTTGAGGGGGATCCAAAAACTGCCGCAATAACCAGTAAGAGGTATCTAGAGGTGTTGCTCGCCAAATAGAAAACCATCCATCCATCGCACAATTAAAACCAAAATCAAGGAGATCTAATGATCAAGAAGGTGACAAAAACTGCAGGGGCAAGTCTTGCCCTGCTGATAGCGCTTGCGGGTTGCACCGTGAGCGGAACAACTGAGCAATCAGAGGTAGAGGGAACAACCCCTCCGGCCAATGAAATCGACATTTCTGCTCAGGTCGACGCAGCGCTAGAGGAACTGACTAGCTCAGTTTTGAGCCTCGGACCCAACGGCGAAGCACCAGCTGGCTTTGAATCCACTGAGCTTACTGCTGACGAGGTTGCCCAGATTCAGGCCGCAGGGCTGACAGCGGCAATCGTCATGCACTACGCCGGAAACGACTGGTCCAGCGCGCAGATCGAAGGCCTCAAGGACGAGTTTGCTCGCCTTGGAATTGAAGTTGTGGCAGTAACCGATGCCGATTTCAAGCCAGAGAAGCAGGTTTCGGACATTGAAACGGTGATGGCATTGAACCCAGATATCATCATCTCAATTCCAACCGACCCAGTTGCTACCTCTGCTGCTTATAAAAAGGCTGCTGCTGCGGGAATTAAGTTGGTCTTCATGGACAACGTTCCTGCCGACATGGTTGGAGGCACGGACTATGTTTCTGTTGTGTCCGCCGACAACATGGGTAACGGAGCTGCTTCGGCTCACCTAATGGCAAAAGCTCTAAACGGTCAGGGCAAAATTGGCTTGATCTACCACGATGCTGACTTCTTTGTAACAGCGCAACGTTATCAGGGCTTCAAGGATGTGCTGTCTCAGTACCCAGGTATCGAAGTTGTTGAGGAAAAAGGCATCGGTGGACCTGACTTTGCTGGTGACGCTCAGGCAGCGGCCACGGCGCTGCTGACCAAGTATCCAGATATCGATGGCCTTTGGGGAGTCTGGGATGTTCCAGCTGAAGGCATGATGGCTGCAGCTCGCGAAGCTGGTCGACTTGACCTAAAAATCGCAACTCAAGACCTCGGAACAAACGTTGCTATTCAACTAGCAAAGAATGAACTAATTATTGGTCTAGGGGCGCAACGTCCATACGATCAAGGAGTAGCTGAAGCTCGTCTCGCAGCAGCGGCTTCTATCGGGAAAACTGGACTACCCGTCTTTGTTGCCCTGGGCGCTCTGCCGGTTAGCCACGAAAACGTGCTCGAGGCTTGGAAGACTGTCTACAGCGTAGATGCACCTTCCTCAGTTTCAAGCGTTTACGTAAAGTAATTAAGGACCTAGAGGGCCGGGGGTAAAACCCGGCCCTCTAGCTCACCCATCCATCTGGGCTCGCACCAGTTTAGCTAAGGAGAGCAAATGAAGCGTATAAACGTAGGTCTCATCGGAGGCGGTTTCATGGGGAAAGCACATTCCCTCGCCTATTCAGCGGTGCCAATGTTTTTTTGGCCATCTGAAATAATGCCAGTCAAGCACACGGTAGCCGAGTTCACTGACGAGCTTGCTAGCGAAGCAGCAGCCAGGTTTGGCTTCGCGAATTCAACTAGTGACTGGAAAACGTTGGTTGAAGATCCGGAGATCGATCTAATCGACATCGCAACACCTAATAACAGCCACGCTGAGATAGCTATTGCCGCTCTTAGAGCCGGCAAACACGTCATTTGCGAGAAGCCCTTGGCTAGAACTGTCGAGGAAGCCGCAGCGATGTATGAGGAATCTCGTAAGTCAACTGCAGTCAATATGGTTGCCTTTAACTACCGTAGAACCCCAGCACTTGCATTGGCCAAGCGCTACATAGACGAAGGCGCTCTCGGTGACATCCTCAACTTCCGCGCTACTTATTTGCAAGATTGGTCTGCGGACCCAAACTCCCCGCTGTCGTGGCGATTCCAAAAGAAGATTGCGGGTTCAGGTGCTGTCGGTGACATTCTTACTCACGTTTTGGATTTAGCCAGATACCTTGCCGGTGAGGTCACCGAAGTTTCAGCCCTAACCAATCACATCATCAAGGAGCGTCCACTGCAGCAATCTGGAGTCGACTCTCTTGGGAATTCAAAGGGCGGTTCCGAAGGCCCCAAGGGCGAAGTGGATGTCGAAGATGAGGTCATGTCACTACTCAAGTTCGAATCTGGAGCTATCGGTTCTGTGGAGGCAACTCGAAACGCTTGGGGCCGCAATAACTTCATCACGGTAGAGATACATGGTTCAGAAGGTTCCATTTACTTTAACTACGAAAACCGCGATGAGCTTCAGGTCTGCTTTAAATCAGACGGTGATGACCGTCGAGGTTTCAGGACCGTCTACACCGGACCTAATCACCCTAACGGCGCTGCGCTATGGCCGATCCCTGCGCTTGGCATTGGCTATGGCGAAACCAAGATCATCGAGGCTCACGACCTGTTCCTTGCAATTGCTGGAGTAGAGCCGGTTCGTCCCGACTTCGGTGATGGGTACCAAGTAGCTTTGATTGACGATGCAATCCTAAGGTCGGCAGGGACCGGTCTTTGGACCAAAGTTCCGCAGTTGAATCGCGATACCGGAGCGGTAACAGACGGTGCCTAAGGAGCTTGGGCCGGTTATTGAGATGCGGGAAATTAGCAAGTCCTTTGGAAGTAACCCCGTGCTCAAGGCGGTCGACTTTAGTGTAGAAGTTGGGGAGGTTCATGCCCTTGCAGGAGAAAACGGCGCTGGCAAATCAACGTTGATGAAGATCTTGCAAGGGGTGTATCAGAAAGACTCTGGCTCGATTTACATTTCAGGGTCAAAGGTTGAAATCACCGACACCTTCTCCGCCAAAAAGGTGGGAATCGGCATGGTGTTCCAAGAGTTTTCGTTGATTCCTAGTCTGACGGTTGCCCAGAATATATTTCTGACCAACGAGCCGACCAAGTATGGATTGATCAGAGATTCGAAAGCCAAGTCCCTGGCCACTGAGTTGTTTAAGACCATGGAAGTTGATTTAGATCCGGGCAGGCTCGTCGAGTCTCTCCCAACTGCTTTGTGGCAGTTGACCGAGATCGCGAAGGCACTTGCCCAGGACGCGAAGATTTTGATCATGGACGAACCCACTGCTTCGTTGGCGAAGCATGAAACCGAAGGTCTTTTTAGTCTGATTCAACGGTTGAAGAAAAAAGGAATTTCGATCATCTACATTTCGCATCGGATGGATGAAATTTATCGCATCGCGGATCGTATTACCGTGCTGCGGGATGGATCGAGAGTCCTTACCTCTCGGCTGGAAGACCTGACTCCGGAGAAAATCGTGGAGGCAATTGTCGGAAGAGAGGCTTCAGCCCACCTCCTGCACCATGACCGCTCAGAAAACATATCCGAGGAAATTGTTTTAGAGCTTGAGAACCTCACTTGCGGAAGCAAGGTGCAAGGAGTCTCCTTGAAGCTGAGAAGAGGGGAAATTCTTGGCTTGGCGGGGCTCATGGGATCTGGCCGCACCGAGCTACTCAATACAGTGTTCGGAGTGCTTAGGCCCACCTCGGGGACTATCAGTATCAATGGCAAGCGAATCAAGAATAACTCGCCTGCAGATGCAATCTCGAATCGAATCGCCTTAATCCCTGAGGATCGAAGAAGCCAGGGTTTAGTTCTTGATCATGCGGTGACTGAGAACCTGACGCTTCCACTAATAGATCAACTGACAGTAGCCGGATTGCTCTCGAGCAAGAAGGTTCTAAAAAAGAGCCAGGAAATAATTAAGCAGTTCGAGATCAAACTTGCTCACCCGGAAATAAAAGTAGGTTCGCTCTCTGGCGGAAACCAACAAAGGGTCGTTATTGGCAAATGGCTAGCCACCGACCCAGAGATTCTGATGATGGACGAGCCCACAGCTGGGGTGGACATTGGTACCAAAGGTGAGATTCTCGATCTAGTGCGAACTATTGCCAATAGCGGAAAATCTATAATCCTCATTTCTTCAGAGCTCCCGGAATTACTTTCTGTCTCAGATCGAATTTTGGTGATGAAGGACGGGCGAGTTTCGAAGAGTCTCGATCGCAAAGAAATACCCAACGAAGAATATCTGCAGCTAGCAATCCAAGGAGCATCGTGAGTAATCAAACAGCATTCGCGCCAATACTTAGTCGGCTAAAGCGATTTGAGTGGCGCCAGAACATCATCTACATCGCTTTTGTGGCAGTTTTTCTGCTATTCGCTGTTTTATTGCGAGATTCAGGCTTCACGAACCCGAACAACCTGATGAACATTCTTCGGCAAACCGCAACCATAACTGTCATGGCCGTCGCCATGACTTACGTGATTGCTGCCGCGGAGATTGATTTGAGTGTCGGATCGATAGCAGGCCTCTCGTCTGTTGTCACGGCAATGTCCATAAGTAGCTGGGGCCTAGTTCCTGGCATTATGGCAGGGCTTTCGGTTGGGCTAGTCGCAGGCGCAATCAGCGGCGGCTTGGTTGCCTGGCTGAAGGTTCCCTCGTTCTTGGTGACCCTGGGAATGCTGGGCCTTCTTGTGGGAGTGGCACGATGGATTACGGCTTCGGCACCTATTCCAATTGCTGACCAAACCTACATTGCTATTTTCGGCGGCGGTCAACTCGGACCTGTCCCCACCATCTTTATCTGGGTGACTCTGGTTGTCGGAATTGGTGCGATCGTGATGAATAAAACTAAGTTTGGTCGACACGTTAGGGCAACCGGTGGAAACTTGGTTGCCGCCGGGTACACAGGCGTCAAGACAGCTCGGGTGAAATTCATCGTTCTGATGCTCTCTGGAGGGGGCGCAGCTCTGGCTGGAATGCTTTATGCCGGACGGCTTCAGTCAGGTCGCTTTCAGTGGGGAACAGGAGACGAGCTCTCTGTTATCGCCGCTGTGATTCTAGGAGGCACTAGCTTGTTCGGCGGTCGAGGACAGGTTATTGGTTCGCTATTTGGAGCAGTTTTTATCGGTCTGATCAACAACGGTTTGATTCTGATGGGCCTTGACGTTAGCCAGCAGCAAGTGGTGCGTGGAGCCATCATCATTCTGGCCGTTGCTCTTTCGAGAAAGAAGTAGATTTATGTCGAGAGGGCTTAGGGCCGGCATACTCGGTGGTGGATTCATGGCTCAGGTTCACACCCGGGCCATCCGAGACAATGGTCACGATGTTGTCGCACTGGCAAGTTCATCCTTGGAGTCAGGGACAAGGACTGCGGACGAGCTCAACATCGCAACTGTGTTTAGTAACTGGCAAGAACTAATCGCATCACCAGACATCGATGTCGTGCACATATGCACTCCAAATGCCTTTCATGCCGAGATGGCCATTGAGGCAGCTCGAGCTAATAAGCACATTGTCTGCGAGAAACCAATTGCAGTTTCTTACTCGCAGGCGGTTGAGATGGCCTTTGAGGTTGAGAAATCGGGAGTAGGTTTTGCTGTTCCTTTTGCATACCGTTTTTACCCAATTGTCCGAGAGCTGCGCTCGAGGGTTCAAGAGGGGCAGGCAGGCCCTCTTCATCTGATTCATGGGAACTATCTGCAAGATTGGTTGGCAGATCCGGAAGCTACTAACTGGAGAGTTGACTCGGTTTCTGGAGGGCGCTCCAGGGCTTTTGCAGACATCGGTACTCACTGGTGCGACTTGATGGAGTTTGTGTCAGGGGATCGCATCACTCGCTTGATAGCAAACACCTCTAAGGCCTATGAGGCTCGCGGAGGCAGGGAGGTTGGTACAGAGGACATTGCGACAATTATGTTCGAAACACAAAGGGGTGCCGCCGGCACACTTACTGTCAGCCAAGTTTCACTTGGTAGAAAGAACCAACTTCTAATTGAGCTGAGCGGATCACAGGCTTCCTTCACCTTCAATCAAGAGAGGCCAGATTCCATGCTGATTGGCGGCATGACCTCCAGCCAGATTGTGACAAGCGGTCAGGAAACCTTGAGCTCCGGAGATGCCAGGCGTCTGTCTCAGGTTCCTTCAGGCCACCCACAGGGGTACCAAGACGCATTCAACTCTTTTGTCGCAGACGCATACTCTGGTTTTCTGGGGGATGTTCGCCCTGGAGTCCCAGGACTTGCAGACGGCCTCAGGTCGGCAGCATTGGTCGATGCGGTTCTTGAATCTGCTGAAAGCGGGACTTGGGTGGATGTAGTGGCCCAGAAACAGCAAAATTCAACTAGCCTTTTGCCCAACTAACAACAGGAGAAATAGTGACTCGTCCAGTTACCTTATTTACCGGTCAATGGGCCGATCTTCCGCTTGAGGAGGTTGCAAAGCTAGCGAGCGGGTGGGGTTACGACGGATTGGAAATCGCCTGTAGCGGCGAGCACTTTGATGTCCATAGGGCAGCGGTCGATGAAAAGTATGTGGCGGAGCGTCTGTCAATTCTGGAAAAATACAACCTGAAGGTTTACGCGATATCCAATCACCTGAAAGGGCAGGCGGTTTGCGACAATCCAATTGACTTCAGACATAGAGACATAGTGGGGTCCAAGGTTTGGGGCGACGGCGAGCCGGAAGGTGTCCGTCTGCGCGCCATTGAGGAAATGAAACTAACTGCTATTGCGGCTCGCAAACTTGGAGTGGACACGGTTGTCGGATTCACTGGCTCCTCGATTTGGCAGTATGTGGCGATGTTCCCACCAGTTTCAAAAGAGGTAATCGAGGCTGGCTACGAGGACTTTGCTAAGCGCTGGAACCCAATCATGGACGTTTTTGATTCCGAGGGTGTCAGATTCGCTCTTGAAGTGCACCCCTCGGAAATTGCTTATGACTACTACACGACTGTTAGGGCACTCCAGGCAATAGACAACCGACCTGCCTTCGGATTGAATTGGGACCCAAGTCACATGCACTGGCAAGACATTGATCCAGTGAATTTCATTCTAGATTTTGCTGATCGTATTTATCACGTGGATTGCAAGGATACGGTGATTAGGCCCAAAGATGGACGAACGGGCAGACTTGGATCACACCTAGGTTGGGATGATCCTAGAAGAGGGTGGACCTTCGTTTCGACGGGAAGAGGTCAAATTGACTGGGAGTCTTCAATAAGAGCACTTAATTCAATTGGCTATGCTGGCCCAATATCCGTTGAGTGGGAGGATGCGGGGATGGATCGTCTTCACGGCGCATCAGAGGCGGTTAATTTTATTCGGTCGCTCATGTGGGACCTGCCTGCCAACTCATTTGACTCAGTCTTCAAGCAAGATGACAGCTGATGCGAAACGAGAGCAACCTGCTAGAACCCAGGTGCAACGTCGTCGCAATATTCACCCCAAAGCCAGAGCATCGTGACGAGATTCGATCGCTGCTGCTCAGAATCACCCCTATTGTCCACGATGAGCCCGGCTGTGAGCTTTATGCAATGCACGAGGACGTCGAAGGACGGTTTATTTTCGTTGAAACTTGGACTACGAGAGACGACTGGACGGACCACGTAGACAGGCAAACGGTCAAAGATATTCTTACTGGAGTCGAGGGAAAACTCATTGGCGAGATCCAGGTCTTCGAAATGCACAACCTTTCAACTGGGTCATCAGGAAAAGGGTCACTTCCCTGGAGCTAATCCTCATCAATAGGGGCCTTCGATCTTTTTGGCAACTAATTTTGTTGACACATCCCGAATTTCTTCCGCACATGAGGGCAGGGTGCATGTCTGTGCTGGCCGGAGGTGTCGCCCAGCTTGTTGCCGGTGAGGTGAAGGCTGCTACAAGCCAAAAAGTAAATGCAGGATCCTTCAATACTTATGTTGCTGTTTATGCCAAGGGCTACAAAGGCCAAACACTGGCTTGGAAGATCGCTGGTAAGTGGTTCAAGGTGGTTATCACCAAGGACTACCAAGTGTTCCAAAGAAAGACAATCGCAGTTGGACTGGAAGTCAAAGTTGACCTATTTATTGACGGAGAGAGACTGCTAGCAAAGACGGTGCTCACCAGGTAGTTATCTCGAACAATGTCGCGATTTAGCGAAGTTTTCCTCGCCAGGCGCTGAAGGACTTCACTGAGCCGGAGTGCGGGAGCTTGAGCCAAGGGTAAGGATGGACCTCGGCAAGGTTTTGGAATTTCTCGAAACTTGGAACTGGCGCGTGAGTGACCGCAACCTTGTTCGCTTTAGCGAACTCAATTGGATCACCCAGATAAACCGACAGGTCTCTTCTGGTTGCTAGATCCTGAAGCGTCTCAAGATAAAAGTAGATGCGCTTTGAAGAAAGCTGTAATTTAGCTAGCGCCTGCTCGTTAAACACGAAAGCCACTGGAAGATTCGGGCTCGCAGCCATCGCCGGGTCACTATCTCCTAGGGATTCAACTGTGAGTAGCACTAGATCGGGCTTGCTGATTTGAATCGGAACACGCGGGCCGGTTGTCGCTTCAGGGCTTGGGTCAAAGCCAAGTAAGGGGTCTGTGGCTACCGGTGATAATTCGCGATCGGCCGGAAACTTCTCTATCGGGCAGGCGG
>ERZ888423.421-NODE-421-length-43424-cov-8.474855_pt1 | contig 43424 bp, 42 predicted proteins | sample MGYA00520523_ERZ888423 | MGnify/ENA primary metagenome ERZ888423 (study PRJEB32303, sample SAMEA104408611) | aquatic metagenome | biome: Brackish water; feature: Pelagic; material: water | place: Baltic Sea | collected 2014-06-08T10:24:00 | depth 30,27 m ... | reverse complement strand
TATTTGTCTACGACTACATACTCACGGCCATCTGGTACGTCGGCTGGATCCGCTGGGGCCAGCCGCGGTGGCAGGCGCGGGTCTCAGGCGAGCATGTCGCGCACGACGATGGTGGCGTCGCGGTCCTGCCCGACGCCGATGGCGCTGATCGGCGCGCCTGAGAGCTCCTCGAGGTAGCGCACGTAGGTCTGGGCATTGGGCGGGAGGTCCTCGATCGAGCGCGCCCCCGAGATGTCCTCGGACCACCCGGGGAGGTCCTCATAGATGGGCGTCGCATGGTGGAAGCCCGTCTGCGTCATCGGCAGCTCCGTCACCGTCACACCGTCCACCTCATAGGCGACGCACACCGGGATGCGCTCCATGCCGGTGAGGACGTCGAGTTTGGTGAGGAAGATGTCGGTCAGCCCATTGATGCGCGTGGCATAGCGGGCGATGGGGGCGTCGAACCAGCCGCATCGACGTGGGCGACCGGTCGTGACGCCGACCTCACCGCCCACGCTGCGCAGTCGCTCACCCCACTCGTCATTGAGCTCGGTCGGGAAGGGTCCGGAGCCGACCCGCGTCGTATACGCCTTGAGGATGCCGATGACGCGGGTGATCCGAGTGGGTCCGATGCCGCTGCCGGTGCAGGCACCCCCGGCCGTCGGATTGGATGACGTGACGAAGGGATAGGTGCCGTGGTCAACATCGAGCAGGGTCCCCTGGCCACCCTCCAGCAGCACCGTCTGACCGGCATCGAGAGCGTTATTGAGCACGAGCGCCGTGTCGGTGACGTAGGGCCGCAGCGGCTCGGCGTACTCCAGCAACTCCTCCGTGATGGCATCGACGTCCAACTCACGGCGATTGAAGACCTTGACCAGTGTTTGATTCTTGTTGACCAGCGCACCCTCGACCTTTTGGCGCAGGATGGACGGGTCAAAGAGGTCCTGCACCCGGATGCCGATGCGCGCGACCTTGTCCATGTACGTCGGCCCGATGCCGCGACCCGTCGTGCCGATCTTGGCCTTGCCGAGGAAGCGCTCCGTCACCTTGTCGAGTGTCACGTGGTACGGCGTAATGAGGTGGGCGCTGGCACTGATGAGCAGGCGTGACGTGTTCACACCGCGTGCCTCAAGACCCGCCATCTCCTGGAGCAGGACGGCCGGGTCAATGACGACACCGTTGCCGATGACGGGCACGACACCGGGGGACAGGATGCCGCTCGGCAACAGATGCAGCGCGTACTTCGCGTCACCGATGACGACGGTGTGACCGGCGTTGTTGCCACCCTGGTAGCGCACGACATAGTCGACGCGGCCACCGAGCAGATCCGTGGCCTTGCCTTTGCCCTCATCGCCCCACTGGGCACCGAGGAGCACGACTGCGGGCATGGTGGTCACCTCGGGACATCGGGAGTGGGCATGTGTGGGGGGCCTGCGGAGGGGTCGCCCCCGGGGCCCACGCTGGGCCCGCAGCAGATTAGCGGGTCGGGGCCGCTAGGTCACATCCGTGCGTCCCGCCTCACGGCGACGCAGGTCCTCGACGTACGCCTGCCATGCCACCTGGTCAGGGTCGGGGGGTGGTGGCGGAGCCTCCTGCGCCTCCGCTTCGGCCCGGAAGGACTCCACGCGGGCGCGATAGCGATCGGTGAACCATCGTGTGAGGTTGCCGTGCTTGCGGTACCTGTTCCAGATGACGAAGGCGAAGATACCGATGATGGGCCACTGGATTGTGTAGGCCCACGAGCGCTGGATGCCCTCCTGCGCGCGACCGTACTGATTGAACGTCGCATACATGCAGAAGACCACCACGATGACCAGTGGCAGGTGCAGGGTGAGGATGTCCTTCCATCGGCGGCTCATCCGACGACCATCTCCTCGCGTGCGGGAGTGCTGACCTGCACCGGTGCGGTGGGGCGGTGACGCAGCAGGAGGAGGGCCAGGATGCATCCCACGCCCAGCATCGCCGCAGCGCCCACCTGCACATAGGTCTCGACAGGATTGGCACGCAGCAGGCGCTCCACCAGCAGTACACCCGGCCAGAGCACGGCTGCCAGGAGTACGGCGGCCACGCCACGCGGGCCGAGCGCCGCGACGGCAAAGGCCCATCCGGTGAGGACGAGGATGACCGAGGCCAGCACGGCCGCGACCCCGATGCCGAACAGTCCGGACGGCACCACGGCTCCCATGACAAAGGTCACGACGACGAGGAGCACGGCGAAGGGTTCCGGATAGGCAGCGGTCCAGCGCACGAGCCTCGCGGGGCGCGCACCCGCCCAGACGAGCACCAACGGCACAGCCAGGGCGAGGATGGCGAGTGCACCAGCCGTGATGCGGTCACCCGCGATCGCTCCGGCCGGTGGAGCCGTGCGCGACAGCGCGACGGAGATGCCGATGGCGATGCCCATGAGCATCACTTCGAAGCCCGCGAATCGCACGAGTTGCGACCGGCCCACCGGTGAGTCGGCATGCGGTACGACGTACCGCCGCTGTCGCCAGCCCATGACGATCAGGGCGACGAGCAGGGTGGCCTTGGCGAGGATGAGCGTGCCGTACGCCGTCGTGATGAGGGATGCCACACCATCGACGCGCAAGGACGCATTGAGCAGCCCGCTCTCAGCGAGCAGGATCACACACACCAGGGCGAGTGTGCTGAAGCGCCGGATGGCCACGGCGCCACTGTCGGGATGGCGGGCAACGTAGGAGCACACCGCGATGAGACCACCCACCCAGACCCCCGCGGACACAAGATGAATCCCGAGGGAGACGGATGCCGACGTGTGTCCGGAGTGCAGTCCGGAGTGACCGCTCAGCGCCGACAGCACCGCTGCGACGACGGCCATCACCAAGACGATCACACCCGTGATGCGTCCGAGGATCGCCCAACTCAGCAGGGCAACGAGGGCGACGAGCACGATCTGTGCGATGAGTAGTTGACCCAGTTGAGTCTGGGTGAGCAATGCCCCCACGATCTGCGGGTCAAAGGAATCGGTCCACGGACGGCCCAGCACCTCAGACACGGTCAGGGGGATCTGGACGAGGAGGGCGACCAGCCACGCGAGGGCCGCGAGGGACGCCAGGCGGATCAGTCGCATGTCGATCCGAGGCAGCAGCAGTGCCCCCACCACGACGAAGCCCAGCACCAGGGTCGCCGCGATATCGCGCAGCCAGCGATCCAGCGGCAGACCCCACAGGGTCTGCCACGGCACGATCGGCAGCCCCTCAACCGTCGTTTGTGTGAGCGCTCCGAGGGTGGCGAGGATGAGCAGCAGCACGGGTACGCCGGCGAGCAGGCCCAGGCCCACGGGGAGCCCGACACGGGTGGCTCTGACGGGAGACAGCGGTGCCGAGGTCACAGTGGTGCCTGGGTCACTGCGATGGAGAGGGCGAGGCAGATGGTGACGGCGCCGGCGCGTTGGGATTGACGAGGCTGAACTCACCGAAGTTGGCCGGCGTGGTGTTGGGACTGGCCTTGAGGAACGTCGTGCACAGCGCACCGAGCAGGATGCTCGCACAGACCCAGACCATCCAGTAGCCGACCAACTTCGCCTGGAAGGGGTTGCCCACCGAGACCAGACCGGCGCGTGTGCGATTGGTGATCGCAAGCAGCAGGAAGGCCACGAGGAGCAGGTGGACCAGGGTCGAGGCCGTGAGGAGGAAGACCGCCGAGGCGTAGGCGCCGTTGCCCGGGCCGAAGGGGAAGGTGGTGATCTGCCACCACTGCAGCACGACCGCCCCGATCATCACGATAAGGGAGACGACACTGGCCACGATGAGCCCGCCGCGATGATCGGAGCGGAGGCTGCGGATGCCCATCCACAGGATCACCGTCGCGATGACCGCGAGGACGAGGATCGTCCAGAAGGGCCAATCCGCGGCCCAGGGCAGCGGGGACCGGCTCTTGAGCAGGTCGTTGTTGCCGAAGGTCTGGTTGTTGGGTGCCCAGCCGTTGTTGACGTTGAGCGACCAGAGGTAGCAGTAGCTGATGATCAGGGCCAACGTCCCCGAGAAGTCGGCAACGACGAGGAAGATCAGGCCCAGGCGATTGCGGCGGGCGACGACGCTGACCGCCTCACCGGTCGTGGGGGACACGAGTGGTGCGGTCACGACGGGGCCCCCACCTTCTCTTCGTACTTCTCCTCGAGGACCGCCGGAGCCAGTGGATCAGGCACGCCGTAGTCGTAGGGGAGTTTGGTGACGACGGGCAGGACCGGGAAGTTCTCCAGCGGCACCGGCGTGGCCGTCTGCCAATCGAGTGTCTGCGCCTGCCAGGGATTGGACGATGCGATCTCGCCGCTGCGCCAGGACGAGATGATGGCGGCGAGGAAGATGAGCATACCGATGCCGATGACGTAGGCGCCGATCGTCGAGATCCAGTTGGAGAGGTTGAACAGATTGTCGAACTGGAGCACCCGGCGCGGTTGGCCCTGGAGACCGGCGACGAACATCGACATGAAGGTGATCTGGAAGCCTGCGAAGGCAGTCCAGAAGCCGATGGAGCCGGTGCGCTCGTCGAGGAAGCGCCCGGTCATCTTCGGGAAGTAGTAGGCGATCCCGCCCATGGCGCCGAAGAGTCCCGCGCCCATGAGCATGTAGTGGAAGTGTGCGGTGACGAACATGTTGCCGTGGAAGTACTGATCGGCAGGAACGTCGGATAGGTAGACGCCGGTGACGCCACCGATCATCTTGTTGAAGATGACCGCGAAGATCGCCATCATCGGCAGGCGGCTCCAGAAGGCACCGCGCCACATCGTGCCGATCACGACGAGGACGAGGAATCCGACCGGGATCGAGATCATCTCGGTGGAGAGCATGAAGGGGTAGTTGGCCTGCGGTGCCCAGCCGGTCATGTACATGTGGTGCGCCCACACCAGGCCGCTGAGGCCCACAACCCCGACGATGCCGGCGATCGCCATGTAGTAACTAAAGAGCGGCTTGCGCATGAAGACAGGCAGCAGCTCCATCATCACGGCGATGCTCGGGATGAGGATGACGTAGACCTCCGGGTGGCCGAGCAGCCAGAAGAGGTTCTGGTAGAGCCAGACGCTGCCACCCTCGATCGGGTCGAAGAAGGACGTGTTCACTAGGCGGTCGGTCATCGACAGGATCTGGGAGTACATGTAGAAGGGGAAGGCGTAGAGGCCCATCGCGGCCGCGGCGAACGCGCCGTAGATGAGGATCGGCGTGCGCGACCAGGTCATGCCTTTGGCCCGCATGGTGAGGACCGTCGTCATGATGTTGACGCTCGCGAGGGCGGTGGACACGGCGAAGACGATGATGGTCGTCTGGTAGCCGATCATGCCGGGGCCGGCCTGCGAGTTGAGGGGCTGGTAGACGCTCCAGCCGTCGCGGATGCCGCCCACGAGGAGCGACAGGATCAGCGGGGGCACCGCACACACGAGGAGCCAGATGCTCAGGGCATTGAGGCGCGGGAAGGCCATGTCCCGTGCACCGCACATGAGCGGGACGATGAAGTTGCCGACGGGTCCGGAGACGATCACGATCATCGCGATGACCATGGCGATGCCATGGGTGCCCACCAGGGAGTTATAGAAGTCGGGGTTGAAGACTTCCATCCAGGTGATACCGAGTTCGGTACGGATGAGCATGGCGAGCAGGCCGCCGAAGCCGAGGATGATCATCGCCACGATGAGGTACTGGATGCCGACGACCTTGTGGTCGGTGGTGAAGCGCCAGTAGCGGAACGTGCCCTGGTCCTTGCCGGCCAAGAATTCGGCATCGGCGTGCGTGAGATCGCGGCCGAGCAGCCAGCGGATGGGACCGATGAACGCCCCCATGCCGCCCAGGAAGCCGATGATCCAGCCGACCATCATCGCCCAGAACGTCGGACCGGCCGCCGCGTTGGCGAAGTTGGCCGTGATCGAACCGGAGGGGAATTGGCTGTTCATGATGAAGCCGAAGACGAGGGCGAGGACGACGCCGCTCACCAGGCCGGTGAAGAAGTTGAGATGGCGGATGAGGCCACCGGGCTTGCCATGCTGCTTCGGCTGCGGGACCTCAACCTGATAGACCAACGACGTGCTCACGGAATCCGTGCTCATGAGGTCCTCCCTCCGCCGGACTCGCGCATGACGGTGTCGAAGGTCTCCGACGGGAGCACGCGGATCTCCGTCTCCATGTAGGCGTGGTGCAGGCCGCAGAGCTCGGCACATCGGACGTTGAAGACACCCTCCTTATTGGGGGTGACTCCGGTCTGGGTGATGGCGCCCGGATTGGCATCGATCTTGACGCCGAGTTCCACCGCCCAGAAGTTGTGGATGACGTCGACCGACGTGACGTTGAAGAGGACCGGGCGATCCTTCGGCAGGTAGAGGATGTCACTCGCGAACTTGTCGTACTGCGGGTACTCGAAGGTCCACACCCACTGCTGCCCGGTCACATTGACGATGAGCGCGTTATCCGCACGTGGCTGGCCGGTGACAGACTGCGTGCCGTAGGAGTCGGCCGTGATGTCGGCGAGCTCAATGAGACCCCACACCACCAGGAAGGCAGCCAGCAGGCTCGACGACAGCGTCCACGTGATCACGGCGACGGTGTTGTTCCGGATCGCCGGATTGTCATTGTTGGGTGGCGTCGCACCACCCTTGCCCTTCCAGCCAAAAAGGCTGTAGAGCAGCACGGCAAAGACAAACGCCGTGATCGGGATCGACACCAGGGTGAAGACGAAGATCGTCTGCTGGATGTCCTGCATGACAGTGGATGCAGGTGCCCCGGTCTGATTCATCGCGGCGAGCATCAACCAGGCCAGCGGCAGCATGGCGAAGCCGACGACCACGGTGAGGATGAGGACGTGACGAACGTATCGACGTTGCAGCCACTCCCGCAGTCGACGCATTGCGGGCGGCCTATTGGTCGGTGCCTCCGGCTCGTCGGCCGGGATCATGGTGTCGGCCATCACACGACCTCGAGGGTGCCGGACATCCAGCCCCGCTGCTGCATCGGGCCGCCGAACTCCTGATACAGGTCACCGCAGGGGAATTCACAGTTCCACACGTAGGTGCCGGCCGCACCCGTCCGGAAGGTGAAGGTCACTTCCTTAGGCGTTGAGGAGTACGGGTTGGCATTGCCCACCTGGTTGCTACCGAGGTCAGGCAGTGGCACGGAGACAAAGAGATTGGGCTGGCCGTCCTCGGGGTACTGATGCACGGTGAAGGTGTGCGCGACCTTGGTCGGGTCGACCTCCGTCACAGTCTTGCCGTTGACCGTCATGGTCCCGTCGACCGTGCCGTGCGCCTTGGCCCAGAAGTTGTTGAAGACACGGCCACCCGAGTCGTACTGCTTGATCGTCACCGTGACAAGTGAGTTCGCCGGCACCTGCAACGTCGTCGAGGGCCAGTAGAACGGCCATCCCTGCTCGGCATAGAGGGCATTGACACCCTCCATCGGTCCGGGGATCTCATCGGAGTTGTTGGGATAGACCGCGAGGTCGAGGCTGGCAGAGTTGACCGGACCGTCCGGGGTGTCGACCATGCCGGTCGGCGTGGCGACCAGGAGCGGCGGCTCACCCTTGGTCGCACTGGCAAAGACGGCCACTCCCGCCACCACCGCGGCTCCCACGAGCACGGATGCCAGAGCCACCAGGAATCGCTTCACGGCCCGAGGGTAGGGGGATCCGGGGGGCAGCGCATGTACTTCGCCCCTGGATTCGACACTAATTTGGCTGCACTTCACCTCCGGCTGCCCGGATTCGTGTCTGTGGGTGGCCGGAGACGAGGTGTGGACCGTCGATCCATCACCCGCCAAGTCCGGGGATCCACTCAGCATCGACGTCTTCTGATATCTGCGCCCCGAGGTGCCCTATTCGGTAGTTTCTTCCACATATGAATCTGATCTCGATTGGGGAGTGCTGGTGAATAGCACATATCGACTTCTGCTGCTTCACTCCAGCCCAGGGTCGGACGAGAGGATTGCAGCCATACTCGAGAAGTATTTTGAAAACCCGACCATTTTGTTTTGGGAAATGGGAAATTCCTCGACAAAGGCCGACGTTCTGGCGGCGATGGATAGTTCGGACTACAACCTGATCATTTCGTACGACAACGGCCTCATTCTCAAGGCGCATCATTTGCAGAAAGCAACATACGGTTCCATCAATATTCATCCTGCTCCTCCAGAGCACGGAGGCTGTTGGGGGCTTTGGTGCCAACCCGTAGTTTGCCGTGACCAGAGGACATTCCATGGGGTGACGGTGCACGAGATAGACGAGCTCATTGACCACGGGCCCATTTACCTCGTGGAGCGGTGGGAAGTCCCCAGCACCGCAACTATTCAAAGCGTGTTGGACCACAGCCTTTCGGATGGAAAGCGGATGCTAGAAATAGTGTGCGAGCGTATCGCTGCGAGCGACGTCGGCACACGGTGCTTTTCTGAAATTGACGAAAGCTGGGACACCGAGAATCGGAATACGCCAATAGAAGAGATGCGGCGCTGGTTTTCCCAGTTGGACCCACAGCATCCAGCTCACGACGAGCGTGTTTATTTGAACCACCCACGAGCGATCATCTCGCCGCCGTACTTCGACGATCTTTGATGACATCCGAGCAGGCTCAGCGATAGGCCGCACCCCTCAAGGGAGGTCCCGGTCGGGGTGATGGCACCCCGGTTGGCGTCGATCGTGATAGCGCGTTCGACGGCCCAGTGGCTATCGACGGCTCAGTGTCTATCGTGGGGTTATGCCGCCGTGGGTGCCGGGAGACGACGTATGGACCGTCGATCTCTTTGTCACCCTCAATCTGTGCCTGTTCACCGGCCTCTATCTCTGGTCCGTGCGATCCATCACCCGCCGCGGGATGACCTGGTCCCCCCTGCGCACCGGGAGCTTCCTCGTCGGAATGCTCCTGCTGGCCATCGCCTATCTCGGCCCGTTCGAGACCCTCGCGCACACCTTCTTTTGGGCCCACATGGGCCAGCACCTGATCGTCATGATGCTCGCGGCACCCTTCATCGTGCTGTCGTGTCCCGTTGCACTCACCATCCTGACGACGCAGGGTCGCACCCGCGCCACCATCATCAGGGCGCTGCGCTCGAGCGTCGGGCTGCTCCTCGTCAACCCGATCCTCACCTGGACGCTCTTTGTCACCGTCCTGATCGGGTCGCACATCACACCGGTCATGGAGTGGGTGCTGGGTGATCACGACGCCATGGCCTTTGTCGAGCGACCCCTGTATCTGATCGCCGCCCTGCTCTTCTACTACCCACTCATTGGCAACGACATGTGCGCGCGGCGGCCGCGGCCGATCCATCGCGTGCTGGCACTCGGACTCATGATGATCCCGGAGACGGTGCTCGGTGCGGTCATCTTCCTCTCCCCGGTCACCCTCTATCCGTCGTACGTCATGGCGACCACCGCGGTCGGCGCAGATCCGGTCGTCGATCAACAGGTCGCTGGCGCGCTCATGTGGGCCATCACCATGGTGATCGACTCGATCTGGATGATGGTCGCGGCGGTGGAATGGTGGCGCTCCGAGGAGAGGTCCACCGCGCTCATGGAACGGCGCGAACGTCGGGAGTTGGCCCAGTGACAGGCCACCGTGTCGCCATACGTTGTGTCGCGGTCATGGGAGCAGCGCTGGCCAGCCTGCTCACCAGTGGATGTGCAGGCTCCGGGCTGTACGCCGACGCTCCGGTTGTCACCATCCCCGCGACAGCACCCGCCATCAACCCCGCGGTGGGTCTGACGGTCATCCCGCCGGATGAGCGTGAGGACGCGATCGTCATCGCCGGTGAAACCCTGAACGGCACGCCCCTGTCGACCCAGGATCTGGCGGGCGACATTGTCGTGATCAACGCGTGGGCGTCCTGGTGCCCACCCTGTATCGAGGAGTTGCCGCTCCTGGAGTCGGCGGCCAAAGCCTTCGCCGACCGGGGGGTCGTCTTCATCGGAGTCAACTCCCTCGATGATCCGATCGCGGCCGCGGGTCTGCTCGCCTCCAGCGTGTATCCCAGCATCGATGACCGAGATGGCCGCGTCCTGGCGACGATTCCCGACGTGCCACCGCGATCCCTGCCGAGCACCGTGATCCTCGATGCGCAGGGCCGTGTCGCCGTGCGCATCATCGGACCGGTGAAGCCCGGTCAGATTGAAGGCGCACTCGAGTTGCTCGTCGCCGAACCCGCGTAGCGATACTGCCGAGCGGCTCACCCCGCATACTCAGCGCCGGCGAGCCACGTCTGCGTGATCAGCCGCGCGGCCTGCACCGGACCGATCTCCCCCGACTCGATCTCATCCCAGGCCGCAAACAGCAGACCGATGTACGACGCGGTCAACCAGCGGTAGGGATGATCCTGGCGTAGTCGACCGTGAGCCTGCAGGGTGGCGATGTAGACCGCCAGAGGAGTGACCGCGTCGATCCAATGGGTCTCGAGCACATCGTGGGTATCGACATGCAGCCGCAGGAATATCGTGCGCGATGCCAGTGGCATCAAGGCGACGGTGACCGCAAGTAATGCGACATCGACGTCATCATCCATCGATGTCGGCACGCGCTGCATCACCGCACCGATGCGTGCCACGGTGTCCATGGCCAGTGCCTCGATCAGATCACCTCGCGTCGGGTAGCGGTTGAAGATCGTGGTCCGGCTGATCCCCGCGCTGTCGGCGATCGTCTGCAAGGTCGCGTCCGGGCGTCGAGCCAGCACCTCGGCCGCGATATCAAGGATGCGCTCATTTTTGATCACCACGTTCAGAAGTTAACAGACTCGTTCACTTCTGGCGTAGGGTAGAGCCATGCCGGTGACGCAGTCGGCCCCTGCGGCTCGCGAGGCACTTCCCGATCGGGTTCGCGGTATCGCGCTGCTGGGCATCGTGGTCGTCAATGCCGCATACCTGGGTATCAGCGCGGATGGCTTCACCGCGGAATCGGTCGACGGAGTCGGCAATCGCTTCACCGCGCTGGTGGTCGTGGCGCTCGCCCAGGGCAAGTTCTACCTGCTGTTCTCATTCCTTTTCGGCTATAGCGCATCGTTCATCCTGCGCGACCAGAGTCCACCGAATCGGCGACGCTACCTACGCCGGATGGGTGCGCTGTTCCTCTTCGGCCTCGCGCACGCGGTGTTCTTCTTCGTCGGTGACATCCTCATCACCTACGCCATCCTCGGCCTCCTGCTCCTCTCCGTGTCCCGGGCCTCCGACCGCGCATTGCGGATATGGACCATCGCCTCGATCGCTTTATCGGTGTTCTTCATCCTGACCGTGAGCGCGCTGCTGGCTGCTTTCCCCGATGAGGGATCCGGGCTCGAAGGCCTGGAGACCGCTCTCGCGACGGGCACCTTCGCCGAAGCGACACTCGCCCGACTCGACGCACTGCCCACTGTGCTCCTCAGTGTCTTCTTCCTGCAGGGACCGATGGCGTTCGCGGCCTTCATCCTCGGCCTGCGTGCATCGCGTCGCCGCCTGCTCGCCAACCCCGCCGACCATCTCGACCTGTGGCGGACGGTGTCACGTTGGGGCTGGGGAATCGGCCTACCGCTGCAGGTGCTCGCCGCCGGACTGCAGATCGGCGCGGTGGCAGCGGGCACCAGTTATTCCTTCGCGGGCGCTGCTGGACTGGCCCTGGGCTTCATCACGGCACCGATACTCGCCGCGGGCTATCTGGGCAGTATTGCGCTGCTCCTGGCACGACGACCCACGGCTCTTGCATTCCTCGCACCGGCCGGGCGCATGTCGCTCACGGTCTATATCGGCGAATCAGCACTGCTATCGATCGTGTTCAGTGCGTACGGCATCGGTTACTTCGGTCAGTGGGGAGCACTCGCTGTCGTCGCGACGGCCATCGCATCATGGGTCGTGCTGTCGGTGTTCGCCTGGATCTGGATGCGCAGGTTCACCAAGGGGCCCCTCGAAAACGTCCTCGCACTCATGACCGGCAAGGGATCCCCAGCGTCTGGCTGATCGCTCCATTCATCCGCCGCAGGCGGCAGAGTGGTGATGCGGGAGTTGACGACCTACCTCGTCAGGTGAGCGCCTCGCCCATCGCCCGACCCAGGGCGTCGCCCGAGACCCAGGCCGACTGCGTGCGCGGCACACCGGCCCAGCCATCGCCCGCGCGCCCGACGATGCCGTCGAAGGCGAAGACCTCGGGCCGTGCATGCGCGGGGCGCGCGTAGGTCCAGCGCTTCACCGTGAACCACGAGGGCACGCCGCCTTGGCTGAGATTGCCCAGGACCGCGAGCATGGCGGGGGCGGCGGTGACGGGATTGGCGAGGTGGCCCGCCGCGAGCACGGGGGTGGAGTGCGCGACCAGCACGGGCGCACCATCACCGCGGCGTGATCCGTCATCGGCGACGAAGGACAGCACGGGATCGTCGTTGACGAAGGCGCCGTCGAAGTCCCACGTGCGATCGTCGTACACCGCCACCAGCGCCAGCACCGGCTCCCACATCGGTGCGTGATCGAACGGCACCAGCACGTCCATCTGGGGGTCCGGGCCGCACAGCGCAACTGATCGATACTCGCGATCGGCGATGCGCACACTGTCCGGACCTACGTCGATGCCGGTGACGTCGAAGGGATGTCGGATCTCGACCAGATCCGACGGCAGTGCACCGGCAAGATCCTCGACGAGGCTGCGCAGTCCCAGTGGCGCCGCGTAGCGCATGGGACCGATCTTGGTGCCAATCACACCCGTGCCGTCGGCGATGTGGAAGGTATCGGTCCAGGGGCACAGCAATCCGCGACCGATCCAGTCACCGACGACGTTGCCGAAGCGGGCGTCATCAACGGTGAAGTAGGACGCCCCGACGTCGACGGGCCGCCCGTCGTACGCCGTGCCGGTGTCGCGCAGGGTTTGGGTCGCCAGGCGCCCCCCGAGTCGATGGCCGCGGTCGTAGACATCGACGGTGCAGCCCAACTCAGCGAGTGCACCCGCGCAGGACACACCACTGATGCCGCCCCCGATCACTGCGACATGTGCCATGGCGACCGTCCTAGCCGAGACCCGGATCGCAGTCGATGATGAAGTCCGCGCAGCGCTGCGCCTCATCCACCTCATCGATGGTGGCCGCCGCACGCTGCAGGGCGATCAGACAGCGCAGGAATCCGCGGTTGGGATCATGTGACCACGGCACGGGTCCGTGACCCTTCCACCCATTGCGTCGCAGTGCATCGAGGCCACGGTGGTAGCCGACACGGGCATAGGCGTAGGACTCCACCACGCGACCGTCATCCCATGCCGCGTCCGCGAGCGTTGCCCAGGCCAGACTCGACTGCGGATAGCGTCGCGCGACGTCGTTGGGATCCGCGCCACCCTCGAGCGCCAGGCGCGGGCCCGGGTCGTCGGGCAGCAGGGTGGGTGGAGGACCGCCGAGCAGATTTCCATGAAGGCTCACGCGGCCATCATGCCGCTAGCCGGGATCAGGTGATGGACGCGGTGTAGATCTCGTCGATCGTGGCCTGCAGCGTCGCGGTGAAGTCGGCGTCACTCTGCTGTGCCGATAGGCCCTCGCTCAGTGCCCGGGAGAAGCTGGCAATCATGCCGTGATTGGCCGTGAGCATGTCGCAGGCGTCATCGCGGGAGTAGCCGCCGGACAGGGCAACCACGCGCAGCACCCGGGGATCATTGATGAAAACGCTGTAGAAATTGTTGGCGCTCGGCAGCGACAGTTTGAACATCACCTGGTGACCCTCGGGCACCCGATCCAGGCCGGCCAGCAGGTCATCGCGCAGGAGCACCTCACTCGCAGCCTTATCGTCGCTCTTGATGTTGACCTCGGGCTCGATGATCGGCACGAGACCGTGGCCGAGGATCTGCAGGGCGACGTCGAACTGCTGGTCGACGACGGCCTTGACCCCAGCGGGGTTGGCTGCATTGATGACAGAGCGCATCTTGGTGCCAAAAACACCCTTGCCTGCCGCGCGCGCACACAGATCATCCAGATGGGGCATCGGCTTCATGACCTGGACGCCGTCCACCTCGTCGGCGAGACCAAGGTCCACTTTGACGAGAGGCACCACGCGCTTGACGTTCCACAAGTAGGCCGGCGTCGGCTGGCCCTCCACATCGCGGTCCATCGTCATCTCAAACAGGATCGCCGCGAGCACCTTGTCGCCGTTGAACGCCGGGTTCGTCATGATGCGCGAGCGCATCTGATGCACCAGGTCATACATCTGCTGCTCACCGGAGTAGGCGCTCTCCTCAATGCCGTAGAGCGAGAGTGCCTTGGGGGTGCTGCCACCACTTTGATCGAGGGCGGCGATGAAGCCCTTGCCGGACCCCATCTGGGTGCGCATGTCGTTGGTCATGAGGCGTTCTCCTGTGCCGAGGTGGACCTGCAGCCTATCGGCAAACGTTTGCAGGCAAGAAGGGGCACTGCCGGAGTTATCCCCTGGCCCATGTCGTGGATCCACGGGACACCTAGCCTTGACCGGTCACACCATGATGGCCATCCGCAGCAGGGAGAGCTCACCGATGTCCGATAGCGCAGCCCGTCCCCTCACGATCTTGTTCATGCCGGAAAACGGCCATGGCCCCACGAATCAGTGCATCGGGATTGGCAAAGTCTTGATGGACCGCGGTCACCGCGTGGTGTTCGCCGCGGAGGCATCATGGAAGGGAGAGTTGAGCGCGCTGGGCTTTGAGGAGGACCTCGTTGATCTCGCCCCACCGGAGGCATGCGACGAGGAGCACAGCGGGGGCGGCGTGTGGATGGACTACATCCGCGAGACCGCAGCCGAGTTCCGCAAGCCCACCATCGAACAACTAGAGACCTTCATTGCACCGACGTGGCAGGCACTCATCGACACGGCGATGTATTGCGAGGTGCAGTTAAAGCACATCATCGAGCGGGTCAAGCCCGATGTGGTTGTTGAGGACAACGTGTTGTGCTTCCCCGCCCTGATGACCGCCGGTGTGCCATTTGTGCGCATCGTTTCGTGCAATCCCCTCGAGATAAAGGGCAATGCGATCGCCCCGGTCTTTTCGGGGTATGCCGCGAACGACGATGCGCACTGGCAGGCATTTCGCGATGAGTACGACCGCACCCATCGGGCAATCTGGACGGCGTTCAACGAATTTGTGACCGCCAACGGCGCTCCTGCACTTCCCGACCTTGAGTTCATTCACACCTCCGATGCGGCAAATCTGTACGTGTACCCGAAAGAAGCTGACTACACCGACCAGCGGCCCCTTGATGGTCGTTGGCATCGCATGGACTCATCGGTGCGCTCCACTGACGAGGCATACGAGATCCCTGCCGCGGTTGCTGACCGTCCGGCAGATAGCGCGCTGATCTACCTGTCCCTTGGATCAATGGGCAGCTCGGATGTGGACCTGATGAAGCGTCTCATTGATGTGCTTGGCAGGACACGCCACCGCTTCATCGTCTCCATGGGACGGCAGCACGCTCAGTACGAACTGGCTGACAACATGGTGGGCGCGCAGTTCCTGCCTCAGACCAGCATCATCCCGCTGGTCGACCTCGTGATCACGCACGGCGGCAACAACACCACCACGGAGTCACTCCACTTTGGCAAGCCAATGATCCTGCTGCCACTTTTTTGGGATCAGTACGACAATGCGCAGCGCATGGATGAACTCGGTTTCGGCAAGCGCCTTGCCACGTACACCTTCACCGAGGATGACATGGACAACGCGCTGGAATCACTGCTGGGTGATGCTGACCTGGCAGAGCGCATGGCTGCCACGGCGACCGCTATCGCCTCGCGCCAAGGCACCACGGTGGGAGCGGATGTGATCGAGGCCGTGGCACGCGAGCACGCGACCTCCTTCAGTCCCCGGGGGTGAGGCGGCTCGGTCATCGCAGCGGATCGTCGTAGCGGACCTCCACCGATGCCGTGTCGGGGATGTAGCGCAGCACCTCCTGTGCGGCCACCTCGGCCTGGGTCAGCGGGACACTCGGAGCTGGGGGCCGCCTCGGGCTCCCCACCAATACGCCATCCCCCCGGGCCGCGACGCCATCCGGATGCTGACTACGCCGAGCCGCTCGAGACAGCGATGCGATTGCCCTCGCAATCGGCGAACTCCGCGACGCGGATCCCGGGCTCGACCTCGGTGACGGGGTAGAGGACACGGCCACCGGCAGCGACGGCTCGATCGAGGACCTGCTCGGCGTCGGCGACGTCGAAGTAGACACGACATCCGTCGAGAGACGGGACATAACTATCCCCGTGGGCGAGGGCACCGACCGCGCCCACGGGCTCGAGGAAGACGGCCATGTCATGACCGTCCATGACACGGCGTTCCAGAGGGACGCCCAGCACCGCTTCGTAGAAGGCCACCGCCCTGGCAAGGTCCAGGACCGGAATCTCAAACCAGACCACGGCCATAACCTCCACTGTAAAGGACCGGGGTGCTGCTCCTCGCGACTCACCCCGGGAGTCCGTGGTCAGTCGCGACTAGCATCGCGACGTGCTGGACATCGAGGCGCTGCGCGCCGATACCCCCGGGTGCGTCAACGTCATCCACCTCAATAACGCCGGCTCCGCGCTCGCCCCCCGCATCGTCACCGACACAGTGGTCGAGCATCTGCGGCGCGAGGAGGAGATCGGTGGCTACGAGGCGTACACCGAGGCGAAGGACCGAATCGATGCCGTCTATGAGTCCATCGGCCGACTCATCAATGCCCCCGCCGATCACGTCGCGCTCGTGGAGTCCGCGACCGTCGCCTGGGATCGAGGCCTCCAGGCCATCGCCTTCAGCGATCCGCTGCAGCCCGGTGATCGCATGCTCGTCTCGGGCAGCGAGTACGCCTCCAATGTCCTGCCTCTCTTGCAACTGGCCAAGCGCACCGGTGCCACCATCGAGGTCATCCCGGATGCTGCGGATGGTGCGGTCGATGTTGACGCTTTTACCAGCATGCTGGACGACCGCGTCCGCATCGTGTCCATCAATCACGCACCGAGCCAAAACGGGCTGCTCAACGATGTCGCCGCCATTGGTGACGTCCTGCGCCTCCGCGGCTCATCGGCCTGGTATCTCGTCGACGCCTGCCAGTCTGTCGGTCAACTGCCTGTCGACAGGGAGCGGATCGGCTGCGATGTCCTGTCCGCCACCGGGAGGAAGTTCCTACGCGGTCCGCGCGCCACGGGATTCCTCGTCGTATCGCAGCGCATGCTCGATGAGCTTGAGCCCTTTCCCCTCGATCTGCACGCGGCCACCTGGACAGCGATCGACTCCTACGACGTCGCATCCGGTGCCGCGCGATTCGAATCCTGGGAAAAGCCCTACGCCGCACTCCTCGGACTCGGTGCCGCCGTTGACTATGCCCTGGCCTGTGGGCTGGAGTCGATCTCGGAGCGGATCGGGGCACTGGCCCATCGCGCGCGGACGAGCCTGGTCGACATCCCCGGGGTCACGGTGCGTGATCGAGGCAGCACACTGACGGGCATCGTCACGATCCGCGTCGGGGACCCGGCCGGGCTCGTCAGCGAGCTGCGCTCACGTGGGATCAACACCAGCCTGTCAACACCGGACTACTCCCAGATTGACTTTGGCCGAGACCACACCCCGGGGCTTGTCCGGATCAGCCCCCACGCCTACAACACCGAGGACGAGGTGGATCAGGCCATCGACGTCATTGCCGAACTCGTGCGCTCGTAGACGCCCTGCTTAGACACCCTGGTCAAAGACATGGCGGCGAATCCACGCGTGCATGGCCACCGCCGCGGCCGCACCCGCATTGATGCTGCGGGTTGAGCCGAATTGCGTGATCGCCAACATGTCGACACAGGCCGCTTGAGCTTCAGCGGAGAGGCCGGGCCCCTCCTGCCCAAACAGCAGGACGCAGGCGCGGGGGATGTCGTAGGTCTCCATCGACACCGACCCCTCCATGTTGTCGATACCGATGATGGGTAGGTCGGCCGCATCCGCCCACTCCACGAATTCCGTGACGGACTCATGGTGGCGCACATGCTGGTATTGCTCGGTCACCATGGCACCGCGGCGATTCCATCGACGATGACCCACGATGTGCACCTCCTGGGCCAGGAAGGCATTCGCCGATCGCACAACGGAGCCGATATTCATGTCGTGCTCGAAGTTCTCGATCGCCACGTGGAAGGCATGTCGGCGCTCATCCAGGTCGGCGACGATGGCCTCCATCGTCCAGAAGCGATACCGATCGACGACATTGCGCGTGTCTCCGTGCTCAAGCAACTGCGGATCGAGTACGTCCGGGTGGAGCGCGCCATCGTCATCTATCACGCCTGGAAGCGTAGGCTCTCCAGGTGCTGAGCCTCATCAACCTCCTGCGTGGAGCGCTCATCGGCGTCGCGGAGGTGATCCCGGGCGTCAGTGGTGGCACCGTCGCCCTCATCGTCGGTCTCTACCGCAGCCTCATTGATGCGATGGCCGATGTCGTCCTTGCTGGTCGTCGCCTCATCACCGGTCCGCGGTCCGAGATCGGCCCACTCCTGCGTGGACTCCCCTGGTCCATGCTCATCCCCGTCGGGGTGGGCATGGTCATCGCGGTGATCCTCGGGGCCCGCTTTATCGAGCCCCTGCTCCAGACTCATCCCGAGCAGATGCTGGCGCTGTTCTTCGGTCTCGTCGCTGCCGGGATCGCCGTCCCCTGGGCCATCCTGCGCAGGACGCCACCCGGTGGCGTGGGCTGGCGCGAGGCCCTCATCATCATCCTCGCCCTCATCACGGCCGTGCTCCTCACCGGACTCCCCCCGGGCGACATCAGCGACCCGCCGCTGATCGCCGTGTTCTTCGCTGCCGCCGCCGCCATCTGCGCCCTCGTGCTCCCGGGCGTATCGGGGTCATTCCTCCTGCTGTCCATGGGGCTTTACGAGTCGACCATCGCCGCTGTCAACGAACGCAACCTCACCTACCTCGCCGTCTTCGCGGTGGGAGCGATCTTCGGTCTGGCCGTCTTCGTGTCCTTCCTGCGCTGGCTACTCGATCATCAAGCTCGCATCACGATGGCGGTCATCGTCGGACTCATGATCGGTTCCCTGCGGGCGCTCTGGCCCTGGCAGGACGCCGACCGCAATCTCCTCGCACCCTCGACGGATGTCGTCAGTGTCATCCTCTGCGCGCTGGCGGGCGCGGCGATTGTCATCGTCCTGCTCTGGATTGAGCGCCGACTGCACCTCAGCGAAGCGGATGTGGAGTTGACCGAGTCCGATACGTAGCCCCGGATCAACAGCCCCGGATGAACAGTCCCGGACTCACCGCTGGCTACTCCAGGCCGAGATCGGCGAGGGAGTACGCCGCGCGGTAGTCCAGTCCCGCTTCGCGGACCGCATCACCCGCACCGCGATCGACGATGACCGCGACGCCCACGACCTCCGCACCCGCCTCGCGCAGTGCCTCGACCGCGGCCATCACGCTCGACCCGGTCGTGGAGGTGTCCTCGACAGCCAGCACGCGACGACCAGCGACGTCCGGTCCTTCGATGCGGCGCTGCAACCCGTGCGCCTTGCCCTCCTTGCGGACGACAAACGCATCGAGGCTCTCACCCCGATCTGCCGCGGCGTGCAGCATCGCGGTCGCGACCGGATCTGCTCCGAGGGTCAGGCCACCCGACGCCTCGTAATCCCACTCCGACGTCAGATCGAGCATGACGCGACCGATCAGGGGAGCCGCCTGTGCATCCAGCGTGACACGTCGAAGGTCGACGTAATAGTCGGCTTCGCGACCACTGGACAGGATGACCCTGCCGTGAACTACGGCCTTGTCGACGATCTGCTGGCGGAGTGCTTCGCGGTCGCTCATACCCAAACCCTAGGGTGCTGGACATGCCGATCAACAGTGTGGTGCTGACGCCCGGATCGGCGTACACCCTGGCGCACGTGCCCGCGGTCATTGATCTCACCGACATGGACGTGAGCGTCAACGACTGGACCCCCCGCACTGCACTGCAGATCGCGGCCGCCGACCCCGCGCCGCCGCTGCTGCTGGTGCTCACGGGCACCGCCTGCGCATTCGCACCCCATCTCGGCTTTGCCCAGCGCTCCGCACGCCGCACAGTGGGTGGCTACGTGCTGGTCGATCCGGTCCTGCCCCGGCCGGGCGCGGTGAGTGACTGGCCGGATGCACCGGTGACCGTGGTGGTGACGTCCGACGCCGACCAGGACACTCGGTCGGCCGCGCTCGGTGCACGCCTGCGTGGATGGGATGTGGTCGATGGTGACCCGTCCACCATCATCGCCGAGATCGCGGCTCGTCCCTAGCGACCCGGGCGACGCGCGCCCAGCGCACGCACGAGCGGCCGCGGGAGATACTGCACAGCGATCGACATGGCCTTGTACTGCCGACCCGCAACACTGACCGGTCTCCCGCGACGCACATCGATGAGCGCACGATCGACGACCTCCTGGGAGTCCAGCCACATCCACTCGGGGATGGTGTCGACCTCCATGCTGGCGCGCTGATGGAATTCGGTATGGGTGAAGCCCGGGCACACCGCGGTGACATGCACCCCCGTGCCCGCAATCTCGATCGCGAGACTTTCGCTGAAGACCGTGACCCAGGCCTTTGACGCCGAGTAGGTGCCCCCGGTGATCCAACCCGCGATGCTGCTGACGTTGAGGATCGCACCGCTTCCCATCTCGATCATGCCCGGCAGGGCCGCATGCGTGAGACGCATGACCGCGGTGACCAGGACATCGAGCATCCGCTGCTCAGCATCGAGATCTCCTCCCGCAAACTGCTGCATGACACCGAAACCCGCATTGTTGACCAGGATCTCCACGGGCTGGTCCCTCACGCGCCGCTCGACGACGGCCAATTGCTCGCGGTCAGTGAGATCGGCAGAGATCAACTCCACCTCAACGCCGTATCCCCGCAACTCCGTCGCCACGATCTCCAGCCGGTCCCGATCACGGGCGACCGCCACGATGTCGTGGCCGCGACGGGCCAGGGTGCGCGCGAAGGTGAGTCCGATGCCCGATGTTGCACCGGTGATGAGAGCCGTGCCCATGTGAAACTCCTCGGGATCTGCCCGGTGAATCGCGGGAACACCCCGCGATGAGGCAACCACCCCCATCCTTGCCTACGCTTGGGTGGTGATCCCGCTGCGTCTGCTGCTCGTCGCCGCGGTGCTGCCCGTCACCGCCCTCACCGTCCCCACCGCCCAGGCGGTCGAGGGCGTTCAGACGCTTGAGTCTGTGCACGTCGATAACACCCCGAGAGTTGTCACCCCGAGGGTGGTTAATGGCCGGGAGCCGGGCACCGGCGAGGTCGGGTCGCTGGTCTATGTCCAGGCTGGCGGCATCGCCTGCAGCGGGACCCTCGTCGATGCGACGCATGTGATCACCGCCGCGCACTGCGTGACCACATCCACCGGAGCACCCCTGTCCGCAAGCCGGGTCAGCGTGGGCTGGTCAGCGACGATCTTCCGCAGCGGCCTCGTGATGGTGCCCGTGACGCGCATCGCCGTCGCACCGGACTACAGCCCGCGCACCTACGTCAATGACATTGCCGTCATCACCCTCGCGGCACCGATCGCGGGTGCCACGCCCATGACGGTCACCACCGAGGCGGGCTCAGCCCAGGCTCTCGCACCGGGTGTTGCTGTCCGCTCCGCCGGCTACGGCTCCACCACCGCCACGGGTGGCCGCACCGATCGGGCGCTCGTCGCCGATCTCACCGTCATCCCCAACTCCGTCTGCTCACGCACTGACAAGACCTACGTCGTCGGTGGTGTCACCTTCACCGGTCTCGGCATCGACACGACGACAGCGGTATGCGCCATCGGAGTTAAGCCCGGCACATCACTCCTGATCGACACCTGTCAGGGCGATTCCGGTGGCCCGCTCTACGCCGGCAACGGCACGGGCGAACGGCTCGTCGGAGTGGTCAGCGTCGGGATCGGCTGTGCCGGCTTTGATGATCGAGGCGCGGAGCTCCCTGACAAGAAGCCCGCCGTCTACACCCGCGTCGCCCCCTACCTCGACTGGCTGGCCGCGAGTGGTGTCCAGGTCAAGGAGACCGCACCTGCCGCACCGCTGGTCAGCGCGGCACGCTCGGGCGCCGATGGGATCCTTGCCACGTTCACCCCGGGCGACTCCGTCGCGGTCCTCAGCTATGAAGCTGTCGCCACCAACATCACCGACCCCTCAGACGTGGGGTCCTGCACATCGTCGGCCCGCGCCGCCTCCTGCACCATCACCGGTCTCACTCCGGGAGCGACGTACAACGTCCTCGGCTTCGCCCTCGCCGCCAGCGAGCAATCGGCCGCATCCGTTGCCACGTCGGTCACCGTCGGGGGGCCGAATGCCAAACCGACGAAGCCGCGCATCGAGTCCGCGACCATGACGCCCGGTCGACGCCTGCTCGTGCTCGTATCGGCATCCGATGACCCAACATGGACACGCACCCGCATCATCTGTCGCGACGGTGTGGACGTCTACCGCGCGGACGTGACCGCCGGCCGCACGGTGATGACCCTGCCGCGGCGACGGGACTACCTGTGCTTCGCCAAGAGCACCAATAACCTGGGGTCGACCCGCTCCCAGCGGATCCCCGTGAGCGTGCCATGACTCGGTCAGGGCTGACTCGATCTGGACTGGCGTGGTCCGCCGTCATCGCGCTCGCTGCAGCGCTGGTCACGGCACCGCCCTCCCACGCCGTCGACTCCCCACCCGCCGACACGCGCGTGACTCCCCGGGTGGTCAATGGCGAGCCCGGCCCGTCCGCTGACTTCGACTCCCTCATTGCCATCGGTGATCGGCAGCGCTATCGAACGATGGGGATGTACAAGGCACAGATCTGCGGCGGCACGCTGGTCTCACCGTCACTGGTGATCACGGCCGCCCACTGTGTCGACAAGACATCGGCCACCTCGCTCGTCGCTGGCACATTCCCGGACGGGGATCTCACCAGCGCTGGCGGGCGCGTCGTGAATATCGTCAGCATCGCTGTGCACCCGCGCTATAAGAGGGGCAGCGAGCGCAATGACATCGCCGTTGTGACGCTCGCCGAGCCCCTCCTCGGCGTCGACACCCTCACCCCGGCCACCTCGGACGAGGCCGAGACCCTCACGGCCGCGCGAGCACCCGCCTCCGTCGCAGGTTGGGGAGCGATCAACCAGCGCGAACCGTGGCGCTTCACCTCGGTTTATCGCATCGGCCAACTCGTCGTCTTCCCGACCTCCTCCTGCGGAGGCGGTGAGCCCTTCACCATCGACGGGGTGCGCTTCCTCGGCTACGGCCCGGGAGCGGTTGATGCACGCGTCATGCTGTGCGCCGAGGGCGTGCGCGACGGCACGCCCGTCGACAGCTGTGTCGGGGATTCCGGTGGCCCCCTCGTCGGCGGCACCGGCACCGGCCGCCGACTCATCGGTGTCGTGAGTTGGGGCCTGGCCGAGTGCGGCACCCGTGATGGTGCTGGCGTCTACACGCGAGTCTCCGCCATGACCCAGTTCCTCATCGACGCCGGTGTGCCCTTCACGCCCGAACCCATCGATCAGCCCCTGCCGCCCACCATCACCAAGGTCACCTCAACCACCGCCCGCATGACGGTGACGCTGTCACCCGCCGCGATGGGCATACGCGCTGATGAGTACGTCGTATCCGCGCGCGACAGGGCCGGCGACATCACCACCTGCGCCGTCGCTGCGCCACCTCCACCCGAGACGGCGACGTGCACCATCACCGACCTCGCGACGGGCAGGTACGTCGTATCGGCCATCTCCGTCGCGGAGGGGATCCCATCGATCCCGAGCGCCGAGCGCACGGTGACTCTTGCCGGTCTCCCCTCACGCCCCCGCATCGTCTTCGCCTCGGCGGAGCCCGGCCGTGTCGCCGGCTTCGTCGTGGCCAACATTCGCGGTAACGGGTCACCGATCATCACCAAGCGGGTGCGCTGCTCAGCACCTGGCCGGCCCGCGCGCTCCGGCCCCATCGACGCCGACAGGGTCGCCCTCGTCTACCGACTCTCGGTGGGTACGACCTATTCGTGCGTGGCCATCGTGACCAATGCCAATGGCACTGCCACATCCGCCAAAGTGCGTCTCACCGCGCGCTAGCGGGCACTAGGCTGCCCACATGCTGGCGGCCTTCTACGTGCAACGTGGCACCTCCGATGTGCTCCAGGTCGGGGAAGTAGCAACTCCGGGTCCCGGGGTGGGCGAGGTTCGCGTGCGACTGCAGGTCGCCGCGGTCAATCCCACGGACTGGAAGTCGCGCAGCAACCCGACACCCATGGACTTTGACTACCAGGTGCCCGGCCAAGACGGTGCCGGAGTCATCGAGGCCGTGGGACCCGGCGTCGACATCGGCCGCATCGGCGAACGCGTGTGGGTCTACCTTGCCGCGGCGCAGCGGCAGTTCGGCACCGCCGCGCAATTCACCGTCGTGCCATCACGTCAGGCCGTGGCCATCCCGGATGGCATCCCCACTGAGCAGGCCGCCGCACTCGGCGTGCCCTATCTCACGGCGTACGCCTGCCTCATGTCCGATGGACCGATCGACGGACAGACCGTGCTCGTGCACGGTGGTGCGGGTGCGGTCGGACATGCTGCGGTCCAACTCGCCCGACGGGCCGGTGCTCATGTCATCGCGACGGTGAGTGGTGAGCTCAAGGGGCAGATCGCCGCTGCCGCCGGTGCACATGTCGTCATCGACTACACCGACGCCGGCGCGGTGGACGCCATCGCCGGTGCGGCTCGCGCCGGAGTCGATCGCATCATTGAGGTGGACCTCACCGCCAACCTTGATCTCGATCTGGCCGTGCTTGTGCCGTGGGGGGTCATCGCGACGTACGCCGCGGACGCCGTGGACCCGACGATCCCCGTGCGCCGACTCATGGTCGCCAATGTCGTGCTGCGCTTCATGATGCTCTACGGATTCTCACCGGCACTGCTCGGTGAAGGCACGCGCGAGATCACCGCAGCGTTGGAGGCCAGGGACCTCTCGCCGCTGCCGACCGTGCACTTCCCACTCGATGACATTGCGGCAGCTCACGATGCGGTCCAATCACGCACGCTGGGCAAGGTCCTCGTCGAACTCCCCTGAGTCGACCGCGCATCATGCCGGGCGATCCTCGGCATCCAGCTCGGCCAGGAGATCCACCCTGCGTCCATGTCGGCCACCGTCGAAGCCCGTCTCCAAGAAGGCGCTCAGGCTGCGCTCCGCCTCGGTCACGGTGGTGACACGCCCACCAAAACATGCGACATTGGCGTCGTTGTGGCGCCGACTCATCTCACCGTCCTCCACGGTGCGTAGGACAGCAGCGCGTACGCCGGGAATCTTGTTGGCCGCCATGCAGATGCCCAGTCCGCTGCCGCAGACAGCGACACCACGGTCGGCTACCCCCGCGGCAACGGCTCGACCCACCGCGGCACCAAACACGGGATAGTCACACGAGGCGTCCGTGTCGGTGCCGACGTCGATGACCTCGTGCCCAGCCGCATGCAGCCAGGCGAGCAGGGCCTCTTTGAGGTCAAAACCCGCATGATCGCTCCCGATGACAATTCTCATCTATCCGCACTCCCTCACTCGGACGACTGACCGCGCTGACTGCTCGGCGCGTCAGCAACCCAACGCTGCTGCCGCTCGCTCACGATGGCATTGTGAGCCGGCTCCACGATCCCATGTGCGCCGGCCCCGGGTGCCGCGACGGCCAGCGCCGGGAATGACTCACCAACGACGTCCGCCCCCAGCCTCGCGGCACCGATGACGGTCGCGTCGGCGACGGCCGCCGGTCGTAGTGAGATCCCCAGCGCCGTCGCGAGCAGGGCGACGTACGCCGGGTCACGACTGCCACCGCCGAGCACCGTCAGCGGAGAGGCGGGAGCCGCACCGGACTCCACGATGGCGGCGTACGCCGCGGCCACGGTGTAGGCCATGCCCTCGAGCACCGATCTCAGCATCGCCTCGCGTGTTGTCGACAGGGATAGTCCCAGCCAGGAGGCCCGCAGGTCGGGATCGAGATAGGGGCTGCGTTCACCGGCGACGAAGGGGAAGAACAGCGGATCGCCCGGGCGGATCCCCGCGGCCAAGGCGCGCTGCGCTTCGGCCACGTCAGCACCGAGCCACGCCAGGACGCGCTCAAGCGCCAATCCACCGCTTTGCACGGCACCGAGGCGATAGAAGGCCTCGCCCACGCGACCGACCGTCGCGAAGGTGTGCGTACGCAGGGTGTCATCCGGGTCGGCGGTTGCGATGACACTGCTCAGTTGCGCCCCGGTGCCGAGCGCCAGCGCGCCACGACCCACCGTGAGACCCAATCCGTGCACTCCGCAGGCAGCATCGGCCCCACCTGTCGCGACAGGGAGCCCGGCCAAGTGCGGATCCGCGCGCACCATGCCCGCAAGCGCACCGGATGCCTGCACCGGCGCGAGCAGGTCGCTGCGGACCCGGCACGCGACCATGGCCTCCTCACTCCAGGCGCCCGCAACCAGGTCATAGAGCAGCGTGCCGCTCGCATCCGATGGGTCGGTGGCCACCGCACCCGTGAGTTGCAGACGCAGCCAATCCTTGGGCTGCAGGGCCCAGCGGGCGCGCGCCAGCAGATCGGCTTCATGTTCGGCGAGCCACGCGAGAGTGACTCCGGCAAATCCGGGAAAGGGTGCCGAACCCAAGCGGGCCAGGGTGTTCGCTCCCAGGTCGGCACGGATACGCCGAGCCTGCTCGGCGCTGCGCGTGTCCGCCCACAGAATCGCCGGGCGCAGGGCCGCACCCGTGTCATCGGTCAACACCACACCGTGCATCTGGCCACTCAGCCCCAGTGCGACGGGCGTGTCACCGATGCGGTCCAGTACCTCCGCGGCAGCATCGGACACCGCCGCCAGCCACGCCTGGGGATCACTTTGCGCCCAGCCCGGATGCGGTGAGTCCACGGGGTAGGGCCGACTGGCCGACGCAACGACCGTCGCATCTCGGCCGTCGTGTGTGGCCTCGACCGCCGCCACCTTGACCGACTGCGTGCCGAGGTCGATCCCCAGAACTGTCATAGCTGACCCATCCGCGACATGGGCCCATCCTGCCGCGCTAACCTCACTCCCGTGTCCGAGGTCGTCTGCATTGGCAGTCTCAACGTCGATCTCGTCGTACGCGTGAGCCGGATGCCGGACACCGGGGAGACCGTCACCGGCACGGCCCTGGAGCGCCACCTCGGAGGCAAGGGGCTCAACCAGGCGATCGCAGCGGCCCGCGCGGGCGCATCCGTGGCCCTCGTGGGCGCTGCCGGCACCGACGAGGGTGGTGGATGGATGCGCGACCAACTCGCCGCGGAGGGCATCGACACGTCGGCCGTGGCCGAGGTCGACGGAGCCAGCGGCACAGCACTCATCGAGGTCGATGCTGCCGGTGCCAATCGCATCGTGGTCATCCCCGGCGCCAACGGGTGGCTCACCCCGGACTTCACCGCCGCCCAGGTCGATCGATTCAGCGGGGCGAGCATCGCCCTCGCACCCCTCGAGGTGCCACCCGATGCCGTCGTCGGAGCCTTGCGCTCCGCACGTGCCGCCGGGATGCGCACGATCGTCAACACCGCACCGGTGCCACCGGACGGACTACCCGAGGGACTGCTCGACCTAACCGACATCGTGATCGCGAATGAACACGAGGCGGGCCTGCTCACCGGCGGTGCCGTCACCGATCGCGCCTCAGCACTCACCGCCGCGCACGCACTACGTGGGCGGGGTGCGACCAGCGCGATCGTGACACTCGGTGCCGATGGGGCCATCTGGTCCACACCCGATGGGGACGGCCACACCGCCGCCTATCCCGTCACCCCCATCGACACGGTCGCGGCCGGCGACGCCTTCTGCGGCGTGCTCGCCGCGGGCCTCGCCTCAGGCATCGGCTGGGAGCTCGCAGTGCGCCGGGCCAATGCCGCCGGTGCCCTGGCCACAACAATCGCGGGAGCCTCCCCGTCCCTGCCGAGCACATCAGCCATCGACCAACTCCTGCTCGCCCATCCCGTGGAGGACTCGTGATCTGGCATCCCCAACTCGCATCGCTGCTTGCTCGCTTCCGGCACGCCAATGCCATCGCGGTGCTCGACGCACCCTTCCCGTCGTACCCGAACGTCGAGACCGTCGACCTGATCGTGCGCCGCGGGCTGCCGACGATCCCCGACCTCGTGGACCTCATCCTCGCCGAGCACGAGGTGACCAGTGCGGTCATGGCGGAGGAGTTCCGCGTCCACGTCGATGCCGCCACCCAGACCGACTACCTGTCTCACCTGGGAGACCTGCCCGTCGAGTGGATCGCCCACCCGCGTTTCAAGGAGGAGGTCGGTCACTGCCTCGGCATCGTGCACACCGGCGACCCGGTGCCCTACAGCAACGTCATCCTGCGCTGGGGCTGATCGCATGAGGCGGACACTCGTCCCGCGCATGGAGCCCTACGTCAGCTCCATCTTTGGAGAAATGTCGACCCTCGCCGCCCAGACCGGCGCCGTCAATCTCGGACAGGGATTCCCCGACACCGACGGACCCCACGAGATCAAGGAGATCGCGCGCGCCGCCATCGCGGATGGTCGCGGCAATCAGTATCCGCCCGTACACGGCCTGCCCGATCTGCGCGAGGCGATCGCCGACCATCAGCAGCGTTTCTACGGCCTCACCCTCGACCCGGGCACCGACGTCGTCGTCACCACCGGAGCATCGGAGGCCATCCAGTCGTCCCTGCTCGCCCTCTGCGACCAGCACGACGAGGTCCTGGTTTTCGAGCCCTGGTTCGACATCTACGCCGTTGGGATTGACCTGTCCCGCGCCCGTCGAGTCTCGGTGCCACTGCGACCCCCCGCATTCCGACCGGATATCGATGCCCTGCGCGACGCCATCACCGATCGCACCCGACTCCTCCTGCTCAACTCACCCCACAATCCGACCGGGGTCGTCTTCACCCGCGAGGAGTTGCAGGCGATCGCCGACCTCGCGATTGAGCATGACCTCATCGTGCTCGCGGATGAGGCCTATGAGCACCTGTGGTACGACGGGCATCCGCACATCCCGATCGCCACGCTGCCCGGCATGGCCGAACGCACCGTCACGGTGGGCAGTGCCGGCAAGTCGTTTTCTTTCACCGGGTGGAAGGTCGGCTGGGCGAGTGGACCGACAGACCTCATCCGGGCCGTGCGCGCCGTACGCCAGCATCTGTCCTTTGTGAGCGGCGGCCCCTTCCAGTACGCCATCGCCCACGGACTGCGGATGCCCGACAGCTACTTCGAGTCCTTTCGACATGGACTGGCCGCCCAGCGCGACATCCTCACGACCGGGCTTCGCGACCTTGGGTTCACCGCGGTGGAATCGGAGGGCACCTACTTCCTCACGACGGACCTGGGGCCCTTCACCGACTATCCCGACGCCCTCGCGCTCGCCCGCGATCTACCCCATCGAGCCGGGGTCGTCGCCATCCCCCTGCAGTCCTTCTGTGACCACGCCGGGGTGGGTGACGCGGCACTGCGCTGGGCCTACTGCAAGCGCCCCGAGGTGCTCCGGGAGGCCCTGGACCGACTCGGGCGCGCGTAGGCGGGACGGCGTAGGGCACGATGGTCTGATGCCGCAGATCGAATACGTGACCCTCGCCCACCACGCCGAGGCCATCAATGGCCTGCTCTACCTCCAGGGGTCGGGCTGGACCGACCTCGAGCAACCGATTGACGGTGAGGGGAACCTCGGGATGCTGCATCTGGGCATCGGCGTCAGCATCATCATCGGCTGGAACGAAACCAACCGCTCCTTCCCGCTCAACATCAATGTCGAGCACGAGGATGGTGAGCCGCTCTTCACCGTCGAGGGCGCCGTCGAGGCCGGTCGGCCTGCCGGTGCTACACCCGGTGCGGATATGCGCAGTGTCCTTGCCGTCAGTGGTGAGGTGCAGTTCGGCCGCCCCGGTGGCTACGTCGTCCGCGCTGATATCGGTGACAGCGACGGTGGCAGCGCGCGCAGCGTGTCCTTCCGCGTGCACTTCCCCGCCCACGCGACGCCCCCGCAGGCGCCGGGTGGTCCCGCCGACTTCACCCTCTGATGGGCCCGTCCCGAACTTTGGGACACATGCGTCGCTAGCGGCCACTTTTGTCCCGAAGTTCAGCCGAGTCGGTGACGGCACGCGACTCAGCGCGCACGTCAGTCCAGACGCCTCACGCCGCGCGTTGCGCGATGGCCGCCCGGATCACCGCGATCACCTCGTCTGGGCGTTCCGTGATCTGCTCCCACGTGAAACGCAGGACGAGCCAGCCGCCCACGGTCAGGGCATTCTGACGTTGCCGGTCACGCTCGAATGAGAGTCGATCCGAGTGGAAGGCGCGACTGTCCACCTCGATAGCAATACGCAGCCCGACGTGCGCGAAGTCGATCTCTGCCATCACCCGGCCAGCGGTGTCGCGCAGTGGGTGATTGGGTACCCAAGGGCCCGTCCTGCTTCGACGGAGTAGCCGAGCCATCCGCTGCTCCGCTTCCGACCTCGATCCAGACGTTGCCCGAGCGACGAGTTCGCGCAGCCCAGACGCATTGCGCCTGCCTCGCCCCAGCCGCACCGCTAGATCTTGCGCCACCGTCTCCGGCCTCACATAGCGCTTCTGGAGTGCCGCATCGAGGAGATCGGTGGCCTCGCGCGCGGGAAGCACCGTGAGGCAATCGGCTAACGCCTCACGCGCGGACACAAAGCGAAGGTCAGCGACGCCACTGGATTCGGTCTCCGGTCGGCGCAGGACGGTCACTCCCGCCAGGTGAGCACGCGGCTTGTCAGTGACGACGACGACATGCACCTCGGGCGGCAGATGCCACTGCTCTCGGCGCAGAGCGAGACATCCACTGATCCGCGTGCTTGCGCCGAAGGTCCATCGCAGGATCCACGACAGTGCCACATCGCTCAACGATGTCATCCGGGATCGTCTCGGCGCTAGGACGACGGCCCCGCCGACGCGATGCCACGAGCCTTCGGTGATACGACGTCGGATGGCGCTGCCGCTGAAGCCACACGCGTGGAGATCCGAAGCCGACACGACACCACCTTGAGTGGTCGCGAGAGCCTGCAAGCGCTCGAGATCTTGGCCGGGGCGGGGCATGCCCCACTGTCACTGAACCAGTTGCCTGCCCGCTTCCGTCATCCACAGGACCAACTCACCGAACTCCGGGACACAAGTGCAGCTGGTGGCCACTTTCGTCCCGAAGTTCGAGGTCTACCCCGCGGGGGGCGCAGGCGACGCTGGGTCGACCGGTTCCACTGGGTCTACCCCGCGGGGGGGTGCAGGCGGCGCTGGGTCCACTGGGTCCACCGGCTCCACCGGCTCCACCGGGTCCACTGGCACTCCGACGGCGTACTCCCCGGTCGTGCGATCCCAGGTCAGGCGCCCCTCAAGCGGGCTGACGACCCAGAGGGTTTCCATGCGGACAATCCTGTCCATGCCACCGCATTCCAGGGCGTGCACCGGGGTCGCCGTACGCCATGCAGGGAACGTCTCCACGGCCCGCACCGATGTGCGCATGTAGTGACTCGACCAGCAGGTCCCATAGAGATACAGGCCCGACGTCGAATGCACCGCGGCAGGCTCCCAGGGGCCCGTGCGCTCCAGGGGGACCCAGCCCTGGGCCAGTTGCCAGCGCTGGTACCACTGGCGGACGAATCGCGATCGTCCCGTATCCGCGACATGCAGCATGGATTCCGTGTCATCCGTCGCCATCGGGATGGTGAAGAGGCGCTCGAGTGACGCGCCCTTGCGATAGGACGTCGTCACTCGATAGGTGTCCGCATCGCCCACACGCGCGTAGTCCGCCACGAAGGGTCGGCGCCAGGTGGTGCCGACGCCATCGAAGGTCGAGTGCGCGGCTGGTGACTGCGCCCATTCCCAGCGAGGACCCCGCGCACGGTCGTAGACACCGCGGTCGGAGAAGACGGGCACACCCTGGGCAAACCACGTGACCGCGCCGCGATCCTGCTGGCCGTGGAAGGCAGGGGCCGGTCCAAAACGCAACGCGTAATGCGTGGCCGTGTCATCCCAGGAGGAGCGATTCGCTGCCCAACCGCGGTCGGGACACCACAGATGCGCGGGGAGCGCCCGCTGCACATCCGGGTCCGTCGAGATGCCCAGGGATGCGGCGGTGGGACGTCTGGGATTGCCGGTGCCGATCGCCTCGAGGACACCATCGGGGCGGGTGAGTTGCCAGGTCGCCAGTGACGCCTGACGCACAGCCGCACCCATATCGACCTGGAAGTCCACCTCCGCACCGATCTCCGTGAGTGATCGGCGCCAGAGGTTGACGTTGAGCAGGTGGTAGGTCGTCGACTGTTCGACCGACATGCCGCACTCCGCAAAAACCGAGGCCGCATCCGCGTCAAATCGGCGCAGAGCTGGCTCGCGCCATTCCGGTCGACCGAAGACACGTGCGGCTTCCAGCAGCGCAACGTTGGCGAGTGTGCCGTGGTTATGAATCTTGTTGAGCGGAGCACCCCGATAGCGATACGGATCCAGCGTGGCGGCGACGAGTCGATCCATCACCGGCTCCAGCCGTACGTCGTGCGTCGCGGCGTAGAGGCAGGAGATCGTGCCCATCCGCAGCCGGATCATGCCGGTGGTCCACCCCAGATCCCTCAGGGCATCCGGACCACCCCGGGTCGTCGGATCCGGAGCAGCCGCATCGCGTTCGAGGACGAGACTCACTACATCCACGCGGGACTGCAGCGCAGGGACCAGCCAGGACAGCGAGTGGAACCGATTGGCGAACGCCGGATCGACCTGATCCCGCAGACGCCACTGCGCATCATCACCGCGAACCATGATCGTGCGGCCGTCGAGGATGAGGACACCCTCGGATGACAGGCGACTGACATCGGTGCCCCACTGTTGGGCACCCGCGAGTTCCTCCGTACACAGCCGCGGGATAGACCCGGGCCGGCTCGCGCTCGCAGACACCGTCGTGGCGAGACCTCCGATGAGGGCGACCGCACACGCGATCACCATCACCCGTGAGGCACCTCGACGCTGGGTCACGGGGACGGCGTGACCGTGAGGGTCGTGGCCTGCCGGGCCTGCTCCCGCTTATCCGCGGTCACCCTGCACTGCAGGTCCCATGCGGGCACCGCGGTCCGCCACGCGGTGAAGGCCTCGACCTTCACCGCCTTCAGGCGCGGGCAGTTCACTGTCAGGGTGAGTCCAGCCGTCCGATGCTCCGCCCCGGATGACGTGGGTGACCACCCGGGCGCCAACTGCCAGTGCTGGATCCACTCCTTGGCACCGGTGCCACGGTCGCGTACGACCAGTTGGGTGGGCCTGACCTGCACGTCGCGCGAACGCGTGAGCCCGTCCCCGGAGTCCGTGACCGTATACGACGTCGTGGAGTGACGCGTCGCCGCGCTGCGTGGGTCGTATCCGGGGGAACCCACCGGCTCAAATACCGAGTGGCCCGCCATGCTGTTGGCGAAGGTGAAGCGCTCCGTGCGCTCCTTGCTGAAGAGACCACGGTCGGACAGGATCGCAGTCCCGAGGGCAAACCAGGTGATCGCGCCGTGGTCAGGGTGCCCGTGGTAGTCAATCGCCGGTCCGAACCTCAGGATGAAGTGAGCGCCCTTGACCGTCGCGGCAGCCCAGCCCGTCTCCCGGCACCACAGGGCCTCACCATTGGGCGTCAAACCCGTGGCGGGTTGACCATCACCAATAGCCTCAAGGACACCGTCTGGGCGCACGAGGGCGGCGAGGGCACGGCGCTGGTCGGTGAGTTCGGTCCCCAGCACCTGGGCGGTCTTTGACCACAGACCGATGTTGTGCAGCTGGTACGTGCTGCTCTGCTCCCGCATCATTCCGCAGGGCTCGAACACCAGGGGCAGGTCCCGCGCAAACCGCTTCAGCGCCACGTCGATCCACAGTTGGCGGCCAAATGCCTTGCCGGCCTGCATGAGCGCGATGTTCGACATCGTCCCGTGGTTGTGCACGGGTGACCGGGGAGGGCCGGGATAGCGTCGTGGATCCATGTTGGCGACTGCCAAGCGGTGGGCGATCGGGAGCAGACGGGGATCGCGCGTGAGGTTGTACAGGCACGATGCGGTTTCGAGCCTCGTGCGGAATTGCCCCTGCGTCCAGCCGATGGGGCGACGCTCGCGACTGCCCTTCGACGCGCCCGGATCCGGTAGCGCCGCATCGCGCTCCGCGAAGACCTTGACAGCGGTCTCGGGATCCTCCAGCGCCAGGGGGACGAGCCACACCAGGGAGTGGAACCACAGCGTCCAGGACGGATCGCTCGGATTGTCTGCCGCCCAACCCTCGGGATTGAGGCGCACCCGCTGGCCATCAAAAATCATGGTCCGCTGGCTCGCGACACGAGATACGTCGTAGCCGCGCTGAGACGCGACATTGAAGGCACTGCGGCACAGGCCCGGCATGGCGATGCCATCCGAGGGCTTGGCCGAGGCGGTGGGGACGGTCAGCAGCGTGGCCGCCAGCGCGGCGACGACACAGGTGCTGAGCCAACGCATCATGTGATTCTGCCCGAGTGGGAGCTCTGAAGCGACATGGCCCTTTGTCCCCACGAGGGGCTTGAGGGACATGTCACACGAATTCGTGTGGGAATCAGCGCTGTGGCGTCACCGTGAGTCGTTCGCCGTCGGGCATGGTGCCGATGGCCACCGTGTCACCGTCATGGACCTGCCCCGACAGGATCTCCTTGGCCAGCGGATCACCGATGGCGGTCTGGATGAGGCGGCGCAGGGGACGCGCGCCGTACGCCGGCTCGTACCCCTTGTTGACCAACCACTGCAGTGCCTCGTCGGTGATATCGAGGGTGATCCGTCGATCGGTGAGACGCCGCTGCAGCTGATCCACCTGCAGGAGTGCGATCCGCTCCAGCTCCTTCTTGTCTAGCGGGTTGAACATCACCATGGCGTCCAGACGGTTGAGGAACTCCGGGCGGAAGTGCTGACGCACCACCGCCATCACCTGCTCCTGCCGCACGTCGTACGGCTCACTCTGGTCGATAAGAAACTGCGATCCCATGTTGGACGTAAGGATGAGGATGGTGTTGCGGAAGTCAACGGTGCGACCCTGGCCGTCGGTGAGACGACCATCGTCGAGCACCTGCAGGAGGATGTCGAAGACCTCTGGGTTGGCCTTCTCCACCTCGTCGAGCAGCACGACGGAGTAGGGCCGGCGCCGCACAGCCTCGGTGAGTTGGCCACCCTCTTCATATCCGACATAGCCCGGTGGCGCACCCACCAGGCGAGCCACGGAGTGCTTCTCGGAGTATTCGCTCATATCGATGCGGATCATCGCCCGCTCATCATCGAAGAGGAACTCCGCGAGAGCCTTGGCCAACTCGGTCTTGCCGACTCCCGTTGGACCGAGGAAAAGGAACGATCCGGTCGGTCTATCCGGGTCGGCAATGCCCGCGCGAGCACGACGTACGGCGTCACTGACCTCGCGCACCGCCTCGGGCTGCCCGACGACGCGCTTATCGAGATAGTCCTCCATGCGGAGCAACTTCTCGCTCTCACCCTCGAGCATGCGACCTGCGGGGATGCCGGTCCAGGCCGACACCACCTCGGCGATGTCGTCGGCCGTGACCTCCTCCTGCACCATCGACGTCTCACGCGCAGTGGTCTCCGCGGTGACACGAGCCAACTCCTCTTCGAACGTCGGGATCTCGGCATAGAGCAACTTCGATGCCTGCTCAAAGTCACCGGCACGCTGGGCCTTGTCCGCCACCGCGCGCATATCGTCAATGAGCACCTTCAGCTCGCCAATGCGATCAAGGCCGGCCTTCTCGGTGTCCCACGTGGCGCGCAGACCGAGCAACTCCTCATCTTTGTCCGCGATCTCAGCACGGATGCGCTGCAGCCGATCCTTGGAGGCGTCGTCCGTCTCCTTGGCGACCGCCATCTCCTCCATCCGCAGGCGATCGACCTGGCGCTGCAGTACGTCGATCTCCACAGGGGAGGAGTCAATCTCCATGCGCAGTCGCGCGGCTGCCTCATCCATGAGGTCGATGGCCTTGTCCGGCAAAAAGCGTGAGGTGATGTAGCGGTCGGACAGAGCGGCCGCGGCCACGAGGGCGGAGTCGTTGATGGCGACCTTGTGGTGGGCCTCGTACTTCTCCTTGATACCGCGCAGGATCGAGACCGTGTCTTCGACACTGGGCTGGCCGACGAGGACCTGTTGGAAGCGACGTTCGAGCGCCGCATCCTTTTCGATGTACTCGCGGTACTCGTCCAGGGTCGTCGCGCCGATCATCCGCAACTCACCACGGGCCAACATTGGCTTCAGCATGTTGCCGGCATCCATGGCCGAGTCGCCACCGGCCCCCGCTCCCACGACGGTGTGGAGCTCATCGATGAAGGTGATGACCTGTCCGTCTGAGTCTTTGATCTCGTCGAGGACAGCCTTGAGACGCTCCTCAAACTCACCGCGATACTTCGCACCCGCAACCATCGCACCCAGATCGAGGGCGATCAGCGTCTTGCCCGCAAGTGACGTGGGCACATCCCCCTCGACGATGCGGCGGGCTAGCCCCTCGACAACGGCCGTCTTGCCGACCCCGGGCTCACCGATGAGGACGGGGTTGTTCTTCGTACGCCGTGACAGCACCTGAATGGTGCGACGGATTTCTTCGTCGCGGCCGATGACCGGGTCGATCCGACCCTCGCGTGCACGCGCGGTGAGGTCAACACCGAACTTCTCTAAGGCTTCGAATGTGCCCTCGGGGTCGGGACTCGTCACGCGCTTTCCTCCTCGCTTCTCCGATAGTGCTGCGATGAGCGCCTCCGGGGTCGCTCCCGCCTGGGTTAATCTCTCGCTGACACCCGGCGTGCCCGCGAGGCCAATCAGCAGATGCTCCGTACTCACATACTCGTCCCCGCGCTCGCGAGAAAGATCCTGCGCGGTATTCAAGACGGCGTAGGACTGCTGGCTCAATTGGGGGGCCGACATGGATGATCCGCTGGCGCTCGGCAGCGCGTCAACAGCGGCGCGGATCTCGCGGGTGAATGCTGCGCGGTCAACATCGACGGAGTCGAGCAGCGCCGTCGCGATGCCATCACCCTGCTGAAGGAGTGAGTCCAGTATGTGCAGAGGCTCCACCTGCGCATTGCCCTTGGCGGCAGCAATCCGCACGGACGCACCGAGTGCATCCTGTGCCTTCGTTGTGAATTGGATATCCATATGCGTCTGTCCCTTCAGGCGCCGCGTCGTCTGCCGGGGCGATACAGCACCAGCGCCGTGGATGTCTTCTCTCGCGCGTAGGCATTCACCTGATCCCGCAGCCGCACGACCTCCTCCTGCAGGCTCAGAACACGCCGGATGCCCTCCAGGCTGACCCCCGCGGCGGAAAGCGCGCCGATTTCTTGCAGTCGCTCAATGTCGCGGGCGGAATAGAGCCGGTTGCGCCCCTTGACTCGCTGCGGACTCACCAGGCCCAATCGCTCGTACTGGCGCAGGGTCTGCGGATGCAACTCAGCGAGTTCGGCGGCGACGGAAATGGCGTAGACGGGGCGCTCATCGTCCATGATCAGGCCTTCGCCGCATCCAGGAGTGCCGCCCGCGGATCATCCTGAGCGGACGCGTCGACGTACTGCTGCAGCGCTTCACGCGCCTCATCAGTGAGGACTGTGGGCACGAGCACTTCAACACTGGCCAGGAGATCACCCTTGGTGCCATCCTTGCGGACCACTCCCTTGCCCCGGACCCGGAATGTTCGCCCGTTGGCGGTGCCGGCCGGGATCTTCAGCGTCACGGTGCCACCGCCCGGAGTGGGGACAACGGCCTGACCACCCAGGGCGGCCTCCGCGAAGGTCACCGGAACCGTCACGCTCAGGTTGTCGCCCTTGCGGGCAAAGACCGGATGCGGGCTGACATGCACGATCACATAGAGATCACCGGAAGCACCACCTCGCTCACCCGGTGCACCCTTGCCCTTGAGCCGGATGCGCGACCCGTCCTTGACGCCGGCGGGAATGCGAGCCTGCACGGTGCGCGTGCTCACACCACGACCTGATCCGCGGCAGGTCTGGCACGGATCATCGACGATGAGCCCGCGCCCCGCACATGCTGCGCAGGGCTCCGCGAAGGCGAAACCGCCGGCATTGCGGGATGTCTGGCCACTGCCCTGGCAGTTGGGGCACACGCGAGGGACCGTGCCGGCACGTGCACCCGTGCCCCGGCAACTGTCACACGCCGCGTCACTTGACAGGCGTAAGGGCACCGTCACTCCATCGAGTGCCTCGCTGAAGCCGAGCGTGATCTCGCTCTCGACATCTTGACCACGGCGCGGTGCCTGTGGCCGACGGCCGCCACCACCCGGACGGCCTCGATTGAAGATATTGCCGAGGATGTCGCCGAGACCACCCTCATCGGCACCGAAGACATCGCCGAAGTCATAGGACGCCCCACCTCCGGCACCACCACCCGGTGAGCCATAGCCCCCGCGACCGAAGCCGCCCCCGCCACTGGCGAAGAGGGTGCGGGCCTCGTCGTATTCGGCTCGCTTCTTGTCATCAGAGAGTACGTCGTAGGCCTCGGAGACCTCTTTGAAGCGCTCCTCAGCCTTCGCATTGCCAGGGTTCTTATCCGGGTGGAGTTCACGCGCGAGCTTGCGGTACTTCTTCTTGATCTCGTCGGCTGGGGCACCCTTGGTTACACCCAAAGTCTTGTAGAAGTCTTTCTCCAGCCAGTCCTTATTCATGCGTCCTCGTCGTCTGTCTCAGCTCACGCATCTGCAACCGCAACCCGCGCGGGGCGCAGGACGCGGCCGGCATGGCGGTAGCCACGCTGATACACACTCACCACGATCGGCCCATCAAGGCCGTCGCGGGTCTCGCTCGTCAACGCCTCGTGGATCGCGGGATCGAAGGGCTCGTCCGCGAGGCCGTAGACCTCCAGGCCCAGCCGGGCACAGATGGCCTCCAGCGTCTCGCCCACAGCCTTGAATGCACCCTCGAGCTCACCGTGCTCTCGCGCGCGATCAATGTCATCCAGCACGGGGAGGAGATCAGCAAGAACCCCACCGACCGTCACATCGCGGGCGGCCTCGCGATCGCGATCCACGCGCTTGCGATAGTTCGCATACTCGGCGTGCACCCGGCGCAGGTCATCTGTGAGTTCAACAACCTTGGCATCCACCGCGGTGAGATCAGCCTCAAGAACGGCCTCGCTGTCCGCCATCGCCGCATCAGCGACCCCGGCGGACGCGGGAGCAGGTGATGCCTGCTCCCGCACCGCGTAGGTGAGCGGATCTATACGGCGTCGGTCATTGACGCGAACTCCCTCGACCGGCTGCTCCTGCTCGGCGGTCACTTCGCCTCGTTGGCGTCATCGTCGACGATCTCGGCATCGACAACGTCGTCCTCGGACATGTCCGCCTCGGCGTCAGCGGCTGCCTCGCCGCCGGCCGCCTGCTGAGCGGTGGCGTACATCGCCGCACCCAGGGTCTGGCTCGCCTGCGCAACCTTGTCGGTGGCTGCCTTCATGGCCGGGATGTCGCCTGCCTCAATGGCCTTCTTCAATTCATCGAGCGGGGCATCGACATTGCTCTTGGCATCTGCCGGGATCTTGTCAGCGTTGTCGGCAAGGAACTTCTCCGTCTGGTAGACCAGCGCCTCAGCGGTGTTCTTGACCTCGATGTCCTCGCGCAGCTTCTTGTCTGCCTCGGCGTTGGCCTCCGCCTCACGCATCATCCGGTCGATCTCCTCCTTGGGCAGCGCACTGCCACCGGAGATGGTCATCGACTGCTCCTTGGCCGTCGCCATGTCCTTGGCGGAGACGTGCACGATGCCGTTGGCGTCGATGTCGAAGGTGACCTCGACCTGCGGCACTCCGCGCGGAGCGGGGGGAAGGCCGGTCAACTCGAAGGTGCCGAGCCGCTTGTTGTACGCCGCCATTTCGCGCTCGCCCTGGTAGACCTGGATCAAGACGCTCGGCTGGTTGTCGTCAGCGGTCGTGAAGATCTCACTGCGCTTGGTCGGGATCGTGGTGTTGCGCTCGATGAGCTTGGTCATCACGCCCCCCTTGGTCTCGATGCCAAGGGAGAGTGGCGTGACGTCAAGCAGGAGCACGTCCTTGACTTCACCCTTGAGGACACCCGCCTGGAGTGCCGCTCCAATGGCGACGACCTCGTCCGGGTTGACACCCTTATTGGGCTCCTTGCCCGTTTCTTTCTTGACGATCTCAGCGACCGCGGGCATGCGGGTTGAACCACCCACGAGCACCACCTGATCGATGTCACTCAGGCTGACGCCGGCATCCTTGATGACGGCGGCGAAGGGGGCCCGGGTGCGCTCCAGAAGGTCCGCGGTCATCTGCTCGAACTGGGCGCGCGAGAGTGACTCCTCCAGGTGGAGGGGGCCTTCGGCGCTGGCGGTGATGTACGGCAGATTGATCGATGTCTGCATGGAGCTCGACAGTTCAATCTTTGCCTTTTCGGCCGCTTCACGCAGACGCTGCATGGCCATCTTGTCCTTGGACAGGTCGACGCCGTGCGCGTTCTTGAATCCGGTGACGAGCCACTCGACGACCTTGTCGTCCCAGTCATCCCCACCGAGGTTGTTATCGCCACTGGTGGCCTTGACCTCCACGACGCCATCGCCGATCTCCAGCAGAGACACGTCGAAGGTGCCGCCACCGAGGTCGAAGACGAGGATCGTCTGCTCCTGGTCACCCTTGTCGAGGCCGTAGGCCAGGGCAGCGGAGGTGGGCTCGTTGATGATGCGCAGGACGTTGAGGCCCGCGATCTCGCCGGCTTCCTTGGTTGCTTGGCGCTGTGAGTCGTTGAAGTACGCCGGGACCGTGATGACGGCATCCGACACGGTGTCACCGAGGTAGGCCTCAGCGTCACGCTTGAGCTTCATCAGCACGCGCGCGCTGATCTCCTGCGGGGTGTATGCCTTGCCGTCGATGTCGACGGTCCAGTTGGTGCCCATGTGGCGCTTGACGGACCGGATGGTGCGGTCGACGTTGGTCACGGCCTGGCGCTTGGCGACCTCGCCGACGAGCACCTCGCCGTTCTTGGCGAAGGCCACGACGGACGGGGTCGTCCGGGCGCCCTCAGCGTTGGTAATGACGACGGGGTCTCCGCCCTCAAGGACGGACACGACGGAGTTGGTCGTGCCCAGATCGATGCCGACTGCTCGGGCCATCTGATGTTCCTTCTCTCTGTGATGTGCTGAATCTGATGATGTGCTGAATCTGATGATCGGGTTGCCCGCAGGCGCGGGACATGTCTCCAGTATGCCGACTCAGATGATATGAGTCAAATCGACTCATATCACTCCCCTGCCGCTTCTTCGGGGGCTTCTTCGGGGAAAAAGGTGAGGAAACCTCCCTTTTTTTCCCGAAGAACCCTCACCGGGGCGCCCAGCGGGCGCTTCAGCAGGTGTGGGACTTGATGGCCGTGGCGTGATCGACGGGGTGGGTGCCCGCGGCCTCGACGGCCTGGATCTGGGCCAAGTAGGCGTCCAGGTCGATCGTGCGACCCGAGCGCCAGGTGCCCTGGACCTTCACCTGGGAGGCCAGCGTGAGCGGGTCGGCGAGGTAGGGGTCCATGGACAGCTCGACGAAGTCGGCGTACTTGCCCACGGTGAGGGATCCAATCTCGTCCTCGCGATGGAGCATGTACGCCGCGCCCGTGGTCTCGGCCTTGAGCGCATCGTCGATGCTGATGATCTGGTTGGCGCCGTGCACCTGACCCGTGTCTGTGGTGCGCGTGATGGCCGTCTGGATGTTGAGCAGTGGATTGGGAGGGCTCACCGGCCCGTCGTTGTGGAAGGACAGGTGGGCACCCGCGCGCACGGCGTCGCCCCAGCGCATCCACTGCGAGCCGAACCCGGGAGGGAACATCGTGCCGTCAAGGAGGTCGCCCCAGTAGATGTACTGGAACGGCCCGAGTGAAATGGTGACACCCATGGCGACCGCGCGCACGAACTGATCACCGCGACATCCCCCGCAGTGCTCCACGCGCCAGCGATGGTCGGTGCCCATGAGGTTGTTGTCGACCAGAGCCTCCTCATAGGCGTCGAGCACGATGTCCAGGCCGACATCGCCATTGACGTGGAAGGCCATCTGCCAGCCCATGGGGGCGTACTTCGCCAGGAGCGCATCCAACTCGACGCGGGTGTAGTTCATCATCGCGGTGCCGCCGGGACCCAGTGGGATCTGGGCTTTTTGCACTGCAGGGCTGTCGAGATAGGGGAACGACGATGCAATCGATCCCACCCAGGGCGAGCCGTCGGCCCAGAGCTTCACACCCTGCTTACGCAGCATCGAAGGGTCGGGGGAATCCACCTGTACGCCGGCGTCTGAGTCGATGGCCATGTGATAGAGGGACATGCGCACCGGCGAGTCCGGGCGCGTGGTCAAGGCTTCGTACCCCTTCAGCATGCTGGTCGAGTACGTCATCTCCGACGTGGCCGTGATGCCGAACCCGGCCATGTACTGCAGCCATCGCGCGGCTGACTCCAGCGGCTTGGGCACCGCATCCTTCACCGTCGGCAGCGCAGCTTCGAGCAGTGCGGCCGTCTCGTAGGCGATGCCGTTGGACGTGCCATCAGGATTGCGACCGAAGTGGGCACCCGGCGGATTGGGCGGCGGCTTGCCATCAACCCACTTGTTGAAGGCGATCACCGCGGAGTTGAAGTAGGCCATGTGTCCGGAGTTGTCCAGGACCACGGCCCGCCGAGTGGGGAAGAACGTGTCGAGGTCCGTATTCGTCGGCATCTCAGCCTGCTGGAGCAGGCGGTCAAGACCCTGGAAGACCACGGGCTGGTCCGGCGGGAGTTCCGCGTTGACCTTGGTCCAGAGTGCGTGCACGTCGCTGATGTTCGGGTAGCCCATGTACGGCGCGATCCAGTAGCAGGGCGGCTGCGTGATCATCCCGCCGAGCATCGGATGGCTGTGCGCCTCGATGAAGCCCGGCATGAGCACGGTCGAGCCCAGATCAGTGACGCTGACACCCGGCGCTACCGCCTGGCACTGGGCGACCGTCCCGACCGCGAGGAGTTTGCCGGTCACGTCGTCGAAGGCCACGGCCTCAGCGCGCGGGTTGGCCTCGTCCATCGTGATGATGGTGGATGCCTTGAGAATCATCGTGGCCATGAACGTCCTCTCGGTGGCGCGCGACGCGGGCTAGGCGACGCGGGCTAGGCGACGCGGGCTAGATCGTGATGGGTGTCGGTCCACCCGAGTGCGAGAAGACCACCGAGCGCGATGACGTGAAGTCCGTGGTGGCGAGGTCGATGGCAAACCACTGCGGGTCGTCGTACGTGTTGTAGAGATAGCGATTGCCGGTGAGGTTGGACACGGTCGACCACATGGTGAGTTCCTGGGTGAGCCCGCCGCCCATCGCCGGCTCCATGATGCTGCCGGTCGAGATATCGAAGCCGTGCAGCACCCGAATCGTCTGCACCTCGGCATCGGCCTGACCGGCAGGCTGCGGTGCGAATCGCACCTCGGTGAGCACCCGGATGAATCGCGACGGGGAGGTGCCATCGCCGGGGATGCCGCGGAAGCCCTGACCCTGGGCAAACGGAGCGAAGGTCACGCTCCTCATGCTGCTCGGCGGCGTCGTCGGCTACCTCCTGCTCAAGCGGGCCGGGGA